>Ga0187870_1000058_pt1 | contig 147475 bp, 136 predicted proteins | sample June2016WEW_13_1_3_FD_132974 | JGI IMG/M metagenome (GOLD analysis project Ga0187870, IMG submission 132974) | Peatland microbial communities from SPRUCE experiment site at the Marcell Experimental Forest, Minnesota, USA - June2016WEW_13_150 | ecosystem: Environmental > Terrestrial > Soil >...
GCTTGATCGCCGCAAGTACGCCGTGGGACGAAAGATCTCCGACGAGGAGATGAAACGCGTCAAGATCAAGAAAGACAAGTTCCATGGCGAATGGAATTACACCATTCTTCCTACGTCATATTAGACTTGTAGCGTTTATTTTGTGTCGGTTCCTTAGGGGCTTCAGCGCAGAAGATCCTGCGCGGCGGCGATGATCTTCGCAGCCGTCGGGACCACGTTCGCCTCGAGCACGGGATTGTACGGAATCGGCACATCGAGGCCTGCCACCCGCCGGATCGGTGCATCGAGATGGAAGAAGGCTTCGCTGTCCGCGATCACTGCCGCGATCTCCGCGCCGTATCCCGCTGTCTGGCAGGCCTCGTGAACGATCATGGCGCGCCCCGTCTTCTTCACTGATTGAATGATGCATGCTTTGTCCAGGGGCACGAGCGTGCGGATGTCGATGACCTCCGCATCAATGCCTTCCGCGCATGTCTCCTTTCACTGCTCGCAAAGCATTCTAACATATGTTATAACATTCGTCAATACTGAGTATTTACTGATCGGATTGACATTTGTTATTTAGTATGGTTCAATCACCAGTAAAATGCAAAATGGTGCGCGGCCCGGCAATGAAGCGCGCACGGCAAGGAGACCAGTCGTGTACGAAAGCGAAAGACAACAGATCATCGATGTCGGGATCAGCCTCGACCGCTACCGGCTCATCAGCCTCTCCGGCGGAAACGTGAGCATGAGGATCGGAAGCCACATCCTCGTCACCCCGTCGGGCATGTCCTATGAGACACTTGTGCCGGCGGATGTCGTGGTCATGGATCCCAAGGGGAAGGTGATCGAAGGCGCGCGCCGCCCCTCGGTGGACACCGTGGCGCTCCTTCATATCTTCAACAACATGCCGGATGTGAACGCAATCATTCACACGCACCAGCCCTACGCGACCGCCGTCGGGCTTGTCATGGATGAGCTGCCGGCGTTCTGCACGACGCTCGTGAACGCGACTTTGGGCGCGGTGACCGTGGCCCCGTACAGCTCCGCGGCGAGTCTCGACATGGGGGTGAGGACCGTGCAGTACATCGGGGACAAGAGAGCCGTGATCCTCAGGAACCACGGCGTGGTGACGCTCGGACCCACCCTCAAGGATGCCCTGTACGCGGCAGTGTACCTCGAGGACGCATCACGCTCCTATTGCGCAGCCATGGCGATGGGAACGCCGCGCCTCCTCACACCCGAGCAGGTCGCGGAGGCGGTGGAGTCGTTCAAGCACTACGGCCAGGGGAAAAAGCAAAGGCCGTGAAAGACACCGGCAACAACGGAAACTCCCCTGCCTCGACCTTCAGGTGGGGCATCTACGAGAAGGCGCTCCCCCTCACGCTTTCGTGGCCGGAGAGGCTTTCCGCCGCGGCCGGCGCGAGCTACCAGTTCCTCGAGATATCGATCGATGAGAGCGAAGACAGGCTGGCGCGGCTCTCATGGCCGACGGAGACCCGACGGGACCTCCACCGCGCCCTTGCGTCCGCCCCCGCCACCATCGACACTATGTGCCTGAGTGCTCACCGCAAGTACGCGCTGGGAAGCGAGTCGAAGCCCCAGCGCCAGGAGGCGCTCGCGATCATGCGCCGGGCAATCGACTTTGCGGCCGAGTTCGGCGTTCGAATCGTGCAGGTTGCCGGCTACGACGTGTTCTACGAGGAGTCCACCGAGCAGACGCGCGCCCTCTACATGCAGAGCATCCTGCAGTCCGCCGAATGGGCTCGGCAGTCCTGCGTGACGCTCGCACTGGAGAACGTCGACAGGCCCACTGTTGACTCAATCGAGAAAGGCATGCGCTTCGTGCAGGCCGCCGACACCCCGTGGTTCCAGATGTATCCCGACATCGGCAATCTGTCCGCCATGGAGAAGGACGTGACGCATGAGCTTCTGACAGGCGGGCGGCACATCGTGGGGCTGCACCTGAAGGACACGAGGCTCGGGGAGTTTCGCAGGGTGCCGTTCGGCGAGGGGATGGTCGACTTCGAGGAGGCATTCCGCACACTGAAAAGTATGGGCTACCACGGCCCTCTGGTTGTCGAGATGTGGAACGAAGCGGTGGCAGACGCTGTGGCAACCGCATCCGCAGCGCGATGCTGGCTGGCGGAGAAGCTCAACACGGCGTTCGGGAAGTAGACTGTTTTCAGCCCTTCACTGCACCCATTGTCAGTCCACGAACGATGTACTTCTGCGCGAGGGCGATGAAAAGAATCGCCGGGATGATCGCCACCACGGCGGTGCTGGAAAGCTTTCCCCAATCGAGAGAGTAGTAGCCAATAGAGTTGTAGATTTCGATGGGAAGGGTCCGGGTTCTCCTGCCGGTGTTGATGAGGGCGAGCATGAACTCGTTCCAAAGGGAAATGAACGCGAGGGTCGAGGAGGCGAGAATTCCCGGCAGCACCGCGGGAATGAGGATCATTCGAAGAGTGCGCCACCGCGAGCAGCCGTCCACGAGCGCCGCCTCCTCGATCTCCACCGGGACTTCCATGAAGAAGCTCCGCATCATCCATACAAGGAGCGGGAGGCAGATGCTCATGTACATGAGGATCATTGAAAGGTAGGTGTCGGAGAGCCCCAGCGTCTTCCAGATGAGAAAATACGGGATGATGAACGCGACGGGCGGCACCAGCCGAAGGAAAAGTATGAAATAGGAAATGACCCCGCTCCCCCTGAACCTGAATCGTGTGAAGGCGTAGCCGGCCAGTATCCCGATCACGGTCGAGAAGACGGTGGCTGTCGTGGCAATGATGAGGCTGTTGGCGATCGTTTTCATGAAACCGGTGTTGCCGAGCAAGGCCGCGTAATTCACCAGCGTGGGGATGAAGATCCAGCGCGGCGGCATGGCAATCGCGTCCCGCGGCGGCTTGATCGAGGTGACGAACACGAGCAGGAACGGAATGAGGCCGATGAACGCGGCCGCGCCGAGGACGAGATGTTTGAGGAGTATGCGCAGTTTCTTCATCTGAATGCCCGCATGAAATAGGAAACCAGGATGATCACCAGGATAAGAAAGACGAATGCGGCCGCCGCGGCATACCCCATGTGAAAGTAGGAGAAGGCCTGGGTAACGGCAAACAGGGAAACATTCTCCGTCGTATACCCGGGCCCCCCCGCGGTCAGCACGTAGATCTCGTCGAACATTTTCAAGGCATCCATGAACCGCAGAACCGCGGCCACGATCAGGATGGGGAGGATGATCGGCAGAACAATTCTCACTATCTTCTGCAGGGACGATGCCCCATCGATGTCGGCGGCGTACGATATCTCCGGGTCGATGGAAGAAAGCCCGGCATACACAACGATCGCGATGAACGGGGCGCGAAGGATGACCTCCATGACGAGGATGCCCACAGTGGGATTGACGGTGCCGTGGAACAGATTGAAGGGAGGGAGGGCGAGCAGGCGCAGGAAATAGGACAGGTAGCCGAAGGTCTGGTCGTAGATGAGCGTCTTGAAAGTATACGACACGGCAATGGGCGCAACGACAAAGGGCACCATGAGGAGCGTGCGGATCAGGGAGGAGTAGACGTGCGAAACATCTCTGTCGGCAAGCAGGTACGCAATGATGAACCCTCCCACCAACTCGAGCCCGGTGGCTGCCAGCGCGAAAAGGACGGTGAACGAGAGCGCGTGGAGGTAGCGAGGGTTATTGAACAGGAGATCCAGGTAGTTCGAAAGCCCGATGAACTTCGCCGGCGGATGAATCAACTCGTAGCTCTCGAGTGAGAGGACGAAGGTGTGTATAGCAGGTATCAATCCGACCAGGATGATGACCGCAACGGCCGGAAGGATGGCGACATAGGGAAACGCCCTGTCCTGGCGTGAGCGAAATGCCGATCTTTCCATCCATAGGGCGGGCTGCTGTACCGCCTCCTCCTTATCTTTCGGGGGGAGGATTGCTCCTCCCCCCCAGGCCCTTACTGAGCCGGCTTGTATCCGAGCTTCATGAGGGCGGCATCGGCGTCAGCCGCCGCTGTCTTCACATCCTTGATCCCGGCAATTATATTGCTCATCTCTTTTGATACAATATCAGCGCTTTCGTTGTACTTCCCGCTGACCATCGGCGGGCTCGGGTTGATGCCCTTCGTGAGCATGTACAACTGGGCGTCGATGAACTCCTGGCTGGGCATCGCCTTCACGTAGTCGGGGTCCGAGTAGCTGGACTGCCGCGCAGGGCAGCCGTAGCCGGGCGCCATCGATTTCATGAGAGTCGGCGAGGTGGCCCACTGGACGAACAGCCAGGCCGCTCCCTTGTTGTGGGAGTCCTTGTTGATGCCCCAGCCCCAGACCCACAGGGGGTCGCTGCCGCCCGGCGCCATGGGTGGGGGTGCGTATCCCACCTTGCCGGCAACCTTGGATTCGGCTGCGTTCTCCAATGTGGCGTAGCTCGCGTTTCCTCCCGTGGCCATTGCAACCTGTTCCGTCTTGAAGGCCTGCGCGATCTCCCCCCATGACCAGTTGCCGGTCCCCGGGGGCGCGTATTTCAGGATCATTGACGTGTAGTAATCCAGCACCTCTTTGCCCCGGGCCGTGTTGACGTTGGAGACCATCGTATTGTAGTCGATAAAGCTGAAATTGAACCGGCTGGCTGTGCAGAACAGGTTCCAGCCTGCTTCGCTGAAGCCGGGCAGCTCTCTTTCCGCCCACGCGTACTCCTTGATCTTCCCGGCCTTGCGGGCGTCGTCGAGTTTCTGGGCCGTTGCCGTCAGCTCCTCGAATGTTTTCGGCACGGTGAGGTTGAGGTCCTTGAATATGTCCTTGCGGTACCAGAACAGGAAGTACTCCGCCGTGAAGGGTACGAACACGAGCTTTCCGTTGGAGTAGCCCGCAGCGATGACGTCCTTGGGGTAGTCAGCCAGGTTGTACCACGCCTTGTCGGTCAGCTTCTGGTCTCCCAGGTAGCTTTCGAGGGGCTCGAGGTAGCCCGGTCCGGCAAAGGCTTCGCGGTTTGTGAACCCGATGTTGCCGATATCGTACTCCCCTTTGCCGGATGACAAGTCGACGAGCATCTTCTTGTATCTGTCCACATCATTGAGAAGCTCGAAATTGACCTTGATGCCCGTCAGCTGCTCGAACTCCGGCAGATGCTTTTTGTACGTTTCCGAAACAGGCATCGCCGTTGCCAGCACGTTCAATTGTTTTCCCTTGAACTGCTGCCAGTTGATGTTTCCCCAGTTGCCCGCCACGGTTCCCTTGGCGCCGGGCGACTCGTTTCCCCCGCTAGCGAAAAGAATGCCCGCACCGCCGACAATGAGGATCGATCCGAGCACAAGAACGATGAATCTTTTCATGAACTTCATTCTGAACTCTCCTCTTCCTTTTTGTTTCTTCTGCAACCCGTGAATACGCCGAAACCCTTCTTCATCACCTCCCTTCTCATGGGACATATTTGCTATTTTACACGTGAAGCTACTCGTGTCTATTATGATAATGCCATAGATTCCATATTTGTCAAGCATCAATTAACAGGGTAAATTGCAGAGGCTATTGACAGCATTTCGGAGAACATTCAGTATAAATGCCTACACGAGTAGCTACACGAGTTGGAGGGAGCGATGCAAAACAGTAGAAGGGAAAGGATGAAACGGCCTTCCAGCAAGGACGTTGCATCTCTGGCAGGCGTATCGCGCGCAACCGTGTCAGCCTACCTGAACAAGCGGCGGTTCGTCTCGGACGAGCTTGGCGGAAAAATCGAACAGGCCATCCGGGCCCTGAACTACGTTCCTGACCCCTACGCGCGGGCCCTCAAGGAGCAGGATGCGAAGACCCTGGGATTGGTCATTCCCGTGCTGAGCCGCTTCTTCACTCCGCTGATGGTTGCAGTCAACGAGGTCGCCCACCAGTCGCAGTACGGCTTCCTTCTCTCGTCAAGCGAAGAAGACGCGGAGCGGGAGAGGGAAATCCTCCAGATTCTGCTGGCAAAACGCATGAGCGGGATCCTCCTGGTCCCCTGCGCGACCCACAACCGGGATCTTCTGCGCACAATCCAGCAGAACGGGACACCCATTGTCCAGGTGAACAGACGCCTGCCGGGCCTGGACTCCGACGTGGTCATCTCGGACAACTTCAAGGCAGCGGCCCTCGCCACTGAGCACCTCCTCCAGAGAGGCCGGAAGAAGATCGTGTTCTTCGGCAACGATCCCGGCAGCCTTGCCCTGATCGACAAGAAAGCGGGATACGATGCCGCGCTGGCCCGCGGCGGAATCGGCGAATCCCTCGTTATCACTCTCAAACAGAATGACCCGGCCGACATCCGCAGCGCCTTCGAGGCCTTCCTCGACTCTGGAAAGGAGTTCGACGGCCTGATCTGCGTGAGCCAGACCAAGACGTCCATCGCGCTGCACGTCCTCAAGGAACGGGCTGTCAGGATACCGCAGGACGTGGCGGTCGTCGGCTTCGATGACACGCCCTGGGCATCCCTGCTCTGCTGCCCACTGACGGTCATTTCGGAGTCGACGTACAAGATGGGAGAGATCGCCGTGAATCTCCTCCTTGATCGGCTGGAAAAAAGAGAGGCAGGCCCTCCCAAGACGATCGTGCTCGAGGATGAGCTTATCGTCAGGGAATCCACGTGACGCCGCATTGAATCACAGGGGAGAAAAGTAAAATGGCCAGAAGATCGGATGGGGCAAAGCAATTCCGCATCGCGGTGATAGGAGCGGGAATCCATGCGGAAACCAACATCTATCCCAGCCTGGCGAATCATCTCCTTGCGAAGGTGAAGACCATCGCCGTCTGCGACCTGGATGACGCCAGGGCCCGCCGCATGGCCTCCTTCAGCGGCGCGGGAAAGTCGTACACCGACTTCAAGGAGATGATCCGCAAGGAGAACCCTGACGGGGTCATCGTCTGCCTGAACGGCAGGCTCCATCCTCAGGTAGTCATCGCCTGCACGGAGATGGGCGTGCCGGTCCTTGTGGAAAAGCCGCCCGCGCTCACCGTGGAAGATGCGCGGCGGATGTGGCAGGCATCCCAGTCCAGTGGATGCCCCGTGATGATCGCTCACCAGAAGCGCCAGGGCACCGCCTATGTCATGGCGCGGGAAATCACGTCGAACCGGAGAGAGTTCGGTCGTGTCGTGCAGATCGAGGCGAAAATGCACGCCATGCCTCGATTTCCGACGAACTTTTCCTGTCTCATGGAATGGCAGGTTCATGGGATCGATCTGGTCCGTTCCTTTGGCGGGGAGATCAAGGACATCACCGCGCGGTCCTGGGTCATGGGCAGCAACAAGGCAGCCGTTGCGATCCTGCTTACATTTGCCAGCCGCGCGGTGGCAGCCGTCGGGTGGGGAACGTTCGGCGGTCCCGGCCCGTTCTGCGAGCGCATCGAGGTCGTCAGTGACAAGGGGAAGGGCGTGATCGTCGAGAATGCCTCGACGGTGACCTTCTACGATGGTTCCTGGTGCCGCACGTGGCGGCCTGACTGGAACCCGAACCTGGCGAATCAGAGCCAGGTGCTCATGGGCTACGTGGGAGAAATCCTCCATTTCGTCGACTGCGTGCAGAAGAAGAAGCAGCCCTCCCCTTCCATCGAAGACGGCGTGAAGAACCTTGAAGCCCTCTACGAGATTGCGCGGCAGACGGGAATCACGACCGAGTGGCGTTTCACGCCGAGCAGGTTCTAGATGGCCGACTCCCCTCTGATTTTTCAGGGGATACGGAGCTATGTGCAGGGGCCCGGGGTGCTGGGAAGCATCGGAACGTACCTCGGCAGATGGGGCCCCGACATTCGGACGTGCATCCTTATCGACCGGACCCTGCTGTCACTGCTCGAGCCAATCCGCCAATCACTTGCGGCGGCCGGGGTCGGTTCATTCGTAGTCGAGTTCGACGGCGACACCCGCCGGCAAAGCGTTCAAAGCCTTGCGCGGCAGGTGGGGGAAGGGACAAGGCCTGATGTCGTGCTGGGAGTCGGCGGGGGCAAGACAATCGACACGGCAAAGATCCTCGCCAGCAGGCTGGGTTCCCGCTGCGTGATCTGCGCCGCCTCCTCTGCAACAGACGCCGCCCCCAGCCATGCCGCGGTGCTTCTGGATGCCAATGGCAGGATCGAGGCGGAGACTCTCGAGAAGAATCCCGATCTGGTGATCGTGGACAGCAGGCTCATCGCGTCGGCCCCGGTGCGGCTGTTCACCGCGGGCATCGGTGACGCAATCTCGAAGAAGTACGAGATGGACACTGCCGTTCAGCTCGGTGAGCGAAATGCATTCGGAGGACGCCCCGTGTTCTTCATTTCCGGCATGGCGGACACGCTCCGACACACCCTCCTCCAATACGGGGTGGAGGCGAAACAGAGCGTTGAAAAGGGGGAGCTCACCGAAGCCGTCGAGCGGGTGATCACCGCGTGCGTTCTGCTCAGCACCCTCGTGTGGGAGAACGGAGGGCTCGCGGGCGCGCACAGCATTGCCAACGTGCTCACCGACCAGGGCTTTGCCGCGCGCAACCTCCACGGGGAGCTGGTTGCCTTCGGCCTTCTTGTCCTCCTGGCTCTGCAGGGTCTCCACGAGGAGCGCAGGAAGCTGGATAAGTTCTACAGGCAGATCGGACTGCCGAGGCGGATCGGAGATCTCGGTGTTGCGCCCGAAGACCGGGAGGCCGTCGGCAAAATCTGCAGGGGGGTCCACGAGCGGTACAAAAAACACCGCCTTCCCTATTCGGTTGAAAGCATCTACGGGGCAATCCAGATCCTCCAGTCGGGCGAGAAATGAAAAAACACTTCCTGGGCGTCGATGTGGGATCAGGAAGCTGCAAGGTATCGCTGATGGACGAGGCAGGAGAGGTTCTTGCCTCCGCGGCTCGGGAATACACCCCGTTGAGCGTGCGACCGGGCTGGTTCGAGCAGGATCCAATCGAGTGGTTCCAGGCGTTTGTGGCATGCCTCGACATTGTTGCCTCCGAGTCCGGAGTCGACAGGCGCACGATCAGCGCGGTAGCGGCCACGGGCCAGATGAAGGGTGCAACCTTTATCGGCCGCTCGGGCCAGGTTGTCCGCAGGTCGATTCTCTGGAATGACCTTCGCAATCGCGCGGAGGTGGAGGAGCTGAAGAGACGCAGCGGAACGCTGCTGGCAGAGTTGTCCCTGAACCCCTTCAACACGACAAGCGTGTTCGCCAAGGCAGCGTGGCTGCAGAAAAACGAGCCTCGCAACTGGGAGGAAACTTCCAAGATCATCTTCCCGAAGGATTTCATCACGTACAAGCTGACCGGCGCCCTCCAGACCGACGTGACGGAAGCATCGGGGGCCTGCTTCTACAACGCCGGGGAGCAGCACTGGTGGCCGACGGACGTATTCCATCGCCTGAGTTTCCCCCGGGAGAAGCTCCCTGACATCTCCCCTTCCGCCGGAATTGCCGGCGCGGTGTCGAGTGAGGCGTCCGAGTTGACCGGCCTCACGCCGGGCACCCTCGTGATTTCCGGCGGCAGCGATGCGACCATCGAATCCCTTTCGATCGGTCTCATCGGATCGCACCAGTGCAAGATACGCCTGGGGACCGCGGGCGCCCTGGTCACCGTGGTGAGAGACCTCGCCGTGGTGCAGAAGGGGAAGTACTACGTCTGGTCGTACCTGATTCCGGGCACCTGGATGCTCGACAACAACACTCGATCCTGCGCGCAGGCCACTACGTGGTTTCGCAATTTATTCTTCAAGGAGTTTGATTCCTCGGACGCCGCATACGCGATGATCGCGCAGGAGGCACAAGGCATTTCCGCCGGTTCGGATGGGCTTTTCTTCCATCCCTACCTGCTGGGCGAGGATTCTCCCTACTGGGATCCGGGGCTTCGGGGAAGCTTTTTCGGATTTCAAGCCGGGCACACGCGCGGTCACTTCGCCCGCGCCGTCTACGAAGGCACCGCATTTGCCCTGCGCGATGCGCAATCCGCGTTCGGCGATCTCTCAGAGGGGTTCTCGGAATACCTGATGGTGGGCGGCGGGACGAAGAATCCCGTGTGGACTTCGATCATCGCGGATGTCCTGGGCATCGATGCGACAATTACCCGGCAGGCCGACGCGGCAAAGGGGGCATGCATGATCGCTGCCATTGGCGAAGGGACGTTTGCCGGCTTCGAGGAATCCATCGAGCGCTGCGTGCGGGCGGAGCGAACGGTCTGTTTCGACAAAGAAAAGCATCGGCAATACACGGAACTTTTCTTCCGCTATCGAGAAATGAAGAAGGCGTTTGATCCAATTTACGCCATGCAGAAAAAGGATTGACAACGTACCGCAAGTCGGATACATTTGATTCTACACGAGTAGCTACACGTGTCTAAAAATGTGGACATGATAAATGGACCAGGAAATGACTGAAAAAACCGGGACGTTCCTCACGGAAATCCAGAGACATGAATTGGAAACAATCGTCGGGAAGGAGAACGTGGTCACGGATGAGGCCGAGATCGATGCGCAGTCTCTCGACGTCTGGTGGGTGACGCGATTCTGGAAGTTCAGCGACCTCGGATTTCCGAGGCCGTTCGCCATCGTCTTTCCCGAGAACACGGCGGAGGTAGTCGGGATAGTCAACTACTGCAACGACCACAGGATGCCTCTTATTCCGCGCGCCGGAGGGGCGGGTGACGCCGGGGGAAGCCTTGCGCTCACCGGGGGCATCGTTGTGGACCTGAAGAAGATGGACCGGGTGCTGGAGATCAATGAAAGGTCTCTCACCGTACGTGCGCAGCCGGGCATTATCCAGAAGCACCTGGAAGAGCACTTGAACCGGCATGGCTACACGATGAACCACTTTCCCGCTTCATATACCACCTCGTGTCTGGGCGGGTTCATCAGCACGAACGGCACCGGCGTTCTCTCGTCCAAGTACGGGAAGTTGAGCGACATGGTGCATCAGCTCGAAGTCGTGCTGCCGAACGGCCGCCTGTTCAGGAGCCTCCCCGTGCGGCTGCATTCGACAGGGCCCGACTACTCACGCCTCTTTATCGGCGCAGAAGGCACACTGGGCATCATCACTGAGGCCCTCTGCAAGATCCACCCTCTGCCGGAGAAGCGGACCTTCAGGGGTTTCCTGCTGCCGGATCTGAAAGGAGGCATCGAGGCGGGAAGGCGTATCATGGTGCAGGGGCTCCAGCCCTGCCTCCTGCGTCTCTACGACGAGAGGGACTCGAGCGTCATTTTGAAGGAGCAGTTCAACCTCGACTTCGCGGGATGCGTCCTGCTCATCGGGTTCGACGGACTTGCGAGAATAGTCGATGTCCAGCACGAGATTGCCTCGGACATTCTCATGGCGGCGCAGGGGAAGGACCTTGGGGAGCGGCCGGGCCTGGTCTGGTGGGAAGGAAGGTACAAATCCTACTACCCGCCCAACGACTACATCGCCTACCCATGGATGACGGCCGTCACGGACACGGTGGCGCCGTATGAGGATATTGAAACAATCTACTGGGCGATGAAACGGGCGGTGGAAGAAGGATTCAAGGAATGGGACGCGACGTTCCAGGCCCACTTCTCACACTGGTATGATTGGGGCACATCCTTCTATCCTACATTCCTCCTCAAACGGTACCCCGAAGACAGAAAGGAAGCACTCGGGCTGTACAACCGGATACTGGACGCATCGATCCGGGCCTCCCTCGAGAATGGGGGCGTCGTGAACGAGCATCACGGCATCGGGCTCAAGAACGCACGGTTCATGAGGGAGGTGTATGGCGACGGCTACGAGCTGGCCCGCGCAATCAAGAAAGCCCTGGACCCGAACGCCATCCTGAACCCCGAAAAGCTCGGGCTGGGGGCATAGGATGGGAATCCCGGAGATCCGGGGGACGACGGAGAGCTGCAAGCACTGCTTCATGTGCCGGCATGCCTGTCCCACGTTCCTTGCGACCAAGCTGGACTCTCATACCCCGCGCGGATACGCGCTCCTGCTCTCCGAAATCGACCATGGCTTCCAGAGTTGGACCGATTCGATCGTAGAAAGATTCTACCAGTGCAGCCAGTGCGGTCTCTGCAGGGAGGACTGCGCCTACCACTGGGCGGAAGACGAGGTAGTGCGAAATGCCCGTGAGGAAATCGTTGCGCAGGAACGGACCCCTGAAAAGGTCCGTTCAATCGCTTCCTCCCTCATCAATGGCCGGGCCCCCTCCGGCAGGGTGCAGGTGAGCTGGAGCCCGGTCTCCTGCTCACCGGATAGAAAGAACGCGGACGTGCTCTATCTGCCCGGCTGCGCGGCGCGGGACTCGCATCCGGAAATTCTCCAGGCAATGGATTCGCTTCTGGGAGCTCTTCACGCGGATTGGACGGTGCTGGGGGAAGAACCCTGTTGCGGGGTCCCCCTGTGGGATCTCGGCTATTCAGCCGAGGCAAAGGCAGTCGCGAAAAAGCTTGCGCAAAACGTGCATGATCTCATGCCCCGGATCCTTCTCACCGGCTGCCCCCACTGCTATCGCTCGTTCAAGGAGCTCTATCCTGCATGGGGTGTTTCCCTGCCGGAAGGCCTGTCCGTCATGCACGCTTCCCAATACCTGGAAGCCCAGATTGCGCAAGGTCTCCTGAAGCCGCGGCGTGTGGAAGGCTTCTCGCGGGCGAGCTACCACGATCCCTGCCAGCTCGGACGGAAGATGGGCGTGTTCGACGCGCCCCGCAGGCTGATCGAAACAATCCTTGGTTCGCCTCCCCTGGAGCTCTTCCACAGCGGCAGAATGGCTGAATGCTGCGGCGCGGGCTCAACCATGTTCATGACGGACCCCTCCCTCACGCGGCGCGTTGCCGAGAAGAGAATCGAGAGAATGCGGGAGATTAAATCCACGGTCGTGATAACGGCCTGCCAGAATTGCAAGACCGCTTTCCAGGCAGCGTCCTCGGGCGAGGGCAGCGATGTCAAAGCCCTCGACATCGTGGAGCTTCTGGCCATGGCGCTCTGAGAAGGAAGTGAAGATGATTCGATGCGTCTCCCACATTGCCCTCGACGTGCGAAACCTGGAGCGTTCGGTGGATTTCTACACCCGCATGCTCGGCATGAAGGTCGTCTCGACGGAAGAAGTGCCTGAGCTGGACGCCCGCGTGGCCTTCCTCAGGCTCGGTGAGCTCGAGCTGGAGATCAGCACCCGGAAGGGATGGGCGGCACGATCATACGCCGACCGGAGGCTCGCTCACTTCCCGCACCTCGCCTTTGAAGTGGATGACGTCGCAGCCAGCATGGGGGAGCTCTCCGGCAAGGGGGTCGTCTTCGAGCACAAAGAGCCGCAGCTCATCTTCCAGGGACGGGTCTGCTATAACACCTTTCGCGGCCCGGACGGCGAAACACTGGAGATCTGCCACAGGAAGCAATGAAGGGGAGGAGCCATATGAAGCCTCAGGAGTTTCAGCGCAGGGACCGCGAGGTCGTGCAGCGTTTCATACAGTTCAGGCAAAAAAACAGGAAGCCGTCTCACAAGCTGAACCTTTCATGGAGCAACTGGGGGTTCGGCATGGAGCCGCTGGAACGGTCCATCGCCCGGCTCGCCCGCTGCGCGGTGCGCTTCGTGGAGCTGCATGGCAACCGGTATGGACCCGACCTGGGGTACCGGACCGCGGAGGTGAAGCGAATCCTTGGCGACCATGGCGTGAAAGTGTCCGGCGTGTGCGGGATGGTGAGTCCGGAGTGCGAGCTTTCCAGCAACAGGCCCCATGTCACCCAGCGCTCGATCGACTATTTCCGCCGCAATATCGACATGTGCGCCGAGCTGGGAGGATCCTATCTCCTCTTTGCCCCCGGGGCTGTCGGCCGTCCCACTCCGTACGACGAGAACGAGTTCCTTCGGGCGGCGGACGCCATCCGGATACTCGCCGGGCATTTCCAGGCTCGGGGCGTGCGCGCGGCCATTGAGCCTGTCCGGGCGGCGGAGGTGAGCTTCTGCCATACTTTCTCAGAGGCGAAAAGACTGATCGACGCCGTCGGCCACCCGGGCGTCCAGCATATTGCCGGCGACCTCTACCACATGCTCACCGAGGAAGAGCACATCTCCTCCACAATCCTCCAGTACGGGCACATGATGACAAACCTCCACATGGCGGACAGCAACCGTCGGGCGCTCGGCCTGGGTTCCCTCGACCTTGATCTCGTGCTCATGAGCCTGTACGTCGTGGGGTACAACAACGACGCGTGCTTCTGCTCGGCAGAGCCGCTGGGTCCCGGCGGCGATCCGTATCCGCAGATGTTCGGCAATCCGGACCCTGAGGTGCTGGACAAGCTCGTGGAGCAGACCGCGCGGTGTTTCTACGAGCGGGAAGCAGAAGTCCTGAACGCCCCCGTCGGAGAGCTTGCCCGCTGAGATCCCAGGAGCCTTGACATCCCGGTCGGCCCTCCTACACTGTGCTCAGCTCGATAAGCGGAAGGAGGCCCACCCCGTGCTGCTCGCGGTGTCCGTTGGCAATTCGCACATCACATTCGGTGTTCACGAGAATGGGGGCTGGATCCATCGCTGGAGGATCCAGACCGTGCACGCCAAGACCTCCGATGAATACCATGCCCTCTTGCGGGAGCTTTTCGATGCGGCAGGAATCGGGGCAGCGCGGACCGGTTGCGCAATCCTTTCCAGCGTCGTCCCTCCCCTTACCAACACAATGGTGGAGACGGTGCTCCAGCTCGCCGGCAGGCAGCCTCTCGTTCTGGGTCCCGCGCTCGATCTGGGCCTGCGGATCACCACGGAAAATCCGGCGGAGGTGGGCGCGGATCTTGTTGCGAATGCCGTCGCGGCATACGACAGGTTTCGTGGGAACTGCATCGTCGTTGACTTCGGCACTGCCCTCACGTTCACCGCCGTCGCCGCTCCCGGAGAGCTTCGGGGCGTGGCAATCGCTCCCGGCCTCAGCTCGGCGGTCAACTCTCTGGCTCACGACACGGCGCAGCTTCCCCGGGTCCCCCTTGCGCCGCCGCCCGCTGCGGCCGGCAGGAACTCGGTTCATTCAATCCAGGCCGGCATCGTGTTCGGCTATATCGGCCTTGTCGAGGGCCTCATCCGGCGATTGCGGGATGAGCTGGGCGGCGCGGCCGGGGTCGTGGTGACCGGGGGACAATCGCAGATCATGGCGCCCCTTCTGGCAGGCCCCGTGGTACACGAGCAATGGCTGACCCTGGAAGGGCTGCGGATCGTCGCGGAGAGAAACTCAGGACGTCCCTGACTGCTCTTCCGGCCCCAGCAGGATGCACGCATGTTTTTCGGTTAATACGACAGCATTGCGTTGAGTTTGCTCACGTGGGCCTGGTCCTCCGCGCTTACCGTTGCCAGGTCGGCTGCCAGGGGAGAGGCTCCCGGAAGGTCTTTGAGCACGGCATAGAAGTCGACGACTTTCTGCTCCATCGCAACCCCGAACTTCAACGCTTCCTCACTTGACTCGATCTTTTTGGAGAAGATCAGCTCTTCGAGGGGATTGGTGAACTCCCGGCGGAGAAGAGCATCCAGGGCCGCGCTCAGCCTCCCCGAGGCCGATTTGCCCTTCTTCTTCAGCATTTCCTGGAAGAGCACCTTGTGCCGGGCCTCCTCCTCCCTGAGGAACCTGATCTCGTTCTTGACCCTCCTTTCGGGACTTTTTTCGATAACGGCGGAGTAGAAATCGTAGCCCTTCTGCTGCATAAGCACCGCCATCTGCAACAGGTCCTCCACCTTGAACTCGGCAAGATTCCATTCGCCTGCCATGTCGGTCCTCCTCCGCCGGCAGCGCCTCACCCTCGCGGGGAACGCCGCACGCGGTGATGACTCTGGCCCCGGACGCGGTAATTTGCAAGTGGCAGCCGCCCGAATTGTGCATTATAATCGTGCGTGGGTGGAACAACCCGCGGACATCATTACAGTCTCTTAGCGCGCCCATGTGTGCCGCGCATACGGCACGCGGTCGGCAGTCGGTAGTAAGGAGGAAGATGGTATGCCGAAGAACAAGAAGAAGAGCCCCCAAGCCGCCAAACCGGCAAAAAAGAAGGCTCCGAAGGCGAAAAAAGCCGCCAAAGCGAAAAAGCCCGCCAAAGCCGCGATCGCGAAGATCGGAGCGCGGGGACCAAAGGGCGAGCCGGGGGCGTCCGGGCCGCAGGGGGAAAGAGGACCAAAAGGCGACCAGGGCCTGGCAGGGCCGCAGGGATCAGGTGGACCTCAGGGGCTGCCGGGGGCAAGGGGCGAGCCGGGTCCTCGAGGTGAGCAGGGGCCCGCGGGACAGAAGGGAGAGCCGGGAGTGGGGATTCGGTACGCTGGCGGTACGACAGCCGCGGCTGCCCATTACCTCCTCGTGGAAGCGGACGGAACGCTCCGCTATGTCTCTAATGGAAGGACATTCACCGTCCAGGTGACATCGTCCTGACGGGGAGGGCTCGTCGGGAGCTGCCAGTCAGCTCAGGCGCGGTACTCCGCTAGCTCAGCAGCCGCACCGCAGCTCCCGCCGCAGCGCCCAGCCCGACAACCATCCACGGCCTGGCGCGCCAGACTACCAGGAGCACGAAGGCCGAGAGCGCGATGCAGAAATCAGGCACGTTTCGAATCGTGCCCGTCCAGCCCGGTGTGTAGAGCGCGGCGGCCAGCAGGCCCACGACCGTCGCGTTGATGCCCGCAAGCACGGACTGGAAGGCCGGTTTCACGCGCAACGCTGCCCAGAACGGAAGCACTCCCACGAGAAGCAGGAAAGACGGAAAAAAAATCGCGGCAAGCGCGATGAGCGCGCCGATCACCCCGTTCGGTGCGGGGCTCATGAGAGCGCCCAGGTAGGCGGCAAACGTGAACAACGGCCCTGGCACAGCCTGCGCTGCTCCATATCCGGCCATGAACTGCGCCTCGGTAATCCAGGAAGGGAGAACGACCTCGCGATGCAGGAGCGGCAGCACCACGTGCCCGCCGCCGAACACCAGGGACCCTGTCCTGTAGAAGCTCTCCACGAGCGCCAGCCAGTGCGCGGGGAAAAGCCCTCGCAGGATCGGGAGACCCGCAAGAAGCAGGAAAAAAAGGGAGAGGCAGAATACCGAGGCGCCCTTCGGTATGTGAAAAGGGAAGTCGTCCCCGGGGAGATCGTTCCGCGCAGGAAGGAGCAGCCAGCCGATAAGACCGCCTGCGGCAATGAGGAGCACCTGCGTGAGAGCCGTGGGCAGCAGGAGGCTGAGAACGGCGGCCACCACCGCCACGGTGGCGCGCTTCTGATCCGGTGCCAATCGCCCGGCCATACCCCAGAGGGCCTGGGCGACCACTGCGACCGCCGTGACCATGATTCCATGCAGCCATCCGGAGCTCAGGACATCCGTGGCGCCCACGAGAAATGCAAACGCAACAAGGGCGACTGCCGAAGGAAGAGTGAACCCGGCCCAGGCCGCCGCGGCTCCCCAGGCTCCCGCGCGCGCGAAACCGACGGACATGTTCACCTGGCTGCTCGCGGGCCCCGGAAGCACCTGGCAGAGCGCGACCAGGTCGGCAAATCCTTCTTCACTCAGCCAGGCGCGGCGCACGACATATGCATCGCGCAAGTAGCCAAGGTGCGCGATGGGTCCGCCGAATGAGGTGAGCCCGAGACGGAGGGAGACTGCAAACACTTCGAGGACCGAGCGGGCGCGCGTCCGGGAGGAAATCATTTGTTCGCTGTCAGGCACGTTCTCATTCCTTCGCTGTGGCCGCTCATGGATCCAGCTTTTCGTTCCTCTCGAGCATGCCGACGAGCTTCTGAATGCGCCGCGCGCTCGTCTCCGGCTTGACCGCTGCCGTCCCTGTCAGGCACCCCGCTTCCACGACCCCCTCTTCCCAAGTATATTTCTCCTGGGGATAGCTGGACAATGAGATACTGCCTGCTGCATCTGGGGTGCCAGATGAACCAGTCCGACGCGGAACGCGTCCGCACCGTCATCGAAGCGCTGGGGTATGAGCGCACGGAATCGGAAGAGCAAGCCGACCTCCTGGGCATCGTCGCGTGCTCGGTTCGTCAGAAAGCCATCGACAGGGTGTACGCGCGAATTCGTACGTGGAACTCCTGGAAGAACAAGCGAACCCTCCTCACATTCATCACCGGCTGCGTCCTTCCCGCGGACAAGGAGGCGTTTCTCGGGCTTTTCGACCTTCTCTTCGACATCACCGAGCTTCCTCAGCTCCCCGACCTGATCAGGCAATACGGCGTGGTGACACCCCTGGGGGCGATCGATGCAATCCCCCGGGAGAGCCTATTCGATCCCTCCATGGGCTACTGGGGAATTCGACCCCGCTACACGTCAACTTTTGAAGCGTACGTGCCGATCCAGAATGGCTGTGACAAGTACTGCACTTTTTGCGCCGTTCCTTATACCCGGGGTCGGGAGGTTTCCCGACCCTCGCAGGAGATCCTGCATGAGGTGGCCGGGCTGGTGGAGCGCGGATACAAGTCCATTACTCTCCTGGGCCAGAACGTGAACTCCTACGGCCAGGATCGCGTGGGCGCTGAAATCTCCTTCGCGGAGCTGCTTCGCGGAGTCGGGGAGCTGGGAAGGGATTCCGGAGCCGACTTCTGGCTGTACTTCACCTCCCCGCACCCCCGGGACATGACCCAGGAGGCCGTACAGGTCATCGCGGAATACCCCTGCCTTGCCAAGCAGATCCATCTCCCCCTCCAGTCGGGTGACGACAAGGTCCTCATCAGGATGAACCGCAACTACATGATCGACCAGTATCGTGAGAGGGTCGAGACGATCCGCGCCCTGCTGCCGGAGGCCACACTTTTCACGGACATCATCGTCGGCTTCAGCGGAGAAACAGAGGAACAGTTCGAAAACACCCGCGCGGCGATGCGGGAGTTCCAGTACAACATGGCCTATGTGGCGATGTATTCGCCGCGGCCCGGCGCGGCCAGCTACCACTGGCCCGACGATATTCCCCACGAGGAGAAGAACAGGAGACTGCACGAGCTGAGCGAGGAGCTCGCAAAGAGCTCCTCTGCATACAACAGGCGCATGATCGGCGGCACGTATCGGGTCCTCGTGGAGGGTCCGGACCGCAAGCAAGGATACCTCTCCGCAAAGACCGAGGGCCGGATCACGGTGCGCTTTCCGTCCGAGGATCGCACGCTCATCGGAAGGTTCGTCAGCGTCACAATAACTTCAGCCGCCGCCCTTTCCGTCCAGGGCGAGCTCGCGGCCGTCCCGGTTGCTCACTGAAGCTGGAGCGCATTCAGCAGGGACGCTGCCGCGGCATCACGCGTGCCAAGAGGCTTCAGGTCATAGCGCTGCTCGATCAATTTCAGGATCGCCGTGGTGTCATACTGCGTATGATCGATATAGCCTTTCCGCGCGAAGCTCGAAACGACGATCGTCGGCACGCGCGTCCCCGGTCCCCATCTGTCCACCACGGGCGGCGCCACATGGTCCCATCGACCCCCGTTCTCATCGTAGGTGATGATGATGACCGTGTCGTTCCAGAAAGCGCTGGCGCGGATTCGCGCGACAATTTCCTCCACGTGCTGCTGCCCCCGGAGCAGACTGGCATACCCTGGATGCTCGTTGTCCGGCCCGAGCGGTTTCACGAACGAGATCGCGGGCAGCGTGCCATTGTCGACGGCCGTAAAAAAATCCATTTCATCCTTCAAGTGCGTTCGCTTGGCATCGGTGCCGTCAGCGTAGCTGCTGAAAAAGATAAAGGGCTGGTGGTGAAACTGAAACAGCGGATCCGGCTTCCCGGCTATCGCGTCATTCCACCCGCCGGAATACCATGCCCATGAAATCCCTTTCTCCGAGAGCCTGTCTCCGATTGTGGGGAGCGTCTGGTTCGGCACAAGTGTGGCGCGGTCTTTCACCGAAGGCGGAACAGGCTGATTGACTGAGAAGGCGGTGTTCACTGCATAGCCGTCAGGAGTCACCACCTTGTCGGCCACTGTCTGCCCATCCGGAGGGGTGGCGATCATGTCTGCGGGAGCGTTCGGAAAAACCGGCGTCGCTGCCGCAATCAGCCACATGTGGTTCAGGAACGACCCTCCGAATGCGGCCTGGAAAAAATCGTCACAGAGGGTGAATGCCTGGGCGAGCTTTCCCTCCGGAAGGTTTGTCGCGTCGAAGTAGCTCATCACCAGGCCTCCGTTGTCGCTCCAGGCAATGAACTTGTCCATCTTTCCGCCATCAATCTGAAGCTGCTGCGTATAGAAACGATGGACGATGTCCCCGGTCTGGGTGCCCGGGCTGATGAGCCGCGCCAGGTCGTAGGGTTTCAATGGCAGGGACGGAGCAATGGCGGCGAAATTCGGATCCACGTCCCTGCCTTTGAGGGGGAGCGGCGCGGCAGTGAGCGGCTCCCCGCTCTTGTCCACCTGTCGGAGCGCTCCGGGTGAAGCATTTGTAATCCCGTTCGCCCCCGGGAACCGGCCGTACAGCGAGTCGAAGCTCCAATTCTCCTGGTAGACGACAACGATGTGCTTCACCTTGGCGCGAAGCTGCGCCAGGGCATCCTGCGCGCGCGCCGGGGCCGCAGCGAACAAGAGAACGAAGGCGAGCGCGAGCGTCACGCCTTGGACCGCCTCGTGGTGTGCAAATCCCGACGCGCTGCGGCGCGCCGTGGTACGCGCATTGTGCATTGTGCCTCCTCTGCGTGCGATCTCGATCAATTGGTACAAAGGATCGGTTAGGATTCGGTTAAATTGTCGAGCCCCCTGCGCGCCATTGCCATGCGCCGCCGCGCCTGCTACAATTCAGAAAAGGCATATCCCGAGGAGGCTACAGAATGGTCAGAACCAGATCGTCATTCGATGCGACTCTGCTCATGCAGATCGCCGTTGTGCTTTTCCTGATCTCACTCGGTATCGTCGGTATCATGTATTACAGCTCCCGGCTGGGCGAATGGGGCAGATCGATCGACCGGTTCTTCGGCCGACCCAGTAACCCCGTCAACATCATCGTCGCCGTTGCAGAGCTGGTCGCCGGAATAATCATAGGCTTTGCGTTGTTCGTGCCGGTTCCCGGCAGGGCAGCGTGGATCTCGGGTCTTGTCATGGTGATCATCTGGATCGTAAAGATCCTCTGGACCTATGTTCTCAATGGAATTTTCGAGCCGACCTTCATCGTCTGGCTGAACGGGCTGAGCGTCGCCCTGATCGTGCTCGTGGGCCTCTGGATCGTGACCAGCAAGTACGCCTGACCTCGCGCTCTTTCATCGGCTTTCCGATTGATCCCGGAATCGCACCAGGCGGTCCACCTGGTCGGTCACGATCATGCGCGCCGCTTTCGCCACCCGGGCGGCCTGCTCATCGGTGTTGACGGTCCAGAAGAGAAGTGAAAAACCCAACATCCGGATCAAACCCAGGAGAAGAGAGGCACGGCCGGCGCCGAGCCTTTCCACAAGCTGAATGGGAAGGTTGAGGTACTGCGGCCGCAGCCGAAAGAGAGCGCGTACGACAGCACCGACGCCCCGGTCAATTGTTTCTTCGCCTAGAAGGAATCCCACTGTGAACCCGCGCCGCCTGAAAGGGAGGAGCAAGTGCGGATCGAATGAGGACACCATGAGATGCTGCCGCTTGATCCGCGCATCCAGAATATCCGCCAGCGGGCCGCAATCATTGGAGGTAAGGGTTTCCGTTTTCAGCTCCACGTCGAGGTAGCGTCCGGAAGGGATGGCTTCCAGAAGCTCGGAAAGCTCAGGAACTTTTTCGCCGCTTCCAAAATCAAGGCGTCGCAAGTCATCCAGGCGCATGTGCCGGACCTCTCCCCCGACGCCTGCCACACGGTCGGTTGTGGGGTCATGGATGACGACATAGCGACCGTCAGCCGTTTTCTGAATGTCGCACTCCACCCCGTCGGCCCCGCTGGCCAAAGCCTTGCGGAAAGCGAGCAGAGTGTTCTCGGGATACAGGGCGCGGAAGCCCCGATGGCCGAGCACGAGCGGCCTTCTCCACCTCCGCATGCTAATGCAATACGGCTGTGCCCCCTGAGTGTCAACAGCCGCACCGCCTGCAACCGCGGGAGGCAAGAGCGGCTCAATTCCCGCACGCCTCCTCGGCAGCAGTCAGGTAGCCGCTGCCCCCGCAGAGCGTACAGGAGCGCCACGCGTGCCCCCTCCAGTCCCACGAGGACCCGAGGGTGCGGCACTTGGGGCATTCGTAGAGGCCAATCTCCTCTTCGTGCACGTGCCGTCGGAAGCATCGAAGGTGATAGACCCTGCCTTCGTCCACGCGAACCACGTCGTGTGAAATTTCCTCCGCGCAGATCTCACACGCAACCGTCTTCCTCACCCCCGCAGGAACGATATTGGTTGACATCGCTTTCCTCCGCAGTGAACATAACGGCGCGGTGTTAAGATCGATTTAAGAATGGGTTAATTCGGGATTGCGCGGGTGCGGGAGCGGGCACTGGTGCGGGCACGGCCTCGGGACTGGACCTCCTTCCATCTGAAGCAGGTCTCCAGATGATCGTTCACCACTCCCACCGCCTGGAGGTGCGAGTAGATGATGGTCGAGCCGACAAAGGAAAAGCCCCGCGCCTTCAGGTCTTTGGAGATCGCGTCGGAGAGCTCGGTGCGTGGAGGGACCTGTGACTGTTTCTTCCAGCGATTCACGACAGGTTTTCCCCCCGTCCATTCCCAGAGGTAGGCGTCGAAGCTGCCGAACTCCCTCTGCACGTCGAGGAACCGCCTTGCATTGTTGAGAGAGGACGAAATTTTCAACTTGTTGCGTACGATGCCGGGATCGCCGAGCAGCCGTTGGACGTCGCGCGCGGAAAATCGGGCAACGCGCACGGGATCGAACCCGCGGTATGCCTTCTGATAGGCCTCCCTCTTCTTCAGCACGGTGAGCCAGCTCAGACCCGCCTGCGCCGCCTCCAGGACGAGGAACTCGAAGTGGCGCACGTCGTCGTGACAGGGAGCCCCCCATTCCTCGTCATGATAGGGGACAGAGAGCTCGTTGGCACCGCCCCATGGGCAGCGCGTCTTTTCCCTTTTCATCCCTGCGCCCCTTCCCTCGTCCGCGCTGTGAACCAGTTGATGAGCCGGCGCGCCACGGTGATCGGGTCGGGCAGGCTGGGAAGCGCGTCCGCGGCGTACCATCCGGCATCCAGGAGCTCTGATTCGTCGATCTTGATTTCTCCGCCCGCGTGCTCCGCGGTGAAAGCGACCATGAGTGAATGGGGAAACGGCCAAGGTTGGCTGGCAAAATAGCGGAGATTCTTCACCTCGATACCCGTCTCTTCGCGCACTTCGCGCGCCACGCACTCCTCGAGGGTTTCCCCGGGTTCCACGTACCCGGCCAGCACGCTGTAGAAGCCTGGCGGGAACCTGCGGGCCCTGGCCAGAAGCAGCTTGTCGCCCTTCACCACCGCCACGATCACCGCGGGGGAGATCCGTGGATAGCTCAGATGGCCGCATGAGGGGCATTCCCGCGCGCGCTCTCCGGCCTTGAAGGTCGTTGCCGTCCCGCACGAGCCGCAGAAACGGTGCGTGCGGTCCCACTCCAGCACCTCGAGCGCACGCGCCGCCACGGCGAAAAATCCGTCCGAGATCCGGCCGAAGAGCGATCGAATACCTTCGAAGGTCCAGGCTTCGGGCGCGGGCACATCAGTGGGGACCTCCACGGTCCTGCAGGGGGTTCCGTCGGCCAGACCCAGGTAGTGCGCGCGCTGCACTTCAAAGCCGAGGCTGGAGAGGTCTTCGAGGAACGGCAGCCGGGTATGCCCTTCACCCTCGGAGATGAGAATCCTGCCGCCCTGGAAAATCAGCCAGTGTGAACGGCCCTGATGCTGCCCCGGTTCCTGATTGCCCGGGGCGAACTCATCGAATGTGGGAACTATCACGGATTGAAAAGTAGCAGGAACCATTTCTATTGGAAAGTGTATTAAAACGACACATATTGGGATATAATTTCTTAGTGTGTGTCAAAATACTACACTTTCTTATCGAATGGTAGTCGGCTAGAAATAGATAGTAGTAACATTAATTATATACTCTATAAGCATTTAATTAGCAACACCTACCTTGGCACGCATTGTGCTTGTAGTATGGTGTGATTCATGAAACCAATAGGAGGTACGATATGAACCTGATCCGTTATCAACCCCACACGCTGGACCTGCTGGACAATGTTTCCAGGTGGTTCGACGACTTCTACACGGAGCCCCTGTTTGGGCGAACCGCCATTCCCGCGGTGGACGTGAAGGAGACCGACTCGGAGTATCTCATGGAGGTGGAGCTCCCCGGTCTCACCGAGAAGGACGTGGAAGTCAAGCTGGAAAACAGTCTGTTGACGATTTCTTCCAGCAAGAGCGCAGCCAAAGAGGAGAAGAAGAACGGCTATGTGATTCGGGAACGCAAGACGTCCCAGTTCAGCCGCAGCTTCGTCCTCCCGGAGGTCGTCGACCGGGAAAAGATCGCCGCGGAGTTCAAGAACGGCATCCTGAACCTTTCTTTCCCCAAGGTTCCCGCCGCGAAGCCCAAGACGATCGAAGTAAAGTCCAGCTAATCCGCGAAACTGCACGGAGTACCGTGCAAGGTACCGCGGCGTGCTAAACAGTTATTCCCTCCTTCTGTGGCCCCCCATACGGGGGCAGTGGACCCCCCTCTGGGGGCAGTGGACCCCCTCTGGGGGTCCTTTTTTACCTCACGAACACGCGGTACTTCTCGTAGGTCCTGTCCCATGTCTCCCGGTCACGCGGCGCGAACTCTTTGATGCTGAAGGCGGAACGGATCATTGCCTGGGCGTCGGACAGCTTCGCGATGAGACCCAGGGCAACGGCCTGCACCATCGCGTTGCCGACCGCCGTGGCCTCCTCGGGCCCTGCAATGACCTTCAGACCGCACGCGTTCGCCGTCAACTGGTTGAGAAAATTGTTTCGCGACCCTCCGCCCACGATGTGGATGACCTTGTTGGGTTTCCCGCTTACCGCGGCGACCTGCTCCCCGACCATGCGGTACTTCAGCGCCAGGCTCTCGTAGATCGTGCGCAGCAGGGTCCCCCTGTCCGCGGGCGGTTGCTGCCCGGTGCGTCTGCAGAACCCTGTGATCGCCTCTTCCATATCGTGCGGGTTGAAAAAGCCCGGGTCGTCGGGATCGATGAACGCGGCAAAAGGCGCGCCCTGCTCGGTGAGCCGGTTCAGCTCTTCCCACTCCATCTCCCGGCCGTCGCGCGCGCGCCAGACCCTCCGCAGCTCCTGCACCAGCCAGGTGCCCATGCAGTTCTTGAGGAAGCGGATATTCCCGATCCCGCCTTCGTTGCTGAAATTGGCCGCCATGGCTTCGGGGCCCGTGATCGGCCGACGCAGAAGCTTGCCGACCAGCGACCAGGTGCCCGAGCTGATGATAAGCGCATGCGCGGCGGCGCCTACGGGAGCGGCGGCATACGCGCTTGCCGTGTCGTGAGATCCCACCGCAACGATTCTCGCGGTGTTCAGTCCCACCGATTCCGCAAGGCCGGCGCGCAGCTCTCCGACAATCGAACCCGGCTCCACGATCGGGGGCATGACCCGGGCGGGAATGCCGAGCGCGCGCAGGACCTCCCGGCTCCACTTTTTTCTGCGGGCATCCATGAGCTGCGTGACGCTCGCCCAGGAGGAATCCACCGCGGTCACACCGCCCAGGTAGTAGGAAAAGAGCGTCGGGGCGGGGAGGAATCGCACATCCTTGCGCACCAGGCCCGGCCTGTTGTTCATGAACCAGAGAAGCTGGTTGGACAGGTTGAAGGGCTGGAAGTGGATGCCGGTGATCTCGTAGAGGCGCCGCGCGTCCACGCGCGCCTTCACCTGGTCGATCATCCCGTCCAGGCGATGATCGCGGTAGCAGTACATGGGCCCCAGGGTGACTCCGTCCTCGGTGACAAACACCCCGTCGGCGCCCCAGGTGTCGATACCGATGGAGTCGACGGTGCTGCCGACCTCCCGCCGGCAGGCGCGCAATCCTTCCACGATGTGCGCGTAGATGAGAAGGTCGTTCCAGACGGAGCGCTCCTCCACCCGGCCCGTGCGGTCCGCCACGTGCAGCACAGCGGGCTCATGACTGAACCTGTGGATCTCCTGAAGGGCAAACCCGTTGTCGTCGAAGAGACCGGCAAAGCACTTTCCGCCGGAAGCCCCGAGGTCCACTGCCATCACCCTTGCCTTTGTGCCCATTGCTCACCGCTCCTGTGCCACCCTACCACCGCGCGTGCGCCGCGGCAAGCGCGCCAAACGCGCGGAACGCGCGGGGGTATTGCCTTGACCCGCGCCGCAGCGACCGGTACTTTCTGAAACAGCCCCCATGAGAACGATCTTCAATCGCCTCGCTGAATCTTTCAGCTCCACGTGGAGGCTCCTGACCGACACGACCAACTTTCTCAGCCGCATCGGGATGCTGGAACAGTACGAGACGGAGCTCAGGGCCTGGCGCGAGCGGCTTTCGCGCGCCCGGAACGACCCGCTCGTTGTCCACCAGGTGCGGGACGAGATCGTGGCTGTCCGGCGCCTGCTGCGTGAGCAAGGTCATGACCTGCGCCTGGGCTCGAAGGACATTGCCCTCGAGGGTTTTCGCCATGACGATTCAATGGCGGAGGGATTCAAGAGGATGGCCCTGGGCATCGCGGAGAACGAGGTGTACTGGCTTACCGGGGAGGCAAACCACATCGAGCTCGCCGACAGGCTGGAACAGACGTGCAGGGAAAGGCGCGGGTGCAAGCCCTATGCGCTGCATTGCCTGTGGTATCGGTGGAGAAACAATGTGCTCGTGCTCTCGGGCGCCGCCTCGGAAACGGCCGAGATGTTCGATGAGTTCCGCCAATATTTCTCGAAAAACCGCGAATTCCTGTTGAAGAAGCTGTCCCGACTTTAGCGGCGACTTCTCTCGACTTACGGGATCGTCTTCAAGCCGTGCTCGACCGAATGACGCTCCATGGCGAGCGCGATAAGCCTGTCCACCAGCTCCCGATAGGAGACGCCGCTTGCCTCCCAGAGCTTGGGATACATGCTGATCCGGGTGAAGCCGGGAATCGTGTTGATTTCACTGACGAGAACCTCGGCGTTGTCCCGCAGGAACATGTCCACCCGGGCCATTCCATTGCAGCACAGCACCGTAAATGCCCGCACGGCAAGCGCCTGCACGCGCTCGGTGATCCGCCCTTCGAGCGCCGCCGGGATATGGAGCGTGGCGCCATTTTCGTCGAGGTACTTGGCATCGTAATCGTAGAAGTCGTGGCCGCCCCCCGTGACGATCTCCCCGGGGACAGACGCGAGCGGTTCCTCATTGCCCAGCACGGAGCACTCGATCTCCCGGCCGCTGATGTACTCCTCCACGAGGACCTTTGTATCGTACTGGAACGCCCCCTCCACCGCCTTTTCATATTTTTCCGCGGTTGCCGCTTTCACAATGCCCACCGAGGATCCAAGGTTCGCGGGCTTCACGAATACGGGCGTGCCCAGCGAACCCGCCACCGAGGTGAAATCCGGCACCGCCTTTCCGCGCGCCAGAACCAGGAACTTCGCAATCGGGATACCCGCGTCCCGCAGGAGGCGTTTCATCACGTCCTTGTCCATGCCGACCGCGGAGCCGAGTATGCCCGCGCCGACACAGGGCAGGTTGGCGAGCCGGCAGAGCCCCTGCACTGAGCCGTCCTCTCCGTATGGCCCATGGAGAACGGGGAAAACAACGTCAAGCCTGCCCAGATCGCGGTTTCCCGAGATATCCATCAATCGACTCTTCTCCCCGCGCGCCACCAGGGCCACCTCCCGAGGTGAATCAGCGGCAAGGTTCGGCAAGGGTCGGGCGGAATCGAAGAGAACGCGCGTCTGCTCGTCCAGGTGCCAGCGTCCCTCCCTGTCGATGCCGATCAGGACGGGCTCATATTTCTCCCTGTCGAGTGCCTCCAGCACGTTCTTCGCGGACTGAAGGGAGACTTCATGCTCGGCGGACCGACCGCCGAACATCACGCCCACTCTGATTTTCTTTGCCATCTTTCCAGAGTATGGGGGGCCGTCGTTTCAGTGTCCAGAACTCCCGCCCGGTAATGCCTACCCCTTCTTCCTGTTCCACTCCTCGACCCTGGGCATTATCACCGTATCATAGTACGAACGGCTGATCGGATAGAAGGAAAGCACGACGACGCCCGCAATGAAGAACAGGGCACCGATGGGTCCGACGAGAAGCTGGATGCCGAGCTTCGAGGTCTCTGTCTGGTCAACGTTGGCCACGTACCCGAAGGCCGCAAGAACGAGCCCATTGATGAGATTGCCGACGGCGACGCCCACTTTGTTCATGAAGTTCCACACGCCGTAGAAAGCGCCTTCCCGACGCACGCCGTTTTGAGCGTAGTCCAGCTCCACCGTGTCGGGAATGATCGCGAAGGGCATCACGTAGTTGGTGGAGAAGCCGAGGCCGGCAATCGCCATCATGACGTAGAAGAATGTCGGTCCCGCCTGGCGGGCAAAAATGAAGATGACGAGGACCGCAGCGGCGACTAGGCCCATGCCGAAGTTGTACGCCCACTTTTTTCCAATTCTCTTGGAAAGGAAGGTCCAGATCCAGATGGAAGGCAGGACCGGGAGGAGGAGCAGGGCAAGGGCCAGCTCGAGTGAGGCGGCCCCGGCATAAATGTACTTGAAGTAATAGATCAGGGCGCCCTGCACGATAACGGTCCCGCAGATGTGCAGGGCATACGAGGCAAGCGCCATGATGAACGGTTTGTTCCCGAATGCCGCCGTATAGGTCTTGATGAACCCCTGCTGATCGCGTGCCTCCTCCACCGTGCGCTTCGGCTCTTGCACCGTGAAGACCGTGATCAGGGCCGTGACAAGCATCACCGCGCCCATGATTCCGGCCATGCCCGTCCATCCGGCGTTCTGCGCCGGGAAAAGACCGACGATCTGCCGCACGAGCAGCGCTCCTATGAATGTGCCTACCACGGCGAAGCTCATGCGGAAGGCGTTCAACGTGGTCCGCTCGTCGAACTCGTGCGTGAGCTCGGGCGTAAGCGCTCCATAGGGGATATTCACCATCGTGAATGCGGTGGTGAGCAGGCAGTAGGCAACCGCCATCCAGATGAAGAGCCAGAGCTGGCTCTCGATGCGCGGGTTCGTGTATTGCAGAATCATCGTGAAGAAAAGAAAAATCGCTCCCCAGAACATCCAGGGACGGCGCCTGCCCCAGCGGCTTTTCGTCCGGTCGGAAAGGTATCCCACGGTGGGGTCGGTGATGGCGTCACATACCTTCCCGATCATCATTGCGATTCCCGCCAGCCCTGCGCCGAGCTTCGCGACATCGGTCATGAAGTTCAGCAGGTAGAAACCCATGATGGTGAAGAACAGGTTCCCGCCAAGGTCGCATATCCCGAAGCCCAGCTTCGTCCCGAGGCTCAACGGCTTGCCTTCCACGTCATACCCCCTTTTTCCGGCAGGACCTCGACCAGAGCAACGGTCGATTATGGAAGCGGCCTGGAGGGTTGTCAACGAGCCCGGTCCGGTGTTTTTTGGCGGACGATTACCGATAAAACCTGTAGAACCGTGGTCACACACGCGGTATTGTTGAGGGTGCGAGGAGCAGATTCGATGAAAAGCAAGAAGACCGATTCGATCAAGGTTTCGGCGACCATCCCGGCAGAGCCACGGGAGGTATATTCGGCGTGGATGAGCAGCAAGGGCCACGGTGAGATGACGGGCAGCTCAGCCAAGGTGACGGCGCGCATCGGGTCGAAGTTCAGCGCCTGGGACGGGTATATTTCGGGCAAGACGCTGGAGCTGAAGCCGGATTCCCGCATCCTGCAGTCCTGGCGGACGACAGATTTCACCGAGGAGGAGCCGGATTCCCTGCTCGAGGTCCTTCTTGTCAAGGCAAAAGGCGGCACGCGCGTCACGCTGAATCACTCGCGCGTCCCTGCCGGTCACGGTCCCGAATACAAGAAGGGCTGGATCGACTTCTATTTCAAGCCGATGAAGGAATATTTCGCCGGGAGCAGGTAGGTGACCAGGCTTTCCCTGCGGCTTCTCCCATTGCTCCTGTTTGCGTTCCTCGACGCGTGCGCCACGGTGCCCCGGCACATCACCTCTGAGCCGGCGCCCGCACGGGCGACCATGGATCCCGCTACCGTTGCCCTCCGTGCAAAGCTCGTGGAGGGTGCCCGCTCAATCCTGGGGAAGAAACAGCTTTTCGTCCGGGGGAGACGCTTCAACATGGATTGCACCGGCGTGGTGCTCGCCATTTACTGGTACGCGGGAATCGACCTTGCGCGGGACTTCAACAAGTTCAACGGCAACGGGGTCACGCGGATATACAAGACACTCGAACGGGACAACCTGCTCTATTCCAACGACTACCCTCTCCCCGGCGACATCATCTTCTGGGACAACACCTACGACGAGAACGAGGACAGCCGCTGGGACGATCCTCTCTCACATGTCGGCATGGTAGTGAGGGTGGATAAGGACGGCACGATCTCATACGTGCACGACCACATCCGCAACGGCATCACGATCGACTATATGAATTTACGCAAGCCTGGCACGTGGAAAAGCGTCGAGAACGGCCACGTGCGCGTCATCAACTCCCCCATGCGCCTGGCGGTGGCGGGAAAACCGCATCCACCTGACTGGCTCTCCGGACAGCTCTACCGCGCGTTGGGAATGGCATACCTGCTGCAATAGGGGCGCAGGCCTGGCCCCGGTTCACGAACGGCGCCATTCCATTCTCAACCGATCATTGATTGACGGGGGGCAGCCGGACCTCGAAACAGGCACCCCGCTGGGGCAGATTCGATACGCGCACGCAGCCTCCATAACTTTCCGCAATGGCTTTTACGATCGAAAGCCCCAGACCTGAATGCATTCCTTTCTCCTCCCCGGGACGGAAGCTGAAGAAACGGTCGAAAATCTTTTCCAGGTGCTCCTCCGGGATTCCCGGGCCATCGTCGCACACGCGTATGACGGCGGAATCTTCCTCCCGCCCCAGGGTCACCCGGACGCTTCCCCCGTCGGGGGAGAATCCAGCGGCATTGTCCAGAAGATTCTCCAGCACCTGCTGCAGCCGTCCCGGGGGGACCAGGACAGCAACGGAGCCGCCTTCCACCGAGTAGGTCAAAGCCTTTCCATTTGCGCGCATGCGCGCCGAGTCGACCACCCTGCCGGCGATCTCCCGTACATCTGCGGCGCCCTGGGGTCCCTCTTCGACCGCCCCGCTGTCGATGCGGGAGATCTCCCGCACACCGGCAAGAAGCTTCTCCATGCGGCTTACGTCCTGCATCACCATGGAGAGCATGGCGCGGCGCTCGCCGGGTTCCGGGCTTGAGAGGGCGAGCTCCGCCGCGGACCGGATTGCTGCCAGCGGATTTCTGAACTCGTGAGACACGTCCGCGGCGAATGACTCCAGCAAGCGCACGTGCCGTTCGAGACGGACCGTCAGCTCTCCGAGACTGCGGGAAAGCTCGCCCACTTCGTCCTTGGCCCGGGAAGGTGAGAACCCGCCCAGGAGTCTCCCGCGCGGATCAAGGATTGCCTGCGCGCGATCGCGGAGCCTGCGCACCGGTACGGTGATGGTCGCGGATACCAGGAGGCTGAGGATCACCGCGGTGGCGACCGACCACAGAAAGAGCCGAAAAATGTCCAGGCGCAGCACGTACAAATCGCTGAGGATACGGTATGTGGACTGGGAGACCAGGACGGCACCGACGACCGTTCCCCTGCTCAAAACGGGTATCGCGCTGTAGAGCGTAACGGATTGCTGCCCCGCGGTGATGCGAGTCTGGGCGCCGTAGCTCCCGGCCAGGGCATCCACGATTTCCGGTCCCGCAAGTATACGCGCGCCTGAGTAGTATTCATCCGAGTCAAGAGGCGGCTGCGGAGGCCGCAGGTAGCGCCTCCAGAGCCGAATGGGAAACGACGCCACGCGATAGAGGAACGTCTCCTGCGCCGCACGCGCGGTTGGTTGATCGCCGGAGGCGGATGACGGTGCGGCGCCCGAGGCGGCAAGTATCGCCGGGCTGCTTCCCTCAGGAGGCAAGTGACTGGAATCCGCCAGAAGCACACCACGGGCGTCCAGAACACGAAGCCGCGCATCATGTCTCTGTCGAAGGCGCTGCAGGAGACGCACCGCGTTCTGCGGCAGACCGGGGCCCGCGTCCTCCAGCCCGGCAGCCAGAACCCGTCCCTGCTGCACCAATGAGCGCTCCAGAGATCTCAAAAGCTGCCTTTCGTACGTGCCAAGCGAAAGCACCCCGGCGATGGGCAGGAACACGATGAGCACGTTGAAGGCCAGCACGCGCATTGAGATTCGGGAAAGGAAGGAAGATGCCCTGCCGCGCATTATTCTTTGCGCAACCGATAGCCCAGGCCGTAGAGCGTCTCTATGCCGTCGTATGTGTCGTCCAGCTCCTCGAGCTTGCCGCGGATGCGCCTGATGTGGCAATCGATCGTTCTGTCGCTCATATAGGAATCCTGCGGAAATGCTTCGGCCAGGAGCTGCTCTCGGGTACGCACGAAGCCCGGCTGTCGGGCCAGCGCGTACAGGATGCGGAACTCGGTCACCGTGAGCCGTACGGGCGACCCCTTCCATGAGGCGGTGAATCTTTCCGTATCGAGGTTCAGGGATCCTGCCGCAACATTGTCGCCGCCCTCCGGCGCGCGCTCCGTCGCGGCCTCTCTCACGCCGCTGCGGCGAAAGAGCACTTTTACACGAGCGGTGAGCTCGCGCAGCGAGAAGGGTTTGCACAGGTAGTCGTCGGCGCCCAGCTCCAGACCGAGCACCCTGTCGAACTCTTCATCGCGCGAGGTGAGAAACATGACCGGGACCTTTTGGGAGACTCCGCGGATCCGGCGGCAGAGCTCCAATCCATCCATGCGCGGCATGATGATGTCCAGGATCACCAGGTCAGGAAGCGATGCTTCGAAAGATTGCCACGCTTCCGCGCCATCCGAGTAGGCGACGGTTCTGTAGCCGTCCTTGTTCAGCGCGCGGGAGACGGTTTGCCGAAGATGCTCCTCGTCGTCAACGATTGCGACGAGCGGCGGAAGGGCAGCGATCACAAAGCAAGTTTACCACGCCGCAGGCTCATGTGAGAACCGAATTCAGGCAATATCGGATGGAGTGGTCTGCAACAATTCCGCAACAATTCGAAGCCGATAAAGCAACAAAGCCGCCATAAGGATGTGCGTTCTCTCTGTATGATTTGTGATCGAGAAAGGGCACTGCAATGCACACCGCTGCGGGAATCAGGGGCGGCGCGCGAAGGCGCCGGCCGATCCGAAGAATCGTGCTTTTCGCGATATTGCTCCTCGCACTGGTCGAGCCTCTCATCATGTACAGGTCGCTCGTGCGCGAGCGCGCTCAAAGAAGAGCGGTGGCGGACAGCTCGCTCGTAAATCCTGCTGTCAATGCGGGAGACGGATCCGGCCGCTGAGAGGGCCGCGGCTCCGCCCTTGGAGCCGCCCGCAGCTAAGGAGCCAGTCCGTTCAGCACGAAGCGCGCGCCATTCGTCGGCTGGAAAGCTCTATTTGTGCCAGTGACATTCTCCATCCAGAAGTCCATTCCCGCTCCGGTACCTTCCAGACCGTTCGGCTGAGCATCCAGATCGAACAGATATGTGCCCCGACACTGCACATTTGTGCCTGTTGCCAGCACGTTCCCGGCTGTGTCATAAGTGGTGAAATTGAAAAGGATTCCGTGATTGCCGTCCGAGTTGTTGTTCGTAATCACCATGGCGCCGTAGTGGCCGCTGCTGGTATTGTAGAGGATGACCTCTCCAACGGGCAGGACGCTGCCATCGCTGTTATTGATGGCAGTGCTCGTCATGGTGGGGTCAGCGGCAATGATCTGGCTCAATGCGATCGTGCTGTAGGACGCGCTCGCGCTCGCGCTCTCGATCAATTGGGCTTTTACGGCGATGGCGGTGATGCCCGCCGTGGTGCTCAGAGGCCCCGGAAGCACGAGCGGGCCCGTGTATGTCAGCGTTCCCGGCTGGCCGGGAACGGGTCGCGGAGCAGGACCCGGTCCGCTCACCTGTGTGTAGTAAATAGTCGCACCGGATGTCGAGCTTGAGAGCGTCACGCTTTGATCGCCGGAATAGAATCCGCCGGGCACGGAAAAGACCGGGGCCGCAGCCTGAGGGTACTGCAAGGTTACCGTGGCGCTCGTGACAAGGCTCGGCTTCATGTTCGGACCGATGGCGGTGGCTTTGATCGTGAGTGATTTCGAGGAATTGGAAACGGACGGGCTAGGAATCGACAGCGTGATAGGCGTGCCGGAGCTGAACTGACTGGTCTGCGCGGAGCGCGGGTCGGGGGTGCTGCCGTCCGTGCTGTAATAGATCACGGCCCCCGGGGTTTCAGTCACGAGCTCAATCATGGTATCCGAGCTCGTTGTGACCGTCTGGCCGGTTGTGAGCCCGCCGCTGCCGCCGGCGCTCTGCGTGTATGTAAGTGTCGGACCTGCCGTGACGTCCGGCGTGGACGGGTCGACGGCGCTCGCATTGCCCGACCACCCCTGCCGGGAGAACTGAAAAGGAAGAGGACATCCGGTCAGTATTGCGGCGAGCACCACGAGGGACCCTGCCCACGTCCCCGTCTTCGATCTGCGCGTACCGGCCTTCCCATTCAAGTTTCCCATTTGAGTTTCCGTACCATCAAATCTACCGCAAAGGAAGCCGGCCATCAAATTCGCCGGGGAGCGTTGTCACCATGGCATTATCGTGTACCACGGAACCAGGGTCGTGCCGTATTGCCCAACGATAGTGAGGTTCCCCGTTGCGCTGTCCAGCGTTATCGATGTGATGTAGCGGTTGCCCGCGATTATCCAATAACCCACGAGGGTGCTGCTGGAGTATGCAGCTATGGCGAAGGAGCTCGAGTTCTGATAGTCAGGATCCCACACAACGTACGTGTAGAGACCGCCGATCCAGCCTGGTTGTTTCGTGCCAATCCAATGGTCGGGAGTGGGTGCTGTTGGCGGCACGGGAGGAGCGGCAAAGCCTGTAGTCGTGACGGTTTGTACAACAGGCGCCTGATCAGGGTAAAGGGCCGTTGCGGAGGAGGAGGAGGATGGATCGCCCGCGCCGCTGCTGTAGACCGCCCTGACTTTGTAATAATAGGTCACGGCTTGTGAAAGGCCGGAATCGATGAAGCTCCTCGAGGTGCCGGAGTACCGCGTGATGGGCGCAGGGAACGACGAAGAGATGTCACGGAGCACAACATAGGAGAGAGCACTGGGGACGCTGTCCCAGGACACGAAGATGGAGTCAGTCCAGGCGCTCTTGACGACAAGACCAGTGGGAAGCGCCGGAATCACGTAGGTTGCGGTCACTTCCTGGCTATCAGTGTAGCCCGTCTTCATGGCAAAGGCCCGTATCTGCGTTGAAGCTCCGTTCGGCATGGAGAGGGCGGAGCTGTATATGGCAGAAGCGACAGTGGGCGGCGAGCCGTCCGTTGTGTAATAGATCGTGACGGGGCCGCTCGTCGCGTCACTCAGCGCGACCTGCACCGAGCCGGGATAGTTCCCACCGGCAAGTGAGAAGTTGGGCGGCGCCACCTTGAGAATGTAGGTGTCAGCCTGCTCCGCGGAGTCAGCGTAGCCGTTCTTGACCGCGATGGACCGAATGGTCCTGGGGCTTGTACTAACCGAAATCGGCGCACTATAGGCGGGCGAGCTGAATGTGGCCGGTGTTCCGTCAAGGGTGTAATGGATCACCGCCCCGCCGGTGGCTGTGGAAAGAGCGACTGCCTGGTCGTTATTGTATGTCCCGCCGGGGACCGAACGTGTCGGCTTTGCTGCCTGGAAGATGTAGGACGCGGACTTCTCCGCGGACGGGTTCATCCCGGTCTGCGTGGCGACTGCTCTCAGAGTCAAAGCCCCTGTGCCGGACGCCCCGCCTGAAAGGGGAACGGTCCCTCCGGAAGGTATGGAGGGCGACGTGCCCGCTGCGGGCGCTGTGCCATCCGTGGTGTACCAGATCGTCGAGCCAGATCCACTGTCGATTCTCACCGTCGCAGGGTTGGCGAATGTGGTGGGCGGAGGGTTGAATGTAGGGTCCGCAAGCCCGTCGTACTTCACCGTGTAGGAGACGGTTTGGGTCTTGCTGTCGATCATCTGGGTCTTCACCGCGATGGCCGTGATGGTCCAGGTGTTCGACGGCCCGCTCACCAGGATCGATCCCGAGTAGGGAAGGGTGCCCGCCTGGCCCGGCACGGGCCGCGGCGCAGGTCCCTGTCCGCTCATCATCGTGTAATAGATCGTTGCACCTTCAGTCGTCGTGGAAAGACCCAGGCTCTGATCCGCCGTGTAAGTGTCACCAGGAATCGAGAAGATCGGCATGGCAGCCTGGGGGTACTGCAGGTTCACCGTTGCGCTCATCACGAGGCTCGGCTTCATGTTCGGCCCTATGGCGCTGGCCTTCACCGTCAAAGAGCGCGAAGAATCATCCACGGTCGGGGTCGTAATCGCCAATGTGAGCGGCGTTCGGGGGACATAGCGGCTTGTCTGGGAGGCGCGTGGATCCGGAGTGGTCCCATCGATCGTGTAGTAGATCACGGAGCCCGGGGTAGCAGTTTGAAGAGTAATTGTCGTGTCGGAGCTCGTCGTCGCCGTTTCAGTGTTGGAGATCGTGCCGCCTTCAGCGGAAGCAGAGTACGAGAGGGTGGGGCCTGCCGTGATGCCGGGGCTGGAAGGATCGACCGCGCTCGCGTTGCCCGCCCATCCTTCCTTCGAATACTGGTAAGGCAGCGGACAGCCGGCCGCAAGAGCTACAACGAGCCCTGCCATCAGCAGGCGCCGCGCATGCTGATGCCGCTCTCCCGCAGACTGCCTCGCAGCCCGCTGCTTTTTTTCCATTCACATTCTCCTGCCATCGAGTCTATCTCGTCGAACACCTCCTTTCAACCGGCCCGGGATTCCCCCGTAACGTGAGTGCCCGCCCGGGCGCCGCCTCTCACGCGCTCCCCGATGCAATCCGCTCATGGTGCCCAATGACAGAACCGACCGGTATGTGGTACTGTGTGCAGAGGAGTAAACGGGTGAGAATCCGCACAAAAATCGTCGCCATCGTTCTCCCGCTCCTTGTCGCCGGCCTCGTCATCGGAGGCATCTCGGCGTCCTCTCTGGCTCGAAACTCCATCACGCGCGTCATCGTCAGGTTCATGAATTTCAAGACGGACCAGCTTGCGCAGTACATGGACAGCCAGTGGAGGATTCTCGTGGAGAACGAGATGACCTCACGTCAGGACATGGTGCAGGCAGCGCAGGCGGGCGTGGAAGCCTACGCGCGCAGTCTTCTTTTGAGCGATACAGAGCTTGTTTTCGCGCTCGACGCCAAAGGAAACGTGGTCATGGCCACGGGAAAGGTATCACCATCGGAAGAGGAGAAGAGGGCGCTCATGGCCACCGCGCTGCCGGGTGACAGGACCCTCGTCACGGTTACCATCGAAGGCGTACAGAGAGTCGCGAGCAGGTTTGTGTTCGAGCCCTTCGGTTGGACCGTTTTCACGACGGAGTCCCGCTCGGTTTTTTACAGCGACGTGGCCCGCATCACCTACCAGACCCTTTTCCTGATCGTCGGCGCGTGTCTGGTCGCGGTCGTGCTCCTCTTCTTCTTCGTACGGCATTTGACCGGACCCCTCTCCCGCACGGCGGGTGCGATGAAGAAGATAATCTCCTCAAACGATCTGACGGCGCGCGTTCTCGTGGACTACCGGGACGAGATCGGCGAAATGTCGCAGACATTCAACGTGATGATCGGCGAGCTGGAGAAGGCCTACGAACGGATCAAGCGGTACGCGTTCCAGGCGGTCGTGTCCCAGAAAAAAGAAAAGAAAATAAGGCACATATTCCAGAAATACGTTCCCCAAGAGCTCATCGACAAGCTGTTCGCGAACCCGGAGTCGATGCTCGTGGGGGAAAACCGCGTTCTCTCCGTCCTCTTCTCGGATATCAGGAGCTTCACGACCATCTCGGAGGGCATGGCGCCTGAAAACCTCGTGGCAGGGCTCAACCGGTACTTTTCGGTGATGGTCGATATCATCATGAACCGCGGCGGCATCATCGACAAGTACATCGGGGACGCCATCATGGCCTTCTTCGGGGCCCCCGTCCCCCACGAGGATGATGCGTTGCAATCGGTGCTGACCGGCATCGACATGATGGCGGCCCTCGATACGTTCAACCAGGGACAGAGGGAGAGGAGCGAGCCGGAATTCCACATCGGGGTCGGCATCAATTACGGGACCGTGACGGTCGGGAATATCGGAACGGAGCGCAAGATGGATTACACGGTGATCGGAGACATGGTCAACGTGGCATCACGTCTTGAGGGGCTGACGAAGCGCTATCATCAACCGCTCATCATCTCCGAAATGCTCCGCGAGAAAGTGGACACGGCGGTCGCCACGCGCATCGTGGACTCCGTTGCGGTCAAGGGACGCCACGGCGGCATCCGCATCTACACGGCGCGGAAGGAGCTGTCCGGGCCGGAGGAACGCGCATTCAGGCTGCACAATGAATCCATGGAACGCTACTACGCGCGGGAGTTCGCGGAGGCGGCAAGCGGATTCCGCGAGGTCGAGGGCCTGCTCCCTGAGGATTTCCTTTCACGGATGATGATCGAGCGCTGCGAGCGCATGGCGGCGAGCCCCCCGCGTCCGGACTGGGACGGCGTGGAGATCATGGAGACCAAGTAGGGGCGGGATGATGCGGCACCGACTGTTGCTCCTCCTGCTCATCTTTCTTCCTACGCTGCTCTTTGCGGCGGAACCCGGCCAAAAGGCCGCACTTCTCATGGCTCCCCTGAACGTCGAAGCCCGGGATCCCCTTGTGGAGGACATCCTCGCCTCCGAGCTCACCACGGTGCTGCAGAACGCCGGGCTCACCGTTGCGCCCCGGCGGCTCACGGTCCCCCAGGGCGCCGATCAGCCGCGGCTGCCCCAGGAGGAGCGCATCTCCTATCTTCTGCGTGGCGTCGACGCCACAGGTACCGACGTGATCGTTGCGGCATTCTATCTGGCCCAGGGGGAGGAGCTGATCATCCAGTTCGCCCTGTACGACCCTGCCGTCCACACGATGCTCGGCGGCGTCCTGACACGGGCGCGCAAAGGGCTCACACTCTTTGCCAGCGTCACCGCCGCTGTCGGAGACTTTGGCCCGGCAATCAAGCGCTATGTCGAAGGCGGGTATCGCGTGGAACCGCCGAGCGGAATCGTGGAGCGGATTACGGTCTCCGGACCGCCTGAAGGCAGCCGTGTCACCTTCGTGGACCGCGAGGTGGGAACCGTTGCCGGCGGAAACCTGGTAGTGCCGTACACGCAGTTCACGGTCGGGACCACGATACCGGTGAGGGTCCAGAAAGAGGGCTATCACACCTTTGAGGGATCCTACCCGCTTACCTCCCCCCAGGTGGATTTGCGGCTCCCCGGGCTGCGTCGTGAGACGCGATTTGACGCACAGCTGGTCTGGAGCTTCGGCCTGGCAACGGGCTTCGGTTTCGGCGGAAGAGTCCACCTGGTGCCGGATTCCCTGTTCCTCGGATTCGAGCACTACCGGACATTAGCGCCGGGCACATTCACGGGGGACACCGCGGTCCGCCATTACGACACCAACATTCAGGTGGGGGAATACATTATTTTCCCCTATACATCGATCTTCCGTATCCATCTTGCGGTGGGGGCCGGGCTCATTGTCACGGACGTGGCGGGGGTCCCGGGCAGGGACTACACGGACTACTATATTCTTGCCGGCGATCCAACGGCGGAGCTTGCCCTGGGCCCGGTGAAGATTTTTGTCAGGCCGGATCTCCATTACGCGCTGGGAATGGGCTACAATCTGCTCGGGAGGGCCTGGATCCGCACACCCTATGGATTGCCGCCGCTGACTCTGGGAGTCCGCTACTCATGGTGATGAAGCCTTTCTACCGGACCCTGGCTCTCCTTGCCGGGCTCTGTCTCACCGGATGTGAGATATTCAGCGTCACGCCCTTTCCCGATTTCGTGGACAAGACCGACATATCCATGGATCTGACCCACGAGATCAACGCAATTGTCAGAGGTGAGACCAATATCTCATACCAGCTCACCGTGGTGGACAGCCCCACGCAACCGCCACGGGTGCTCCTGCTCGTGGAGCCGCCGTCGAGCGACCCGACCCTGGGCTTCAACTACAAGGGCCAGCTCATTTTCATGGACAGCAACCTGAACGTGTTGAACCGTGTGGGCACCGGTTCCTCTCTTGACTACTTCAGCAAGCCCTACGCGTATGCGCATGACAACAATGTGCTGGCAGGGTACACGGTCCTCACCAAGGATGGGGGAACCACGTCAATCGGGACGCTCGACCCGGCCCCTGGCCTGGAAGGCTTCGCTCTCGCCTTCGGGACAACGGAAACCGACATTTTTGCAACGCCGTCGGGTCAATACGCGTCGTTCAATATCTCCTATATCGGCTACAACACTGTTGGCGCAGGCTGGGGTATCGTCCTCCCTGCCGGCACGCTGCCCATAGTCCCTCCCGCTGCCCTGCCTTCGACGTCAGACCCGAACTATGCCAATCTCGGCTACCAGCTCGTAGGGCTGGGGTATAACAGCGTCACCGACGAACTCACGTTTGTTCTGTCGGAGCCCGCTCAAGGCCGTATCGTGGCAGCGCGAATTGGCCGCGCCGCCGCGACAAGCGGCTCGGGCGTGCTCTTGCCCTCGGCAACAAGCTGGCCGGTCGCGGCGAGCGCGTGGCCGGTAGAAGTGGATGTAGACAGGCCTGCCCTCTTCGCGGACGTGGACGGCTTTTTCCTGGTGCGGCGCGACGGCTGGATGGAACGCTACACGTGGAACGCCGCGGGCACTCCCCTCGCCCTGGTCGGGGACCCGGTCAGGATCGTCGGGGACAAGTCTTTGAGCCGGCGGTACGCCTTCCTCGTGCCGCAGGCAGGCGGTCCTCCCTACATGTACCGCTTCGATCCCAGCTCGAGGGTCCTTACACGATATCGGAGGTGGTGGTAGTGCGCGCCGCGCGGCGGATCCTCGTCCTCGCTCTGCTCATTCTCGGGGCTGCGGCTGTCGGCGCACAGGAGACGGCACTGCCGGCCCCTGCCCAGGAGACCACCCAGCCCGCTCCTGCGCCCGAGGCCGCGCAGCCTGCCCCTGCCCAGGAGGCCGTGCAGCCCCCCGCGCAGGCGACAGGTTCATTTGGCCGGCCCCGATTCATGATCTATCTGTTCGAGGGGGAGCAGGACACCCTTTCGGCGGAAGAGAGGTTCGTCCTGTACAACTCGATTCTTGCCGCGGCAGCCGAAGCGAACCCGGACGTGGTCATCCTCGAGTCCCCCGATCAGAACGTCCCGCGGACAAAGGAGGGCAAAGAGGAGCTGGCGCAGCGTGTGAATGCAGACAGCTGGCTGTCCGTCGTGGCAAGCGGCGGCTACGGCAACCTCACGATACAGGCCGAAACATTCGACATCCTTCGCCAGGAGACCTTTGGCCAGGAGGTCATCCGTCCCGGGTTCATCGTGGATTTCCGCACAATCTCGCACGGATTCTGGGACGGGATCGTCACCGCCATCCGCACCTCGTACAGCCGCGTCGTGGACCTTTCCACGCTCACGGTGCACGGCCGGCCCGGCTCCGAGCTTGCCGGTGTCCCCGGCGGCCCGTACCATATCGACAGCACAGGCACCCTGGTGCAGAAGATACCCTACCCGTCGTCGTTTCAGATGCGCGCGCGGGTTCCCGGTTACTACGACGTCCAGCGGCCTCTCTCCCTCGGGATCGATCCTCTTGAAGTGGACCTGGGCCAGGTGGCAAAGCCCCGGTTCGGCGCGGAGGTGCGGCTGAGCAGCTTCCAGTTCCCCGGGGTCCGGTTCTGGCTCTTCGTGCTCCCCGCCGAAGTGTTCATCCGGCTCGGCGTCACCACGCAGCTCTTCGGTCTCTACCCCATCGACAATGCGACGAATGTCCTGGTCGTCGGCGCCCCCCTCAGCTTTCTCGAGCTGGACGCCGGTCTGTTCATATCCCCGGCGGAAAATTTCCTGAGGTTTTTCGTGGGCGCGGGGGGCTACCTCCGATTCTCCCACCCTCCTGCGCCAGGCTTCCACATCGACAGCGATGCCGCCCCGGGAGCGATCACTCTGAGCCTTGGCGGGGAATACTCTCCGTCCAGACGGCTGCGGTTCGTGTTTGAATACGAGCCGGCATTCATCCTTGCCTCGAATCCGCAGCAGTTCATCAATCTGACATTTGTCGCGAACAGCTTTCCCAGCGGCCATGTGCCCGGCTACGTCATACTTCCCTGGGGTCTGTTCGACTTGCGGAACTTCTACATCGGCATGCGGTTCGATTTCTAGAGCCGCCCGGGGCTCCCGCCCGCGGGCGCTTACTGTGCGGGGGTTTCCGACCGGGCAAGTACGCCATCGATTGCCGACAGGATCGCCTTGAGGCGCTCGTTCCCCGCCGCGTTTCCCATCTCGAATTGCAGAAGCTGCCGGGCCGCCTTTACCGAGGGTTGCTTTGCCACGCTCTCCAGGATCTGCTGCGCATCGGCGAGGGCGGCGGAAGAACCCGCCGTCTGTGTCGCGGCATAGAGAGCATTGACTCGCTCGGCGACGTCGGAGAAGAGCCGTCTCACCGAGTCGTCCCGCAGGAACTTGTTCAGCTCCTGGCGGGAGGCGGTGGTGGGATCCTGGGGGTTCGATTGCCGGGCCGCCTTTTCCTGCTCCACGTATTTGGCGTAGGTGGCGTGCGCCTCGTTGACCTGCCCCTCGAAGACGAGGAGAGCATAGAGACGCTTGTTGAGGTCCTGGCGAGTCGTGTTCACCCGGGCCGCCACCGCGTCCAGCTCGGCCACGCGCTGCGTGTCGGCTTGGGCCTTTTCCGCCTGGAGCTGGGTGATCTGCGCCTCGGCGTCGGAAAGCTGTTTCTTCAACGCGTCTCCCTGGCTCGTGATGGCGTCCGTCATCTGCTGGTCGGCCGCGGGGCCGGCGGCACCCCGCAGGAACGCCTGGCGCTCCGCGGCGAGGTCTATTCCCGCCTGCGCAGCCAGCGCGTCTGTCCCGGCGTTCTTCCGTCCCGTCCGCGTGTACTCCGACATGCTGTAACCGAGGACGAGCAGGTCGGAAAGCAGCCGTGCCGTATACGGCTGGATCGAAGGGGAAACATTCAGGGCCGCCTTGTAGCGCGCAAGAGCGCCCGCGTAGTCTCCTGTCTTCATCAAGGCAACTGCTGCCTTCGAGTTTTCCTCGGTTCGATCCCGGAGCTGCTTCTGGAGATCTGCCACCGCGGCGTCGACCAGCGCGATGGACGCGGTCTGCGCCTCCGGCATGGCGGCAATGAGCTGACGATACAGGTCGAGCCGCGCCGGGCCCGCCGGGCCTGCGGATGCCTGCTGGGACAGGCTTCTCACCCTGCTGAGAAGCTCCAGGTCCGCGGTGAGCGATTGTTCACCGGCAGCAGCCTGTGCCTTCAGACGATCTTCAAGCATCGTACCAAGCTGGTTGAGCAGGAATACCTCGGTGCGCACCCGGTCGGCGAGCTGAGGCACCGCGCGGACGCTGCCCTGCTGGAGATAGGTCTGGAGTGAACGGACCTGCGAGAGGGCCGCTTCCAGGTCCGCCGTGCCCAATGCGTCACGGATGCGCGCGACCTGGCCTTCGATCTGGTTCTCAACGGCCTGTACCTGCTCCTGCTTGCCGGTCAGCCCTGCCAGCTCGCGCTGCGCCGCCTCGAGGTTGACCGAGGTCTGCGCGCGCAGACGGTCGAGCACCTGCGTCTTCTGCTGGAGCTGGACCTGAAGCGTCACCTCGCGTTTCTGGTAGTCTGAAACGATCTGCTTCCGCTCCTGCTCGAGCTGTTGCAGCCGGGCTCCGTATTCCGTGCGCAGCCGGGTAATATCCGCCTGGAGCTGCGCGCGCTCCGCTTCAAGCTGCTTGCGGTATTGGGCGAGCTGGCGCTCGTAGTAGGCTTTGCGCTCGGCCTCGAATCGGGCCATACGCGCTTCGATGTCGTCCTTCCGAATCCCCTCGGAGGTGAGGCGGGCCCGCTCGACGTCGACATCCTGCTTCAGCTGCTGGCGCAGCTCTTCTTCCCGCTGTTTGAGCTTCCGCGTGAAATTCTCTTCAAGGGTCCTCTGCTCCCCCTCGAGCTCGCGGACCTTGTTCTTGATCTCCTCGATCTCCTTGTCCTTGGAGGTGAGAAGCTGCCGGGATTCCTGGCGGAGCTCGCGAATGAGCTTTCCTTCGATGCTCGCGTACTGGGTGACCTGGTTCTGCACGCGGCGCTCGTCCCTTCGAAAGACGATGCTCAACACGAGGATGGCGGCCACAACGGCCACCAGGGCGGCGGCGTTGACGATCGAGGGAAGAAGCACGCCCCGGCGCGCGGCCTGGAGAGAGAATTGCGCCGCCTCCACCGGGATCCGGTTCTCCGTGGCCACCTTCTCGATGTGCGATCGGATCTCTTCCCGCTCGGGGGCGCTGATGCCCGCTTCGTTTTCCAGGGTCGGAAAATCTTGTCCGTTTTCGGCCATCCCGCGTCCCTTCTCCCTTGTCCACTTTGTACTCCAATCCGCCCGGAGAGTCAAATCGACAATGCGCGGTTGTGAAACATGGCGGGAAAGGGTAGACTCTGGCCTGACATGAGGCGCGTCTGGCCAGCTCTCATTGCATTGCTTTGTCTTGGCGCCGCGAACCTCCAGGGCCAATACGGTCTCGTGCTCCATTCCGCGGTGAGCGAGAACCCTCTGAGCGTGGGTGCATCGATCCGCCTGCTCGGCGTTGCCGCCGGCAGCCTGCGGCCGGAAATTGGTGCGGAGGAGGCCCGGGCAACCCTCACGCGGCTCGGCATCAGGATTCCCCGGGACCCCGACGACAGTCCCATCACTTTCGGCAATTTCGCCTTTCTGCTCTGCCAGCTTTTCGACCTTCGGGGCGGCGTGACGTATGGGCTGTTCCCGGGACCCCGGTCCGCTTTCAATGAGCTCCTGACCCGGAGGCTGCTGCCGGCATCTGCCAGGCCCGGCGGCACAATAAGCGGTCCGGATGCCCTGCTGGTGCTCCGCAGATTCATTCAGCTCCGTGGAGGATCCCGGTAGTGGCGCTCCGGCAGGTCCTGCGGTCGCATCCGAGCTTCCTCATCCTCATGATTCTCCTGTTCCCATTGAGCGACGCGCACGCGCAGGTCCCGGTGATCTTCAGTTGGGGGGCGGACCTGGCGACGGTAAACACGCTGAGCGATTTCGGCCCCGGGCCGGAGGTGGACATGCTGGATTCGGCCTCCGTGGGCTTTGAGCTGGAGCACGGGCTCGGCCGCGGCATCATGAGTTACCGGCTTGGCGGCCAGATCCAGTATGCGCCCCAGAGGATAGCTGCCGGCGCGCCGCCTCTTTCCGCCCTCACGGGCTATCCCCTGGAAACAGGATTGAGCTACGAGCTCCCGCCGCCCAGTCTCCTCGGCCTGTGGTTTCGCGCCGCCCTCGGGCGCCTGGGGTTGGAGGAGCCCACGGGACTGCTTCTCGAGGACCCGACCGCCGTGTATGAGAACCAGCTCGTGGACGGCCTCCTCGTTGAGTTCCGTTTCCACGGTTTCTACGGGTCGCTCGGCGCCGGATATCTGGGCCTTCTCGACAGGCGGGTGAACCGGGTCCGATTCACCCCGCAGGACGACATCGAGCTCGCCGACACAACCCACTATTTCGCGCCGCCCCGGGGTCTTGCCGTGCTCCGGCTCGAGGCTGAAGATCTATTCGCGGGTCAGCGTTTCGGGCTGTTCGGGATCGGCCAGAAAGACTTTCGCGAAGCTCCCCCGACATTCGACAGCTGGTACGCGGGGGCGGTGATGAGCGGGCCGATAGCCCTCGGTTTCCGGCACAGCACGAGCATGGTCGTGGCCGTAGCGGTGCCTTCTCCAGGCTCGCCCGGTGCGGGGCTTCTTCTGGCCTCCGAGCTGGCCTACCGGTTGCCGGGAAATATCCTCCATGAAGCCTGGTTCTCCCTGCTCTGGGCGAGCAGCGGAGGCGGGGGTCTTGCCGATTTCCCCCAGCTTGCCGGCCCGCCGGTGAGTCTCGGCTTTGCCGTTCCTCTGAGCGACATCGTTCGCCTCGAGTTGGGAATTGACGCCACCCTGGCAATTCCTCCGGCCGTCACGCCGCTGCTCCTGGCGTTCACGAGCCAGCTTATCCTGAAGCCAAGCGGTCAGCTTCCGTCGGGCTTCTCGTTCAAGACGGCAGGCCCTTTTGTGGGCACGGAGCTGGGACTCTCAGCCCGGTACGAGCCGATCGAGGGACTGCGCTTTGACGCCCGTGCAGGCACGCTGATCACCCTCTCGGGCATGCTTACATCCCTGCGCCTGGAAGGCAGGGTGACGTTATGAGCACACGGTTCAGCGCGCGGCATCTGGGTTGGATGCTGGCAGTCGTATTCTTTGCCGGCGCTTCCTCGCTTCTTGAGAGCCAGGCCCTCGAGGTGCAGCAGTCCAGCGGATTCGTCGAGGTGCTTCTTCCTGACCTCGGCTGGCGCCAGGCGGTCCTCGGGCGTCAACTGCCCCCAGACGCGGTGGTGACATCCTGGCTGGATGCCAGCGCCCGGTTCACCTTTGGAGGGAGCGTGGTCACGCTCGGGCCGCTCAGCCACCTGCGGATTCTCTCCGTGGGGAAAGATCTCGTGCGGCTGTCTCTGCAGGCAGGAACAGTCACGGTTGAATCGTCTTCGCCAGCCTGCGAGATAGAGTTCCGCGGGCTGACGGCGCGGATCGAGCAGGGCAATGTCGTCTTGACGGATGGCGTGCTCAGCGTGAAAGCGGGAACAGCGGTGCTGCTGGGGGCCCAGGATCAACCGCTCACTCTTGGCCCGGGAAGCACCATTTCGCTCCTTGCCCAGCCTGTCGGTCCAGTCTTCCGAGGCGTCGAACAATAGACATTCGACGACGCGCCCGTTTGCCGCGCCGGTGCCCATCACTTTGCCGTGCCCTGAATCCAATAAAGGTTGACAAATCTTTTCCATGGTATAAAAAGGGGTCTGATGCCCGTTAAAAATCCGTTCCTCCTCTACATGCGCTCGCGGTTGAACTCCGTCCTCTCGATCTCGGCCGCATCCCTGGTCGTGCTGTCTCTTTTGTTCCTCAGGCCCTATGCGCTCGTTCCCATAGCCGTGATCCTTCTGGCGTACGCTGCTCTCACCGGCGCCCTCTTCTTTTCCCGCAGAGGGGCGCGGGAGGTTGTTGCCGAGAGTGAAGAAGACAGGCTGAAGAAAATTGCGCACAAGATCGACTCTTCCGCAGCAACCAGGGAACGCATAGCGGTCCTCAGGATCGGAGATGATCGCATGGCCAAAGCGATCGAGTATTTCCTCCAGGAGTCGGGCTCCTATCTGGAAAAGTGCCGTGAGCTCTCCCGCTACTCGCCTCTTGCCAACGAACGAATCGAGCGCGTGCTGGAAATCTGCCAGGTTTTCCAGGGAGAGCGTGATGAGGCTGCAACCGCCAAGAGATACGACGTTCGCGTCGAACAGGGTACTTCCCCGCACGGGGTAGCCGCCGAGCCAGAGGGCCCTGCAGCGGACCCCGGGGACCGGTTTGCGCGCGACATCACGGACTGCGCCAGGGTCATCAAAGAGCGCACAACGGAGGACCTGCTCGGGCTGAGCGGAGAAGCACGCCTCGCAATCATGAAAGAACTGGAAAACAACAAATGAAAAGAAAACTCCTGGCAGGTGTTCTCATCTTCTGCGCGGCCTCCTGGGCGGCATTCGGCCTCAGCGCCGTGCTGGAGAGCGTGGAGACGGACGTGGTGCTCCGGCCGGACGGCAAGGCTGACTTCTTTGAAAGCCTGTCATGGCAGGCCACGGGCGGACAGATGCACGGGTTCTACTTCGAGGGCGCTGCCGTGCGGCCCGTGTTCAACCTCGATCAGTGCTACGCCGACCTTGCCGGCAATGTGCGCGTCGGCCTGGATATCCGGGACATGGGCAGCGGCAAATATGACGTGGTTCTGGCCGGCGGCCGCGGGTTCACGGGTTCCGCAATGTACTTTCTCGCCTATGGCGGGGACCTGGCCGGGCCCAGGCGCATCGGCTGGACGAAATCAGCGGACTACGGGGAGCTTTTCTATTTCGACTGGGCGCCCGAGCAGTGGGACCAGCCCCTGGATCACCGCACGATCAGAATCGAGCTCCCGATCGCGGTGAGCGGTCAGAGCGTCGGACAGGACGTGCTCACGCAGGCGGGATTCCGGACCGAACCGTACGTCAATCAGCAGAACAGCATTGACGCATTTGGCTCAAAGGGCGCGGACGGCAGGTACTACCTCACCCTGAGATTCAACCAGAAGAACGTCGCAATGGAGCAGGCGCAGAGGCTGCAGTTTTATCTCAAACGGGCAGCAATCCCCATGCAGGAGGGAATCCTTTCGGAAAGCGCCTCGTCGGGAGTCACAGGCCCGGCAACCGGGACACAGGCTCCGGCGGAACAGCCCGTGCGCGAGCCCGCTCGCGCAACCCCGCGGATACAGGCAGGTCCCCTTGCCACTGCCGTGACGCTCGGCGTGCTCCTCGCTCTCGTCATTCTGTTGTACTGGCTCAAAGCGAAAGGATACGGCCGCACACTGGAGAAAGTGGAGGGCATCCGCTGGGCCGGGGACAACTGGATCCCGCCTAAGCTCTTCGCGGGCACCTATCAGGTCAAGGGCAAGATCGCGGAAGACCTGCACCCGGTGGAGGTCGCGCTACTTCTGGAAATGCCGTTGCAGAAGGTGGTGGCCATCATGCTGGAAGGCCTCAAGCGCCAGGGCATCATCGAAGTGGTGAAGGAAGATCCGCTCCACATAAAGATACTCACCGTGCGAAAGGCGGAGAGCGAGTACGAGGAGCTGTTCCTCCAGTCATTCGACACGCAGGGTCTGGTGCTCTCGGGCGTTCTTGCCGACTTCTTCGAAAAGGTGCTTGCGAAGCTCCAGGAGAAGATCTGGGACTGCGACAGCGACGCCACGAAGGAATATTATAGAAAGAAGCTCGAGCAGAGGGTGGAGACCGAGCAGGACCGGGTCCAGCCCTACTACTGGTACTGGTCTTCGTACCGATGGATTTTCTGGAACACGGCGGTCTACTCGCACGTGCACCTGCCGCCGGATTTCTCTGCGGGCTACCAGACCTTCATGGCCTCCGCGTCCTGCTTCAAGGGATGTTTCGCCCCGGCACAGGCCACGACCGGCGGCGTCAACGCCTGCTACTCCGCGTGTCATAACGCCTGCCATTCCGCCTGTCACCAGGCCTGCCACTCCGCCTGCCATTCCGCGTGCCACTCGGCATGCCACTCAGCGTGCGTGTCAGGGGGCGCCCATTGAGAAGATCGGGAGGACCGATACAGCCGCCGGGCCCGGGCGCCGCCGACGATATCCCGGTGCGCTCGTTGGGGTGGATCGACGAGTTTTTCCGGAAAGCAAAGGATCATATTTTCGCCCGAGAGGAGGATGGGGTCGTCATTCTGCCTCCCAACCAGGTGTACAAGGCGAACTCCACCGGAATCGCAATTGTCACGCACATGTGCGCCGGGAGGAAAGCGGCATCGATCCCGGGAATAGCGCAGGCCGACCGCGCGCGGCAGGTGGCTGCATTCGTTTCCGACATTCGCGCGCTCTACCTCGGCCAGCCTGCGCAGGGCGGCCGAGCGCCGTATGAAGACGTGCCTTACACTTTCCAGTACACGACACTCCCGATCCTCGGCGAGATCGCCGTGACCTATCGGTGCAACAATGCCTGCGTCTTCTGCTACGCGGGATGCGGAACGCAGAATACGGGATGCGGGACGCAGAATACGGGCCGCGGCGTCGGGTGCGCCGGCACGGTTCGAGCGGTCTCCGGCGGCGACGCGCGGGAAATGAGCCTCGCCGAGATTGCAAAGGTCATCCTCGTCTTCAAGAACGAAGCGAGGATACCCTTCTTCTCATTCACCGGCGGAGAGCCGCTCCTGCGCGAGGACCTCGAGGAGATGATCCGGCTCGCGCGCCGGCACGGGTTGCAGGTGAATCTCATCACGAACGGCACCCTCGCGGACCGCCGCAGGGCGCGCAGTCTTTTCAGGGCGGGACTTCGCACGGCGCAGGTGAGCGTGGAAAGCCTTGATGCGGAAACCCATGACCTCCTCACGGGACGGCCCGGCTCCTTTCAGAAGACGCTGGAGGGCATACGCTGTCTGCAGGCGGCGGGCATCTCCGTGCAGACAAATACAACGATGACCGCGGTGAACTCCCCTGACGCCCCGCGAATGCCGGCATTCCTGAAAGGCCTGGGAGTGCGCAGGTTTGCAATGAACCTCTACCTGCCGATGTGCGCGGCGAACGCAGGGCGCGTGGAGCCGGGCGATCCTCGCGTCGAGGCACTGTTCGTTCCGTATACGCGTGCCGGAGCGGTTATCGAGAGCGTGCGCATAGCCGCGCGGGCCGAGAAGATGACCTTTTACTGGTACTCCCCCATTCCGCACTGCCACTACAATACGATTGCCCGCGGCCTCGGTAACAAGTCCTGCGCCGCAATGGATGGCCTCTTGTCCGTGTCCCCGACAGGAGACGTTCTTCCCTGTTCCTCCTTCCCTGAATCCATGGGCAATATTCTCTCGCAGGAATTTCGCGAAATCTGGTTCTCTCCCCGGGCAGGGTACTTCAAGAACAAGCACTACGCGCCTGCCGAATGCGAGGGGTGCCCAAGCTTCACGGCCTGTCAGGCAGCGTGCCCCCTGTACTGGCGCTACGCGGGCACAGCGGAGATTCGCAATCGGGCGTCGATTGCGCAGGAGAATGGCGTATGGAAATGAGGTTCATTGTCCCGAAGCTCGCGCTTCCCGCCCGCATGTTGGTGTTTGCCGGCTTTGCCGCAGGCGGGCTCGCCCTGCAGGTCCTGATTCCCGGCGGGTTCGGCTTCCTCCCCGGCGTGCTGCTCATGATCCCCGGGCTGATCTTTATGGGAGCCAGGAATTTCAGGAATAAACCGATGGATGTCGGGCAGGAGGACTGGCAGCCCGCTTCCGTGCGCGAGTTCGACAGGATCAAGAGCAACCTCCAGCTCACCCGGGAGAAGCGCTACTCGCTGATCTACCGCACCGGATTCGGCTGGTTCATCGCCGTGGTGCTCGTCGTGGCCGCGCTTGTCCTGTGGAGCGGGGGATTCCGGCTCGGCGCCCTGGTGTGCGCAGATGCCCTGGTTCTCCTCATCCCCTTCCTGTTCACCGGCAACGTCTCGCTGTGGACTCCGCAGGAGCTCGCATTCCGGATGCGCGTCTTCGAACCCATCCTCTCCGCGGAGCCCGCGGAGGGCGGCGAGATCATCATCACCCCCTATCTGAAACTGGACAAGAACAGCCAGGGACAACAGATCCCTGAAGACATCCGTCTGATGGTGGAGCCGCGTCGGAAGCCCGCCGACTTCATGGGCGTTCAGCTCCAGGTTGCGGTGAACAAGGGCCCGAATGGCAACGTGCCTTATATGTACTCAGTGTTCCTCTGCAAGGGAAAGAGCACAACCTACCAGATGCTCTCTGCCGCGCGCTTCGGCGACTATGTGCACGAGCCGGGAGGCGACAAGGACTACGGGTACATCGTGGTGCGCCAGAAGACGTCGGGCACCGGATACGCCACCACGGACGCTGACGTCCGAAGGCTGTACGAAATGGTGAAAAAGACGCTCCTCACGATGCCGAAAGGGTGAGGACAGCGCGGCCCGCTCCACCTCTATCCTTTCATTCGTCCATGTTCAGTAGAGGCGCGGCCGTCAATCCGGGCGCATCGAGTGGTCAAAATCCTATCAGGGCCGCAGCCGCGTAAGGGGCAACCCCGAGAATCGCCGCAATGGCCCTGCGGCTGGGCTGGCTGGCCCGGGAATCCCACTCGAACAGGAAAGCAGCCAGCGCGAAGCTGAGCAGGGCGCTCACGGCCAGAACACAGATCGAGAGCACGGGAACCGGCTGAGCGGCATCTCCCATTCCCAGGGCGGTGAACACCCTCATGCCATGGGTCGCAGGCAGAAGGAGCGAGATCCGCTGCAGAGCCGGAGGCAGAAGCGCGGAGGGTACCATGAGGCCGCCGAGGATGATCGAGGGAATATAGACGAGCTGGCCGGCCAGGATCGAGACGGTGGCATTGCCCGCGGCCACGCCGATGAGCACACCGATGCCCGCATATGCCGCGTAGGAAAGGACCGCCGCCGCAATGAAGCCGGGGAGGGCCGTGGGGAGGACACCGCCGTAGATGCGCGCGCCGGCAAGCGTGATCAGGAGGGCGATCACCGCCATGTGGACCGCCGTTCCGATCACGGGAATTGTGAGGATCGACGCGGAAGGCACTCCGTTGATCCGGTAGCTCCTGAATACGCCGGCCTCCCGCGCGTTCACCAGCAGGTTGGGCAGGCTCAAGAGCGCCGCGCACATGAAGGCGAAGAGCACCATCGCGGGTATCATCGTCTGCTTGAAGCCGGGGTTGACGGATGCCATCAACCCGCCGACAAGAGCAAAGAACACCAGAGGGAAGAGGTAGAACATCAGCAGCTTCGACCTGTCCCTGACGCCGGTCTTGAAATCGTAGGCCAGGTGATGGAGGAATGCCTTCATCGTGTTGCTCCTTTCATGCCCTGCGTCGAGGTGATCTCGAGGAACCGTTCTTCAAGGCTCGGGCGTTCCACCCGCAGGTCAACCAGGGGGTCGCCCGCCTGTTCCAGCCACGTGATGATCGCGCTCACCGCCCTGCCCGGGTTCCCGGAAACATACAGCGTGTACTCGTCGTTCTGACCCTTGTAGACGGCATCGGGAAAGTCGACACGCCCCGACTGGAGACAGTGGCGTTCCGTGGAGACCGAAATCCGTGTTGTGCGGTTCCCCGCGGCAGTGAGCTGCCGAGGGCTGCCCATGGCCGCGATGTCACCCCGCAGCAGGATGGCCGCGCGGTCGGCGAGCTTTTCCGCCTCCGCCATGTCGTGCGTGGCAAGAATCACCGTCGTGCCCGCGGCCCGAAGCTCGCCGATGAGAGCATGCAGATCGGCACGGGACTGCACGTCCAGGCCGGCCGTAGGCTCATCAAGAAAGAGCACCGCGGGATCGTGGGCAATCGCGATGGCCAGGGCGAGCCGCCGCTGCTGACCCACGGAAAGCTTCGCGTACTGGGCGCGCCGCTTCTCCGCGAGACCGAGCCGTTCGACCAGATCCTTCCTGACGGATACGCCGTGATAGCTCGAGAAGAAGCTCATCGCCTCATCCACGGTCATCGCCGCGGGAAGCGCGGAGGTCTGAAGCTGAACGCCAATGATGTTGCGGAGCTTGCGCGGCTGCCTGTGGGGATCGATTCCCGCAACCGAAAGGCTGCCGCCATCGGGACGACGGAGGCCCTCCAGGCTTTCCAGCGTGCTGGTCTTGCCGGATCCGTTTGGCCCCAGAAGGGCGAATATCTCCCCCCTGTTCACCTCGAAGCTGATCCCCCTGACCGCGATCATGTCCGCGTAGCGCTTGACGAATCCCCGGACCGCAACCACTGTTTCACTCATTCTTCTTCTCCTTCTTCTTGCTTCCCGCCGCAAAAAAAGCGCCTCCTGCCTCCCTGAGGAGACTTCGTATCCTCCTGTCCGGAAGGTCAAGCACGCCGCTCGAGATCATCGAGGCGAGACCGTGGGTGAAGATCCAGCTTTTCAAAATGCCGGGATCCTGCTTTGCCACGGGGACCTGATCGGTAATGGGCACCACGGTTCCCCCGGATCTCACCCTCCCCAGCGGCTGTACCGCCCCTTGCCGGGGGACTTTGCGCGCGTCCGGCAGCGGCCTGTCCACGTACAGGAAGCGGAAGAGATTTCGCTCGTCCCGGGCAAAGCTCACGTAGCCCAGCGCAATGTCCAGAGGCTGCTCATTCGTGTAGACGCGCCCCTGGAATTCGCGCATGAGCGATTCGGCCCTCACCCTCACCGCTGCCTCGATCTCCCGCATGGACTTGAGGCTGGAGTAGATGGGCATGGTGGATGAGCCCAGCTTCCTCGCGATGCTCCGGGCCGTTACCCCGCCCCAGCCCTCTTCCCGTGTGAGCGCGAACGCCGCCTCGACGATCATCTTCTGCGTGAAGGAAATCCTCTGCGTCATCTGTACCTCTTAATAACTAATGTTATCATAACATTCGTTATACGAAATGTCAAGCGGGCGCAGGGACGCGGGCCCCGTGGAAAGATGCCGCGGGGGGGACCGTGACTCCGTCCCCCCTATGTACGCCCTCAGATATTTTCACTTCCGGTGCGGCCGCGGCGGTACCTTCTATTCATCTAGGCGCCCTGCGCTTCCCAGGAGGTCCCCTCCATGTCCTTATCCGACCCGAATGCGGCTCAGGCTGAGCCCTTTGTGCCGTCCGTCCCCCCCACGAAACCTCGGGCGGAAAAGCCCGCCTGGGTTTCGTCGCTCAAGCAATTTGAAAAGCCAGATGCAATGAAAGTCACTCTGCAGCTTATCGATACGCTCATCCCCTATGCGGCCCTGTGCGCGCTCATGTACCTGACCATGACATGGGGTCTGCCCTACTGGGCCACGCTCCTCGTCGCCGTGCCGGCGGGCGCCTTGATGCTGCGGTTGTTCATCTTCTTCCACGATTGCTGCCACGGATCGTATCTTGCCTCCCCGCTCGGCATGAGGATCATCGGCAACATTCTGGGCGTCATCGTCTTTACCCCCTACGCGAACTGGCGCCACTCGCACGGCGTGCATCACACCACGGCGGGCAACCTGGACCGGCGCGGAGTGGGCGACATATGGATGATGACCGCGGAGGAATACGCGGCCAGCACGCGATTCAGGCGGTTGCGCTACCGGCTCTTCCGCAACCCGTTCATCATGTTCGGGCTGGGACCCATCTGCACCTTTCTGATCATGCATCGATTTCCCTCCCGGCATCCAAAACCGAACCAGGTCTTGAGCGTTCTCCTCACCGACCTCGCAATCGCGGCCATCGTCGTGGCAGCCGGCCTGACCATCGGCATCAGGGCCTACCTGATGATCCAGCTCCCGATCCTGCTCTTCGGCGGCGCGGCAGGTGTCTGGTTGTTCTACGTGCAGCACCAGTTCGATCCCTCCTATTGGGAGCGGAACGAGGATTGGGAATCCATGGAGTCCGCCATGCGGGGCTCCTCCTACTACAAGCTGCCCAAGGTTTTTCAATGGATCTCCGCCAGCATCGGCCTGCACCACGTCCACCACCTGCGGCCGCGGATTCCCAACTACAACCTGCAGCGCTGCCTGAGCGAAATCCCCGAGCTGCAGCTGCAGAATCCGCTCACACTCAGGAAAAGCCTGAGATCCGTGCGGCTCAAGCTGTGGGACGAGAAGCGGAAGCTGCTGCTCAGCTTCAGGGAGATGGCTCTGCTCATGAGACAGAGCCGGCCCACGGCATAGCGAGCGGCCCCGAGCCCGGGCCGGATCCCGCGGCGCCGGAATCCGCGGTGTACGGCGTACTCGCCGAACGGGTACTCCCGTACCGCGGCGCCGGAATCCGCGGTATACCGCGATGCGGCTTCCTACTGACTCAGTGAGCCCTGGAGGATATCAGCGATCTGCCTGATTACCTCCTTGGGAATCGAGCCGATGCGCGCCTCCGCCCTTCTGGCCAGCGCCTGCAGGTCCTCGATGGTCTTGCGCGATTCGTTGACCTGATCGACCGCGGCCTTTGCCTGGTCCTTGATGGACTGGTAGTCGGCGAGTTGTGCCTTCAGGGCCGCGATCTCGGCCGCCTGCTGGTCCTGGATCGCCTTGGCCTTGAGGTCCACATATTGCGTGGTGGCGAGGAAGCCGAGGAACCCGGAGGTCGCACAACCCGAAAGGGCAACGGCCGCAAGAATGATGAGCGCCAGAAGTTTCTTCACGGTGATCTCCTTCTCTGCAAATCCTACCTGATGACCGCCGGGCCGTCCACCTTTGGCATCACGTGAAAGGCACGCGTGCACTGTTAGTATTCGGTTAATTCGATGCGCGGAAGGCCCGAATTCGCATTGTGTCTCTTTAAACCCCGCGGCTGTCGGGGTACATTACCGTTGGCATGAACGAGCTGATCACGATCGTGGAGGATGAAGACGATATTCGCGCCCTGGTCTCCGCCGGGTTGAAGAAGGAGCGCTTCCGCGTGCGGGAGTACGCGGACGGCAAGGGCTTCCTCTCCTCGCTGCGCTCGGAAAAGCCCGACCTTGTCGTCCTGGACGTGATGCTCCCCGACACGGACGGTTTTGCGATCTGCCGCGGCATGCGCGCTGACAGATCGCTCGCCGCCATACCCGTGATCATGCTCACTGCCCGGGCGGAGGAAGCGGACCGGGTTTTGGGCCTGGAGCTCGGCGCGGATGACTACGTCGTGAAGCCTTTCTCCCCGAAAGAGCTGGCCGCCCGGGTGAAAGCGGTGCTTCGCCGCGCATCCCCTGAGACTAGCAGGTCCCGCATCGAGGTGGCTGACGGCCTTCTCATCGATACCGACACCCTGGAAGCCTCTTTGCGCGGCGAGAAACTGGAGCTCACGCAGGCCGAATTCCGCATTCTCCATCTGCTGGCAACGCGCATCGGCTGGGTCTTCTCCCGGGAAAAGATACTCGATCACCTGTGGGGCGATGAGAAAAATGTGACGGACCGGTCTGTGGACGTACACGTGAAGCACCTGCGCGACAAGCTCGGTCCCGCGGGGACAATGATCGTGAACGTAAGGGGTGTGGGATACAAGCTTGCCGCTCCGGGAACGGGGCAGCGCGCGACGGGACGGAAATGAAGAAACGCATTTTCATGCGGGTATTTACCGGCTATGTCGTGGTGAGCATCCTCGCTGTGCTGGTTTTTGCCATCTACTTCCTGAGGGTCGCACGCGGGATATCCTACGATTCACTCACTCGAGGCCTGGAAATCGCGGCGCGCACGGCTTTGGTCTCGGTTCTGCCGCTCATGGGCCAGGGACGGAGCGCCGCCCTAGACGCGCTCGCGGCGGCGGTCGGCAAGGAAGGCCGCGTACGGCTCACGGTCATCGATCCGCGGGGAGTCGTGCTCGCCGATTCACAGCAGGATCCTGACACCATGGAGAATCACTCCAATCGACCCGAGGTCGCTGCCGCTTTCAACGGGCAGGTGGGAATGTCGTCTCGCTTCAGCGGCACCATCCGGCGATGGATGATCTACGTCGCCGTTCCCGCGAAAGATCAGGAAGGCCGGCTCCGGGGGGTCGTCCGCTCCTCCACGTACGCGGAGGAGCTGGAAGCATTGTCACGCCAGGAGCGGGGAAGCCTCGCCCTCTTTGCGGCATTGCTTCTTGCCGCGTGTCTCCTGTCCGCCCTCCTCCTGTCACGGACCATCTCCTCACCGCTCAGGGATCTCGCCCAGGTGGTCGGGCGGTTTGCGGCCGGCGATTTCGGGGCCCGGCTTCATCTGCGTCGGCGCGACGAGGTGAAGGCGCTTGCCGACAGCTTCAACGCAATGGGCGAGCGCGTGCAGTCGCTCTTCGAGGAGAGGGCGCAGCGGATGCAGGAGCTGGACGGCATATTCTCTTCCGTGCAGCAGGGGATCCTCGTGCTCGACCGGGACGGAAAGATCGTGCGCAGCAACAAGGGGTTCGAGAAGCTGGCCGCCGTGCTGCCCGTTGAAGGAAGAACCCTCTGGGAAGTCGTCCGCGCGCCGCGACTCACCGAGCTCGTTCAGCAGGCGCGCGTGACGGGCCATCGTCAATCCGAGGAGGTGGAGATCGGCGAGAGATACGTCCTTTGCACCGTGGAACGGATGGGAGAGCGTGAAGAGCTCATCGTGGTGCTCAATGATACGAGCGACCTGCGCCGACTGGAGGCGGTCAAGCGCGACTTTGTGGTCAACGCGTCCCACGAGCTGCGCACGCCGCTTACTTCCATCGTAGGCTCCCTGGAGATGCTGGAAGGGGCGCTCCGAGGAGAATCGGCCCGCTGGGTGGAGACGATCCGACGCAATGCGGAGCGCATGACGGCAATCGTGCAGGATCTCCTCATGCTCTCGGGTCTGGAGGCGCGCGGGGCCGAGCTGTCCGCGGACCAGGTGGACCTCGCGCGCCTGATCCGGGACGTGACGGGCATGTTCGCTCATCGCGCCGATGCGCAGGAGATCGCGTTCGTGCTGAGCATCCCGGACGCTCTGCCGCAGATCAATGCGGACGCGTACCTGCTGGAGCAGGTCCTGGTGAACCTGATCGACAATGCCTTGAAATACACCGAAGCGGGCGAGGTACGGGTGCTCTGCGCACCGGAAGGCCCGGACAAGGTCCGCATCGAAGTTTCGGACACAGGGATCGGCATCCCTGAAGAGTGCCTCCCCCGGATATTCGAGCGGTTCTACGTCGTGGACAAGTCGCGCTCGCGAAAGCTGGGGGGGACGGGGTTGGGGCTGGCAATCGTGAAGCACATTGTACAGAGCCACGCAGGGACGATCGAGGTGGAGAGCATCGTGGGAAAAGGAACGCGCTTCATCGTCCGGCTCCCGCTGGACTTTCGAAATCCGCGGAGTACCGCGGCGCGATCCCCCGGCAATTAACACAAAACTAACACAACCTTCACGGCGGCCTAACCATGTCCCCCGAACTTAGGTATGCACACCATACAAAGGAGGAAACAATGAAACTCTCCCGGATCGCGGTCCTGGCCCTGGTGCTCTGCGCGGCCGCCGCGCTGGGCTTCGGCCAGTCAATCGAGCTCGTCGGCGCGGGAGCCACCTTTCCCGCTCCCTTCTACACGAAGCTCTTCGACGAGTACAACAAGCAGTTCGGCGTCAAGGTCAACTACCAGGCCATCGGCTCCGGCGGCGGGCAGACGCAGCTGAAAAACAAGACCGTGGATTTCGGCGCAAGCGACGTCGTCGTCACGGATGAGAACGCCAAGTCCTTCCCCATGCCCTTCCTTTCGATCCCCATGGTCGCGGGATCAGTGGTCATCACGTACAATCTTCCCGGCAGCCCCGAGCTGAAACTCACTCCCGACATCGTGGCCGACATATTCCTCGGCACAATCAAGAAGTGGAACGACGGAAGGATCGTTGCTCTGAACCCCTCGGTAAAGCTTCCGAACACGGCCATGACTGTCGTGCATCGCTCGGACGGGAGCGGCACGACCGCGGTCTTCAGCGACTACCTTGCCAAGGTGTCCGCCGACTGGAAGACCAGGGTGGGCGTGGGACAGTCACTGAACTGGCCTGTGGGCGTGGGCGGCAAGGGCAATCCCGGGGTCGCGGGATTGGTGAAGCAGCTGCCGGGCGGCGTCGGGTACGTGGAGCTCATCTACGCCCTGCAGAACAACATGCCCTATGCCCTGCTGAAGAACAAGAGCGGCGCTTTCATAAAGGCGTCCCTTGCCTCGACCAGTGAGGCGGCAAATGTTACCATCCCTGTTGATGTGACCAAGGTGAGCCTTACCGACTCCGACGCGGCGGCCGGGTACCCGATCTCCACCTTCACCTGGCTGCTTGTGTACGCGGAGCAGAATTACGACAATCGTCCGAAGGCAAAGGTCGAGGCGATGATGAAGATGATCTGGTGGATGACGCACGAGGGACAGCAGTATGCCGAGGTACTCTCGTATGCGAAGCTTCCCAAAGCGGTCGTGGACAAGGCGGAGGCCATCCTCCGCGCGGTGACCTACGGCGGCGCGCCGGTTCTGAAATAGAGCCTGCCGCGGAACGGCGCAGTGAAGAGCGAGCGGTCATCCGATTCCGCTTTTCGGACTTTGCTCGTGCTTGGAGGAATCGCGGTGAGCGTCCTGCTTATCGCGATCTTCTTTTCTCTCCTGCTGTCCTCCCGATCCGCTCTCGTTGCCAACGGCTTCCGGTTTCTCACCGGCGCGACGTGGGACCCGGTCACCGACACCTTCCAGTCCCTGCCCTTCGTGATCGGGACCCTGCTCACGTCCCTCGTCGCGCTGGTCATTGCCACGGTGCTCTCCCTCGCGCTGGGGGTGCTCATGGGGGAGTATTTCCGTTCGGGGCTTTTTGCCGGCATCATGCGCACGGCGGTGGAGCTTCTCGCGGGCATCCCTTCCGTTGTCTATGGGTTCATCGGGCTCTTCTTCTTCGTTCCCGCGGTGCGGGTGATCCAGACCGCGATAGGTGCGCCGCCCTACGGAGTCGGTATTTTCACCTCCGCGCTGCTGCTGGCGTTCATGATCCTGCCTTACTCGGCATCGATCGGCCGGGAAATGATCAGCCTCGTGCCCGCGGATCTCAAGGAGGCAGCGCTTTCTCTGGGCGCAACTCCTTCCGAGACGATCTGGAAGGTCACGCTGCCGTACGCGCGGTCCGGCATTCTCGGCGGCGTCCTGCTCTCCCTGGGACGCGCGCTCGGGGAAACGATGGCCGTGACCATGGTCATCGGCAATTCGAATTCCCTCACCTTCGACATTCTCGGACCGGGCAACACGATGGCGAGCGTGATCGCCAACGAGTTCTCAGAGGCGTCCAGCAACGTGTACCTGGGAAGCCTCATCGAGATCGCCCTGCTCCTTTTTGTCATCAGCACCCTGATCAACATTGCGGGGAAGATCGTCGTGAACAGGATGGCGGCGGTCTGACATGAGAAGAAGCGGCGCATCCCCGCCCCGCATTGACTCCGGCGTCGCCGCGCGCGTGCGCGGCGACTTCGCCTTTCGCGGGCTGGTCCTGGTCTTGTCCCTCATTGCGACCATTCCCCTGCTCCTGATCCTCGCGTTCATCATCGTGCGCGGAGCATCCTCCATCAACTGGCAGTTCATCACGGAGCTTCCGAAGCCGATGGGCGAGCCGGGGGGAGGGATCTCCAACGCAATCGTGGGAACGCTCCTCCTGGTCGTCATTGCCACGGTTGTCTCCGTCCCCCTGGGCGTCATTGCGGGAATATTTCTCTCCGAGCGGGGGAAGAGCAGGCTGGGCAGTGTCGTCCGCATCTCTGTGGAGACCCTGATGGGTATTCCGTCGATCGTCCTGGGCATCGTGGCCTATGTATGGATCGTGCGGCCCATGGGCCACTTCTCCGCTTTGTCCGGCGGGTTGTCACTGGCCATGATCATGCTGCCGGTGATCACACTCTCGACCGAGGAGACGCTCCTCATGATCCCCGTGACCCTCCGGGAAGCAGCCCTTGCCCTCGGTGTTTCCTATCCCCGCACGATCATGCGGGTCATCCTCCCGGCCGGTATGAGCGGCATCATCACAGGGGTTCTCCTCGCGGTGGCCCGTAGCGCCGGGGAGACTGCGCCGCTTCTGTTCACGGCATTCGGCAACCCGTTCATGACGGTGAACATCTTCAAGCCGATGGCGTCACTGCCTCAAACGATCTTCAACTATGCGACGAGCCCCTATCCGGAGTGGCAGAGCCTCGCGTGGGGCGCCGCATTCGTCCTCCTGGTCATCGTTCTCACGCTGAACGTCGTGACAAAGCTGGTCACATCGAGATGGAAGATCCAATTCTGAGCGCCGAGACGACAATCCTGGAGACGCGGCACCTCGTGGCTGGTTTCGACGGGAAGGACGTGGTGAAGGATATCTCCCTCGCCGTTCCGGCCGGAAAGATCACGGCGATCATGGGCCCGTCGGGCTGCGGAAAAACGACCTTCATGCGGTGCATCAATCGGATGCACGAGCTGGTGGCAAACGCGCATGTGAAAGGGGAGGTCCTCCTCGACGGAGAAGACGTGTACAAGCTCAACCCCATCCTCCTGCGCCGGCGCATCGGCATGGTGTTCCAGAGGCCGAACCCCTTCCCGACCATGAGCATCTACGACAATGTCGTGGCCGGGTACAACCTGAACGGCGCGCGCCTGGCGCGCGTGGACCGGGACCGCATCGTGGAAGAGACTCTGCGCCGCGTGACCCTCTGGGACGAGGTCAAGGATTCCCTGTACCGACGCGGCACTTTCCTCTCCGGCGGCCAGCAGCAGAGGCTCTGCATCGCCCGCGCCCTCGCCATGAAGCCTGAGATCGTTCTCTTGGATGAGCCGACCTCCGCGCTGGATCCGAAGGCCACGGCCGCCATCGAGGAGCTCATCGTCTCCCTGAAGGGCGTGGTCACCATCGTACAGGTCACCCACAATATCCCGCAGGCCGCGCGCATCTCCGACTACACCGCGTTCATTCATCTCGGCGAGCTGGTCGAGTACGGCCCGACCAAGACGCTTTTCACGGTGCCCCGGGACAAGAGGACGGAGGAGTACCTCTCGGGCAAATTCGGATAGGAGGGGCCCATGCCCATACCCCAGATGGACGAGCTGAAGGCGCGGCTGGTTGCCTACGGGCAATTCGTCCAGGAAATGATCGAGAAGAGCCGCAGGGCGCTCATCGCTCGTCAGCCCGAGCTCCCGCGTGAGATCATCGAAACGGATGAGCCCCGGGCGAACCAGACGGAGATCGACCTGGAGGCCGAATGCACGTCCCTTATCGCGCGTCACCAGCCCATGGCGAAAGACCTCCGCACCATCCTCATGGTGCGGGGAATCACGAATGACCTCGAGCGCATGGCCGATCACTCCGTGAATATCGCGGAGGCCGTGGGAGATCACATCAATGGCACCCTGCTGCGGCCCGATGATACGGTCCTCCGAATGTTCGAGGAAACAATCCACATGGTGGACGGGGCAATCCGCGCCTTCATCGACGAGGACGCGGCCCTGGGCCAGAGAGTCTGCGAGTCGGACAACACCGTGGATGAGCTGGCCACGCGCATCCTGGAGGGATTGAGCGCATCGATGACGCGTGCGCCTTCCACCGTGCCGGAGAACCTCGCCCTTCTGAAGATCGCGGGCAACCTCGAGCGGATCGCCGACCTGTCGACCAATATCGGTGAAGACGTGATCTACATGACCGAGGGCCGCGTGATCAAGCACCACCAGGGGGAGGAGGCTAAGTAAACATGGAGATCTACTTTCTTCGACATGGGGATGCAGGCGCGGCTGAAGGCTGGAAGGGCAGCGACGCCGAGCGTCCTCTGAGCAAAGAGGGGACGGCCGGGATGGAAAAGGAGGCCGCGGCCATCGCGCGACTGGGTCCGGCGCTGGACGCGATCCTCACGAGCCCGCTGGTGCGTGCCCGACAGACAGCAGTGATCGTGGCAAAAAAGCTGCGCCCCGCGGCGGCGCTGGTCGTGGAGGAACGCCTGGCGCCCGGGTTCGGGGCAGCGCAGCTTAAGCGGATCCTGAAAGAGCGCCGCGCATCCCGGGGGCTTCTGCTGGTGGGACATGAGCCGGACTTCAGCAGGGTCATTTCCGCCTGCATTGGCGGGGGGAGCGTCGAGTGCAAGAAAGGGAGCCTTGCCCGCGTGGACATCGATGACCCGAACTCCCTTACGGGCGTCCTGGTGTGGCTGCTTCCGCCCCGCGTGCTTGCACCGTGAATTGAGGGCTGGCTGCGGACAACTTTCGGGCTCCGTCCCGCGACAGCCTCCAAGTTCGAAAAGGCGCTGCATGTCGTGAGCAAGTAGTACGCCAGGGGCCTGGCCCTGCGGCCCGGCCGCGTCGGACCAAAAGCCAAAGCGCCCTCGGTGGCATTCGAGGGCGCGCGCGCGAGGGGAGGGAATCTAGAACGAGAGGGTATAGGAAACCTTCAGGCTCGGGTCAAAGGTCGGGTCCTTTTTGGTGATCCCGTCGGTCACCTTGTCGTCGTAGTTGGAATACTTGAACGCCATCTCAACGTAGAACGGCCCCGTGGCGTAGCTCACGCCGGGGGTAATGCTGGATCCAAGCGCTGCGTCAGTCGAGGTGGAGCCGGCTCCATACCAGTTCACTCCTGACGTCGATGAGTTTGCGGTATACAGGGAGGCGGCAATATAGGCCTTCAATCCCGCGAGGCCAATGCTGCCGAAATTGAAAGCGAGCTTGGGATCCGTGAAGAACCGGGCGGCGTAATTGGCATCGCGGGTGGAAGGTGTTATGTCGCCGGCGGCCTTGGCCTGGTCAGCAAAATATATGCTTTCCCTGAGGTCGAGCTGCAGGGGGCCCCAGATGAAGGTGACCTGCGGCTTCACGTCGTACACCCAGAAAGCAGGGACAAAACCTATTTCGGTGGACGCGGAGAAGACAAGTGCGGTCCCTTTGTCGAAACTGAGCCGATAGGCAACGCTCTCGAAGTTGGTGAAGAGGAAATTGTTGTTTTTCAATGCATCATCCTCGTACTTCGTGCTCAGGTTGATGCCCTTGTAGTTCTTGTCCAGGATGTAGCCGATCTCCTTGTACGCCGGATCGTTCGTCGTGTCATACCCGAGATAGTACAGGGGGAAGCTCACCCGCGCGGAAAAGGCTCCCATGGAGACGTCGACATACGGTTCCGCCCGCACGATCATCACAAACGAGGGGGAGATCGTTCCCATCATGTCTTCCGCCATCAGGCCGAGCTTCAGCTTGGTGCTGTCGTTGAATGCCATGGTGTATGAGCCATTGAAGTATGGGTCCGGGGAAAAATCCGCTTTGCTGGTGTTCACCGTGGCGGGCGCGGGCGTCTGCAGTGATCCGAGGGCATTAAAGTCATAGGCGATCGCGCCGACTTCGAGGGTGAAGCCCGCCGCTTCGACGAGAGATGCGGCGGCGAAAGACAGTAGTCCTGCCAGTACAACGATTCGAAAAGCTTTCATGTCATGATGCTCCTTTCATCTGAATTGCCGTCGGCCTGAGGTTCGCGTGGCTCTGTTAGAGGACCGTTAATAATCCATGAATTTAGTGTGAAAAAAATTCCTTAAGAGCTGAGCGGCTCAGGAATCTTCCTTGGCCCGGCGGCGAATTGGATCGAGGGCCGCACTTGACGTATGCAGTCCATTCTCCTTACTATGGAAAGAAATACGGAACATGCCCGCCCGCGAGTGAAAGCGGTGGGACCCATTCCCCGTTCATTCATGTAAGGACGCATATGCCGAAAACTGCCGTCAAATACGACGAGAAAGCGATTCAGACCCTCGATTCCCTGGAGCACATCCGCCTGCGCACGGGGATGTATATCGGAAGGCTGGGTGATGGCTCCAACCCCACGGACGGTATCTACATTCTTCTAAAGGAGATAATCGACAACAGCGTGGACGAGTTCATCATGGGGGAAGGAAAGGTCATCGAGATTGTCCGAAGAAAGGAGTCGATGGCCGTCCGTGACTTCGGCCGCGGCATCCCGCTGGGCAAGGTGATCGACTGTGTGAGCAAGGTCAACACGGGCGGCAAGTTCAACGACGATGTGTTCCAGTTCTCCGTGGGCCTGAACGGCATCGGCACAAAGGCGGTCAATGCCCTGTCCGCGGATTTCGAGGTCGCCAGCTTTCGTGAAGGGAAGTTCCTGCAGGGGCTCTTCAGAGCCGGCAAGCTCGTCAGCCAGAAAGAGGGCAAAGAGCCGAAGGCCAGAACGGGCACGCTTGTCCGGTTCACCCCGGACCCGAAGATCTTCGGCTCATATGCGTGGAACGACGAATTCATCCTCAAGAGGCTGCGTTACTATGCGTACCTGAACAGGGGCCTGCGCTTCCTGTACAACGGTGAAACGGTCCTGAGCCAGGGAGGGCTGCAGGACCTTCTCGTGGAAGAAATAGGCGACGAGTCCATGCACTACGAGATCGCCCACTTCAAGGGCCCCCACCTCGAGTTTGCCTTTACCCACACTGCCAACTATGGAGAAAACTATTTCAGCTTCGTGAACGGACAGTTCACCATCGACGGCGGCACTCACCAGACCGCCTTCCGCCTGGGGGTGTTGAAAGCCATAGACGACTACGCGGGGATCAACTTCGCGGCAGAGGACGTGCGGGAGGGAATGATCGGCGCGGTGGCAATCAAGCTCAAAGACCCCGTCTTCGAGAGCCAGACAAAGCACAAGCTGGGCAACAATGAGATACGCGGCTGGGTGGCGGAGGAGGTCAAGCAGCAGACCCTCACCTGGCTGCACAAGAACGAAGGAGAGGCGAAAAAGCTCGTCGAGAAGATCAAGGCGAACGAACGGATCAGAAAAGAGCTCTCCACGATCAAGAAGCAGGCGCGGGAGATGGCCCGCAAGGTGGAGATCCACATTCCCAAGCTGACCGACTGCAAGGTGCACTATGATGACCTGAAGGACAAGAGGCGGGAGGAGACAAGCATCTTCCTCACGGAAGGGGACTCGGCCGGCGGTCCGATGATCCAGTCACGAGACGTGTACACGCAGGCCATCTTCTCGCTGAGGGGAAAGCCGCTCAACGTGTACGGCATGAAGCGGGACACTGTCTACAAGAACGAGGAGCTGTACAACATCATGCGCGCCCTGGGGATCGAGGAAGACCTGGAAGGCCTGCGCTACAACAAGGTCATCATCGCAACGGACGCGGACGTGGACGGCATGCACATCAGGAACCTTCTCCTGACCTACTTCCTGCACTACTTCGAGGAGCTGGTCCTGAAGGGCCATGTCTACATCCTGGAGACGCCGCTTTTCAGGGTGCGGACGAAGAATGAGACCGTCTATTGCTACAGCGAAGAGGAGCGGGATGCCGCCATGAAGCGCTTGAAGGGAAACGAGGTCACCCGTTTCAAGGGCCTGGGAGAGATAAGCCCCGGGGAGTTCAAGCAGTTCATCGGGGCCGACATCCGGCTCCTGGAAGTGCAGATCCAGTCCATGGGCGGCGTGCACAAGACCCTGGAGTTCCTCATGGGCAAGAACACGCCGGAGAGAAAGAAATTCATCGTCAACAACCTCGTGGCCGACGTGCTGCAGGGCGCATAGCATAGATAGAAGGAAGACACCGTGAGCCTGCTCAAGCCCCTGATGGAGAAGAACTTCCTCGAATACGCCAGCTACGTGATCATGGACCGTGCCATTCCCGACCTGCGGGACGGCTGCAAACCGGTCCAGCGCCGGATCCTCCATACCCTTTTCGAAATGCACGACGGGAAGTTCCACAAGGTGGCCAATGTCATCGGGGAGTGCATGAAGCTGCACCCCCATGGAGATGCCTCCATTGGGGATGCCCTCGTGGTCCTGGCCAACAAGGACTATTTCATCGAGAAGCAGGGCAATTTCGGCAATGTCCTCACCGGTCATGCCGCCGCGGCCCCCCGTTACACGGAATGCCGCCTGACGCCTCTGGCGGTGGAGACCCTGTTCAACAAGGCCCTCACGGAGAACATCCCCAGCTATGACGGCAGGCGCCAGGAGCCGCGCGAGCTTCCTGCAAAGGTGCCGGTGCTCCTCATGCTGGGCGCGGAGGGGATCGCGGTGGGAATGTCCACCACGATTCTTCCGCACAATTTCATCGAGCTGTTGGAAGCGCAGATCAGCATCCTTCGCGGGAACGACTATACTCTGGCCCCGGACTTCATCCAGGGCGGCCTTATCGATGTCAGCGAGTACGACGATGGCCGGGGCAAGATCCGCGTGCGGGCGAGGATCGAGAAAATATCCAGCGCCCAGAAGCTTGTCATTCGCGACGTGGCCTGGTCCACCACGACGACCAGCCTGATCGCTTCCATCGAAGCTGCCGTGCAGAAGGGAAAGGTAAGCGTCAGCACCATCAGCGACTTCACCACGGACAAGGTGGAAATCGAGCTGCACCTCTCCCGCGGCGCTTCGGCGGAAGCGGTCATGGACCAGCTCTACGCGCACACCGACTGCGAGGTGTCCATCAGCTCGAACATGGTCGTCATCCGGAACGACCGTCCCGTCGAGGTCACCGTCTCCGAATACCTGAAAGAGTTCACCGGCATACTCAAGAAGCAGATCAAGGCCGAGCTCGAGCACGAGCTGGAGAACCTCGAGAACCGCCGGCACTGGCTCACGCTGGAGCAGATATTCATAGAAAACCGGGTTTACAAGGCGATAGAAAAAGCCGTGACTGAGGAGGCGGTGAAAAAACAGGTCTTTGAGGGCATGAAGCCGTTCAGGAAGCTCTTTGTCAGACCCATGACTGAGGACGACGTGGCGCGTCTGCTCGACCTGAGGATCCGCCGGATCTCGGCATATGACATCAAAAAGAATCGCGGTGAGATCACGGACATTGTGGCAGCCATCAGGCAATGCAACGCCCGGCTGAAGAACCTCACCAAGACCACCATCGGCTGGCTGTCGGGGCTTGTGGAGAAATACAAGGACCTTTTCCCGCGGCGGACGGTCGTCGAGACCTTTCACACCGTGGACAAGGTGGCGGTGGCCAAGGCGAACATCCGGCTGAGCTACGACCGGGAGGCCGGCTACTTCGGTTCCTCAATGCGCGGCTCGGAGTTCGTCATGAACGTCACGGAATACGACCGTGTCCTTACCGTCACGTCGGACGGCACCTATCGCATCATGGCCCCCCCGGACAAGGCTTGGATGCCCGGGGCCCTTCTCTACGCAGTAGTCTGGGACCCGGGGAAAGGCGAGCACTTCGTCCTTGTCTATCGGGACGCGGCGAAAGTGGCGTGGGGCAAGCGGGTGCACATCGAGCGGTTCATAACGAACAAGACCTATTCACTGGTCAAGGAAGGGTCGGTGGGCATCGACTTTTTGTCGGAAAAGAGGAATCCGGGCGTGCTCCAGCTGAACATGGTGCCTTTCAAGCGGCAGAAGGTGAAAGCGGTGAGCATTGACCTGGGCAAGATCCCTGCCTGCGGCCTCGCCGCGCGAGGTCTGAAGCTCTCTCCCAAACCAGTGGAAAGCGTTCAGCTCCTGCCGGGCAAGGAAAAGCCGGTACGGTCCGAGAAAAAATAGCCCTTGATCCCCCGCCCGTTGCGAACCCGCAGCTCAAGGTTCCCCGCTGCTGCCGGTGACAGAGGTCTGTCGTACACGGTCTTTCAACAAACGGCTGAAGGCCATCCTCGGCGCCTGCTCTTCCGGCCTGGCCTTGAGCGTGATCTTCTCACCCGTGGCGGGGTTGATCCCGACCCGCGCTTTCCGCGCCGGTCTCTTCCTCAGGGACAGCCGGCCCATCTTTCCCAGCGGCACCCGCAGACCGAGGAGAAGGCCCGATTCGAGCATCATGAGGTAGTCATCAATGAGTTGTCGGGTCTGCTTCTGGCTCAGCTCATTCTTGCGCGCCAGGTAGGTGACGATGGATTTCATCGTAAGCTGATCCGGGAAATCACGGCCGGGCCTGGTCACCGTGCGATTGATCCTCACAAAGCCATTGGTGAGGAATATCGTCGCCTCCCGTATTCTCTTCTCCTGCTCTTCAGCCGGGACCGCCGGGTCACAGGCGGCAATCTTGAGCAGCGCGGAGGTGCTTGCAACAGGTCCTGCACGCAGCTTGGCCGCCTCTCCAAGGGTCAGGTCGGATTCGAGCTCACCCTGCTCGGACATTGCAAGGTGCGGGACATCGGTGCGAAGCTCGATGCTCGCGTACTCGGTCCTCCGCCCCGCCCGGTCACCCCCTGATGCGCCCAGGCTGAGCAGGGAGCCCGACCAGGTCAGAAGCAGGGCGCCCCGGGGATCATCGGCGGAAAACCTGTCCAGCTCGCGCATGTCCAGCGCCTTGATCTGCCCTTCGAACATGTCCTTCTTTTCAAACCACACCCGGGCCATCTCGTCCAGCGACTCCTCCGTCTCCGGAAGGCCGGAGCTCCTGATGAGCCCTTGAAGATGCGCCCTGATTGCCGTATTCAAACCGCGAGCGTTTTCCGTCATGGCAACCCCCTCATGAAAAAGGTAGTATGCTTTGTCCGTAATCTCAAGCCGGCGGCCCCGGTCGGTAAGCAGGCCGGAAATGGGCTATACTGGGCACAGGAGGAATGCATGAGCGAACACCTTGACCTGATCCCCGTCGAGATCCAGAGCCATATCCGCCAGATCACCAAGACCTCCGGCCTTCCCGACACGGAGGAGTCGGTGGACATGATCGCCCAGGGATGGCTGGAGAAGAAGGAACGCTTCGAGAAGCTCCTGGCCCGCATGAGCATGGAAGAGGTCGACCTCCTCGAGAAGACCGACCCGCGCGGCTGCCTGGCCATGACCTACTCCGGCTCCCTCATCAACATCGGCCCCCTGCGCGACGGAGGGAGAACCGTCCAGTACGCGAGCATCGGCCTGCGGCAGGACGTGCCGGAGATCGCCACTCAGATTGGCTCGGAGCTCGGGGCCGAAGTGGTGGAAGGCACGCCGGTCACATTCACGAAGGGACCCATCAAGAGCTCGTCCCCCGTTCTCAAGATCGCCGTGACCAGCGAAGATATGGACCTGGAAGAGCAGGAGCAGCAGATCTCGAAGGCGACGCAGATACTCACGAAGCAGTTCGTGGAGGTGAACAAGGAGCTGGAAACGGAGTAGGCTTCCGTTGATGCCGGCGCTTGCCGAGAAGCTCCGAGAGATTTACCGCCGCAGGGAGCCTCCTGATCGCGAGGCATACCTGGAGACTCTCTCGGCGGTGCGGGAAGTCTTGGGCACGGAGCCCGAGGCCGTCCGGCCCGCGGATCCGGACTGGAGGCCGGGCGGGCTCGTGCTTCTGGACCGGGGACTGCCGACGATCGTGGTGCCTGATCTGCACGCCCGGATGGATTTTTTCCTCAGCGTGCTGGCCTACGAGGCGGAAGAGGGCAGGAAGACGATAGACTTGCTGGCTGAGGATCGACTCCAGATCGTGTGCGTCGGGGACGGCGTGCATTCCGAAGGCCGCGCGGCCAGGCGCTGGCGGACGGCAATGGAGGAGTTCCAGGAGGAGTATCAGGTCCATGCCAGCATGGACGAGGAGATGCGGGAAAGCCTCGGGGTGATGGGCATGGTCATGGAGGTGAAACGCAGCTTTCCCGGGCGTTTCCATTTCCTGAAGGGAAACCACGAAAACATCACCAATGAGATGGGCAACGGCAATCTTCCGTTCCGCAAGTTCGCCCTTGAAGGCATCATGACGCTGGACTACATGGAGCGCTTTTACGGGGAGGAGCTGGTGAAGGCATATGCCCTTTTTGAAAAGGAGCTGCCTCTCCTCGCGGCCGGGCGGGGCTTCCTCATTTCCCATGCGGAGCCGGGCACGTTCTACGACCGGGAAAGCCTCATCGCATACAGGCGGCATCCCGAGGTGGTGAGCGGGCTCACCTGGACGGACAATGACGAGGCCGAGGGGGGGAGCGTCCAGCGCATGCTGACCCACTATCTCGGAGAGGAAGAAGGATCCCGCGGCTGGTATTTCACCGGGCATCGCCCCGTCTCGGGGCGCTACCGGCTGAGGGCCGGTGGCAGGCTCGTCCAGATCCATGACCCCGAAAGATTCATGATCGCCCATCTTCCTGCTTTCTCGGAGATCGAGCCGGAAAGGAACGTCCGCGAAATCGATTATCTGGCGGACGAGGTGCTGTGACATGGAAAAAACCCCGGTACACAGGATAGGGAAGTACGAGATCATCTCAAAGGTCGCGGAGGGCGGGATGGGGTCCCTCTACAAGGCGCGACATCCCACCCTGGATCGCACCGTGCTTTTGAAAAAACTCACCCTGCGCGGCGGGAGCCAGTTCATAGAGAGGTTCAAGCGCGAGGCCCGCATGATGATGGACTTCAAAAACGACCACATCGTGCAGGTGCACGATCACTTCAAGGAAGGCCATCACTACTACATCGTCGAGGAGTACGTGGACGGCATCTCGCTGGACGCGCTGATCCGCAGGGAGCGCTACCTCTCCAACGAAGCGGCGATCCTGATCCTCTACGAGGTGTGCAAGGCGCTGAAGTACGCGCACGACAAGCAGGTCATCCATCGGGACATCAAGCCGGGCAACATCCTGCTCTCACGGCAGGGCGAGGTGAAGCTGGTGGATTTCGGCATTGCCACCTCCCTGGAAGACACCGAGGACGGGCTCACCCGGGACGGCATGGTGCTGGGAACGCCCTCCTACATCCCCCCGGAACAGATCGACGATGCAAAGAACGTCGACCGACGCGCGGACATCTATTCGCTGGGGGTCGTGGTCTACGAAATGCTCACGGGAAGGACGCCGTACCCCGGCGCTTTCACGGCAGAGACGATCCACCTGATTCACAAGGGAAAGTACACCCCTCCGCACAAGCTCAATCCCGGCACGACACGCCTGCTGCGCCGCATAACGCGTACGTGCATGAGGGTGAAGCCACGGCGGCGCTACCAGGATTTGAAGGAGATCATCCGGCTGCTGGAAAAACGCATCAGGAGGCGCGACCCCGCCTCACTCCAGCACGCGGTGAAGAACGTGGTCGAAGGCAAGGAGATCAGCAGCCTGTTCAGGAGAAAGCGCACCTGGCTCGCCTGGTTCCTGCCCTTTGCCGTCCTGGCCTGCCTGCTTGCCGCCGGAGGCTGGTACGCGTACCAGCAGGGCTGGTGGTTCGAGACATTCGAGCCCGGCCGCTACGGGCTGCTTGTCGTCTCCGCCGTCGTAGACGCGTCGTATAAGGAACCCGACGAGATCTTCTTCCAGCCGGTGCTCTATCGGGAGGAGGACAACCAGCTCACCCGCATCACGGGAATCGACTTCGGGCTCCATCCGGATGCCTCCCGCAAATCGGCGGACAGCTTTACCCTTGCGTCGAGGAAGATGTATCTGCCCGCCGGCAGGTACCGGATGAAGGTCAGCCTGGAAGGAGAGCTCTTCTGGAGCTCCTTCATCCTTGCGCCCCGGGTGGTGCAGAAGCGGCTCACATCCACAGCGGACGGAATGCAGATTGCCGTCCGGCAGGGGAACGGACAACGTTTCCTGGAGGTGAGCACGACGGTGACTGATTCGGCAACGGGAGAGGACCTGACCAGCTCCGCCGTGCTGTCCGTATTCCTCTACAACCGCTGGATGCCGTGGAGCGCCACCCGGCCCCAGGACTTCACCTCGGGAGGGAGCTACCGGTTCAGGTTCGAAAAGGAAGGCTACTATCCCCAGGTCTACAGCCTGGTCGTGAAGCCCTACCAGACGGTGCTGAGCCTTGAGGTGCGGCTGGTGCCGCAACCGGGAACGCTCACCGTGATCTCCCGCGCCCCCGGGGCGGTGCTGCTCCTGAACGGCTCGGAATACTACCTGAGAGGCGGCAAAGACGGGAAGTTCGAAAAGCTCGAGCCTCTGGATACAGGCAATCGGCAGATACAGCTCAGCCCGGGCGACTACCGCCTGACGGTCCGCCGGCCGCCCGCGCAGGAGAAAAGCGTGAGCTTCCAGCTGGGTCCCAAGGGGACGGTCTCCCTGAACGTCGGATTCGACGCGCAGCAGGGAGCCCTGAACATCGAAATGAACAAATAGGGGGTACGCATGACAGCACTCGCTCGCAGGCTCATTCTCCTTGCCCTTGGATTCCTGGCAGGCATCTGCGCATGGCCGATGGCGGAGCTGATTCTCTTTCTGCAGGCTGGATTCCCCTCCTACCTGGTTTTTTCGGCCCTCCTGGGCGCGGTCACCGGTGCCCTGATGGGCGCATTCTTCGGTACCGCCGAGGGCATCACCTCGCGTGTCAAATCCCGGATCCCCGAAGGCGCCCTGCTGGGGGCGCTCGTGGGATGCGTCGGAGGAGGCGTCGGTCTCCTGGCAGGGCAGGCCGCCCTCTGGCTGATCGGCACCCTCGTCATGCAATCCTACGCCAATTTCCAGCGCGTGGTCCTTCCGCTGTCGCATGCAATCGGCTGGGCCGTGCTCGGCGTGTTCGTCGGCGCCGGAGAAGGCGTACGCGCCGGCTCCTGGAAGAAAATCGGAATCGGGATCCTCGGCGGCCTGACCGGCGGGCTTCTGGGGGGTTTTATTCTGGAATACGGTCGGCTGCTCCTTCCGCACGTGGGCTTTTCCCGGCTGTTCGGCTTCGCGATGCTCGGACTCGCCATTGGCGGGTTCTACGGACTGATCGAGCGGGGAATGTCCTTCGGAATATTCCGCATACTGACCGGCGGCCTGAAGGGCAAGGAGTTTCTCCTCAACCAGCGGCGGATGGGCCTTGGCCGCTCGCCCCGCAACGAGATCGCCCTTCCCTCCTATGAAGACCTCGCGGATCGCCAGGCCCAGGTCCGCATTCGAAAAGGGGAGGTGGTGCTGGTCAACCTCGAGCCGCGGCTTCCGATCCTGGTCAACGAGCAGAAGATAGTGGAAAAGCGGCTCAAGCTCGGTGACGTGATCCGGATGGGCTCGGCCCGGATCTTCTACAAATACGAATAAGGGGGCTTTCCATGACCCTGAAACATCCGCGCACAAATCTCACGGCATTTCTGCTGTTTTTCCCTGGCATCGCCTTTTCTCTCAATATCAGCCTCGCGCAAATCGACGCGTCCCGGCTGCTTGTCACACAGAACGTCCAGGTGTACGTCAGCGTGACCAATGACCAGGGTCTGCCCGTTGAAGGACTCGAGAGCGGCGCCTTCAGCATCGCCGAGTCCGCCGACGGGGTGAGCTTTCAGCAGATCCCGCGGATTTCCGCCTTCACGCCGAACGCGGGCGCGGTCACCGGTATGACGTTCCTGCTGCTGATCGATGATTCGGGCAGCATGTACGACACGCTTGACGGCAGGGCCACTACCGACCCCCGGCTCATGCGCATTACTCATGCCAAGGATGCCGTGCGCACCCTGCTCGACGGAATGACCAATCCAGATGACAAGGTGGGCCTGGGGTATTTCAACACCTCGTATCATCTTCTGTCGCGGCCCACTACCGACAGGAACAGGATCGCAAGCCTGCTGGACGGAATCCAGCGGCCGACTCCTGACCAGGCGTACACCGAATTGTATGCCAGCCTGACCCAGGCCGCGCAGGAGTTCGCCGGCATCCAGGGCCGCAAGGCGATCATCGTCCTCTCGGATGGAGAGAACTATCCCTATGCCCTGCACGCGGGCAAGCCGCACCCGGTTTTCGGCAGCCGCGTCTTCATCTACAAGGAGCCCATTACCGCAAACCAGGAAGAGGGCAACACGATCTATGCCGTCAATTTCGGCACAGGGAGCGCTCCTGACAGAAACCTGAGGGACATCGCCCTTCAGACAGGCGGCAAGATCTTTGACGCGAAGAACAGGGACGAGCTGGCGGGCGTCTATGACACGATCCGCCGGCAGGTGGCGGGGGAGTATCTCCTCACCTACCGGGCCACCCTCACCCCGGCAGAGAAAAAGTACGTGCGCGCGAGCATCGCCGCACCCGGGGGAGAGGCCACCGTCACCCGGTTCTACTTTGCCAGCACTGTCTTCGGGCTCCCCATGAGCAGGCTCTCGCTGCTCCTGGTGATCCCCTTCGTCATGGCGTGCCTCCTTCTCTGGGGCCTGACGCTCCTTCGGCTGGAAAGAAAGGCAGGGCCCGCCCGGTTGGAGGTGCTTCAGACCCAGGTGGGCCATCCCGTCACGCGTGTGGTGCCGCTCACAACGGCAAAGACCGTGATCGGCGGCAGCCCGAAGGCGGACATGACGATCGCGGGCGCCCCGCAGATCAGGGAGCAGCACGCGACCATCATCTTCGACCCGAGGGACAAGAGCTACACGGTGGTCGGCACAGGGGACATCCTGGTCAACAACCAGCCGGTGAAGACGCGCACGCTGGAGCCCGGCGATGTGCTTGACGTGGGCGGGGCCATGATCGTATTCGATGACGAGAAGAAGGGCGGCAAATAGCCGCGAACTCGGGGGCGGCAAATAGCCGCGAACTCGGGGGCGGCAAATAGCCGCGAACTCGGGGGCGGCAAATAGCCGCGAACTCGGGGGCGGCAAATAGCCGCGAACTCGGGGGCGGCAAATAGCCGCACCCAGGGGAAAAGAAATAGCGCGCGGCCGAAAAAGCCGTCCGGCTCTAGCGGCAGAAATCTTCGATCATGCCCTGGGCGACCGCGCTGCACGCCCGCACGGACTCCAGGTCCACCCATTCGGTGACGCCATGCAGGCCCATTCCGTGCGGGCCCAGTATCACCGCGGGGATTCCCGCCGCGGCAATCAAGGCTGAATCCATCCAGGCGCTCATGCCCGAAAGCACCGGTGCCTCTTTCGTGACAGCCTCGACATGGCGTTTGGCCAGTTCCACTATGGGCTCATTCCTTCGCGCTTCAAATGGCTCCCTCGCAAGCAGCCTGCGCAGTGTCGCCTTGAAGCCGGGATCTTCCCGCCCGATCCGGTCGAGCCTCAGACGGAGATCATTCTCAATGCCGTCGATGCTTTCATCCGGAATCGTCCTGCGCTCGATGCCCAGACGGCACGAGGCGGGATAGCTGGACAATTCCTGGCCGCCCTGGATCAGCGAGGCGTGGATCGAGCCGGGGCCCAGCATCGAATGGGATCGGGATTTCGGGAGCCTGTTCGCCAACTCGCCGATTGCCACGAGGACCTTCCCCATTTTCGCAATCGCGTCCACGCCGATGTCGGGTCGGGAGCCGTGCGCCGCCGCACCGTGCGTTTCGATCTCGAACCACACGAACCCCTTGTGCGCGGTCACGATTTGAAGCCCTGTCGGCTCGCCCACAACGGCGGCGTCCGCTTTCCACTTCTTCACGACCGCTTCGGTCCCGGCGCTGGCGTACTCCTCGTCCACCACGGCGGTGAGGATCACATCGCCGCGAAGCGGCAGCTCCTTTGCTTCGACAAGGGCAACCATGAACGCGGCAAGGGCGGCCTTGGTATCCATCGCGCCCCTGCCGAAGAGCCGCCCGTCTCGAATCCCGGGCTGGAATGGGCTCTGCATCCCGGCGACCCCGACCGTATCCATGTGGGCGTTCAGCATCAACGATCTGCCGCCGCCCGTGCCCCGGGCAACCGCGACCACGTTCGGCCGATCCTTTCGGCCGGAGTCCTCGATGTGCACCTCGAGTCCCCGCCTGCGCAGCCAGTCAGCCACGTAGGCGGCGATCTCCCCTTCTCCCTTCGCGCCCGGCACGAGGTCGGGATTGATCGAGTCAATGGAAACGAGGCCGGCCAGAAGCTCGACACAATCAGAGTTCACAGTGGGGGTTATACCATGAACAATGGCCCAGCTCAAACTCTTCCCGGTGAGGGACCCCAATATCCGTCGCCCGGCTGACAAAATTAATATGTCTGTCGGGGCGCCTTCGAAATACCGAACCTTCCCGGGACACGCGTCCCCTGCTATCATCAGCGCGGAGGAACGGATGCTCTTCACTCCCCTGACCCTTCGCGACACTGTGCTTCGCAACCGCATCGTCGTATCACCCATGTGCCAATACTCCTGCGAGGACGGCTTTGCCACCGACTGGCACCTGGTCCACCTGGGCAGCCGCGCCGTCGGAGGAGCGGGTCTTGTCATTGCGGAAGCAACCGCGGTTCAGCCGCGCGGAAGGATCAGCCCGCACGACCTCGGCATCTGGAAGGACGAGCACGTAAGCGCGCTCGAGCGCGTGGCGCGCTTCATCGGCCTGCAGGGCGCTGCGCCCGGCATCCAGATCGCCCACGCGGGGCGCAAAGCGTCTGTGTCCGTCCCGTGGGAGGGCGGCCATCCCGTCGCGGAAGCTGACGGGGGCTGGACACCGGTGGGGCCGAGCGCGCTCCCTTTTGCCGCCGGCTCCCCGGTTCCTGAACCGCTTTCCGCGCAAGGGATTGCCGAGGTGGTCGCCTCGTTTGCAGCGGCCGCGCGGCGTGCCCTTTCAGCGGGCTTCAAGGTCGTCGAGCTTCACTTCGCGCACGGATACCTCGTGCACGAGTTCCTCTCGCCGCTTTCCAACAGGCGCACGGACAAGTACGGAGGCTCGTTCGCCAATCGAACGCGCATTGCGCGCGAGATCGCGCAGGCGGTCCGGGCGGTGTGGCCCGAGCGCCTGCCCCTGTTCGCCCGTATTTCCTGCACAGACTGGGCGGAAGCCGGATGGGATATCGGGGAATCGGTGGAGCTGGCGCGTGTTCTGAAATCGGACGGCGTCGACCTTGTGGACTGCTCCGCGGGCGGCAACATCCACGGCGCAACGGCCGCCACAGGGCCCGGCTACCTCACGCCCTATGCGGACAGGATCCGCCGGGAGGCGGGCATCTCCACCAGCACGGTCGGGTTCATCACATCCGCGCAGCAGGCGGATCACATCCTGCGAAACGGCCAGGCGGACCTCGTGGTCCTTGCACGCCAGCTCCTCCGCGATCCCTACTGGCCGCTTCATGCCGCGGCAGAGCTTCGGGCCGAGACGCCCTGGCCTCGCCAGTACCTGCGGGCAAAGACCTGAAGCCGCGCATGTCGCAGAGCTCGCACGCCTTGTGCGGGCCGCGCGCGTTGTGGGGGCCATGCGGGCCGGCCGCTCAGCGTGCAGAGCTCTCCGCCGCGGCCACTGTCTGGGCAATGAGGGTGACGATTGTCATCGGTCCGACCCCGCCGGGAACCGGCGTGTAGGCGGCGCACCGCCCGATCACGGCGGACAGCTCGATATCGCCCACGTTCCCCGGATGATAGCCCGCATCCACGACCACCGCGCCGTCCCGTATCCACGCGGCCTTGATGAACTCGGGCTTGCCGACCGCCCCGACCACGAGATCCGCGCTTCCCACGATGTCCGCCAGGCCCTGCGTCCGTGAATGGCAGATCGTCACGGTCGCGTTCGCGTTGAGGAGCATCATGGCCACCGGCTTCCCGAGTATCGGGCTTCGCCCGACAACCACCGCGTGCTTCCCTTCCAGCGGGATCCGGTAGTGCGCCAGCAGCCGCATGATCCCTGCCGGGGTGGCGGAGCCGTAGGCGGGTTCGTTCATCGCCATCCTGCCGAAGCCGAGCAGGGTCACACCGTCGACATCCTTCGCGATATCTATCCGCTCGAAGCAGCTTCTCTCATCGATAGGGGACGGCACGGGATGCTGAAGGAGGATCCCCCTCACCCCGGGGTTCGCATTCAGCTCGTCGATCCGGGCAAGCAGCTCGTTCGTCGTGGTGGTCTGCGGGAGCACGACCTTGAGGGACTCCATGCCGACGCGACGGCAGGCGTTTCCCTTCATTTTCACATAGGTTGCGGATGCGGGATCGTCGCCCACCAGGATGGTCGCAAGAATGGGAGCTTTGCCTCCTGACCTCTCGGTGAGCTTCCGCACTCTGACGGCAAGCTCCGCCTCGATCTGCCGGGCAAGCGCTTTCCCGTCCAATATGACTGCTGCCATGAGGGTGAGGATAGCACGGCGCGGCACGCGGAGGAATGCGGAGCCGCCGCGGCGGTTCCCGATGCGAGTGAGTGCGTGAGCCCGTACTTTGTGCTACACTAGATCCGAGGAGGCTCTATCCACATGCGCTCACTGAAACTGATGGTTCCCGTGCTGCTGGTGCTTGCGCTGTTCGCGTGCGCGAAGCCGCCCCAGGCAGATATAGACGCTGCCCGGGCAGCGGTGGCGTCCGCGGCGAAGAACCCGGACATTGTGGCGTATGCCCCGGATACGCTGAAGTCCGCCCAGGACAAGCTGGCCCAGATGGACACCGAGCTCGGCGCAAAGCACTACGACAAGGTGAAGACTCTCGCCCTTGATGCCAAGGCCACTGCCGAAGCCGCGGTGAATGACGCGGCCAGGAACAAGGAAAAGGCGCAAGCGGACGCCCGCACTCTCATCGATGCCCTGAAAAAGGCCCTTCCCACGGCAGAGAAGAAAGCAGCGGCGGCGAGGAATGTGAGAGGAATCAAGCTCGACTTCGGTGCCCTGGCAAAGCAGCTCGCGGATGCCAAGGCGACCGTGGCGGACGCGGACAAGGATTTTGCCGCGGGCAACTATGCCGTGGCGCTCCAGAAAGCCATCGCGGTGCAGAACCAGCTGAATGACGGGGAAAAAGCCGTTTCGGATGCGGTGCAGGCCGCGGCGGCCAGAAAGAAGTAGCCTGTGCCCCGCGAGGAAGAAAAGGCCTCCCAGTAGGGAGGCCTTTTTTGCATTGTCGCCCGTCACGCGCCCGTGCGCGCTTCCGGTCAGACGTGCCCGGTTTCTAGCCGGGGAACAGGGCCGGAAGGAGCCGGCTGCCGATCCTGCCGAGCCCCACGGCGCACCCGACGCCGCCGGCAAGGAGCACGGCATCCACGATCCTCACCCACGTTTCATAAGGTCCCACGACAAATGTAAGAATGGCCGCTGCCGCCGTGGTCACGAAGAAGGCCAGGCCGAAAAGCTGCTTATTTTTCAACAGGGGAGTGGTCGTCCGGCGGAACCTGATTGTGCCGTCGAAAAGACCGGTGAGGAATGAGGCGATGACTGCCAGGGGGAGCACCCCCTCCAGCGCGCGCAGGATCCCCGTCACGGTTTCACGAAAGAGCCCGGGGAACACCAGCACGAACAGGGCGAGCACGAACGCGGACGCCACAAAGGAAATGGAAAAGTGGACGACGATGGGGTGGATGTCGAAGGACAGGAGAAGCCGGCGCTTCTCGGAAACGGGATCCTTCCACGGCTCCATCATCTTGCGCGGCACCCCGCACGCGGGACACACCTCTCCCACCTTGCCCGCCTCCGTGACGTAGCCGCATGACTTGCATCTCATGAGCTCAGCCATACATCCTCCCTCGGGAGATTCTCTCCCGCCGCGCAGGCCTTCCGCGGTACCCCGCGGAGTTGGACGGCGTTCGCGCCGAACGGGTACGGCCTTCGGGCCGAGCGCGTACTCGCGCACTCCCGTACGCCGAGGGCTGCCGAGGGCACGACGCCCGAAAGGCAGCCCTAGGCCCCTGCCTTCTTCACCGCTTCTTCTGCGAGACTCACAAGGGGCTTGATCATGCCCATGAACTCCATCGGGAAGATGAACTTGGTGGCCGGCCCCGTGCCCATCTGCTTTAAAGTCTCGAAGTACTGGAGCATCATGGTCTTTGCATCGATCGTCTTCGCGGTGCCGAAGATCTTTTCCAGCGCAAGGGCAAATCCCTCCGCGCGCAGGACGGCTGCCTGCCGGTCGCCTTCCGCTTTAAGGATGGCCGACTGCTTCTCCCCCTCGGCCACCAGGATGGCCGAAGCGCGCTTGCCTTCGCTTTCTATGACCATGGCCCGGCGGTTCCTCTCCGCAGACATCTGCCGGTTCATGGCGTCCTGGATGTCCTTGGGGGGCACGATCTCCCTGATCTCCACGCTGGTCACTTTGACGCCCCAGCGCTCGGTCACCTCGTCCAGCTTGGTGCGCAGGACCCGGTTGATGTCCTCCCGTTTGGCCAGAACGTCGTCCAGCGGGATGTCGCCGATCACGGCGCGCAGCGTGGTGGTGGCGATTTTCTGGCTGGCGCCCGCGTAGTTCGCGACCTGGATCACCGACAAGGCGGGGTCCATGACGCGCCAGTAGATGAGGAAGTCGATGTCGATGGGCGCGTTATCCTTGGTGATGCAGGTCTGGCTGGGGATCTCCAGATAGAGCTCACGGAGGTCCGTCCACACCGGCTTGTCAACGATGGGAATCAGGAAAACGAGCCCGGGTCCCTTGGCGCCGACGGAGCGGCCCAGGCGGAACACGACCAGGCGCTGGTATTCCCTTACCACCTTGATGGACGCCGACAGGATGATGATCACCATGACGACAATGACCGCGATCCAGATATAGCTCATGAGATACCTCCCTCTTTTGCGCGGCGGACGAGCAGGCACAGCCCCTCGCGGCCGACGATTTCCACTCTTTCTCCGGCGCGTATCGGGCCCTCGTCGGACCGCGCGCTCCATCTTTCTCCCGAAGACTGGACCAGCCCCTCCGGCGCGATGTCGGTGACCGCCACCCCCCCGCTGCCCACAAGGGACTCGACGCCGAAACTGATCCGCCGTGACTGGGCGAGGATTCCCTTGCCCAGGACAAATACGAAGAACGCCACCACGAGAACGGTCATGACCACGATTGTCACGACCGAGACATGCACGCCGGCCAGCGGCGGCATTCCCGTCACAGCCGGAGCCCGGGCCTGGGCCCGTCCCGGCGGGAACAGCAGGAACGAGCCGAGCACGAACGCCACGACGCCCCCCGCGGTGAGAAGCCCGTGCGTCGGGGTCTTGAGATCCACGATGAAGAGCACGATCGACAGGAGGATGAAAACGATCCCCCCTATGTTGGTCGGAAGGTTGCCGAAGGAGATGAAAGCCATGACAAGCGCGATGGCCCCCGCGACGCCGGGCGCTATTGCGCCGGGGGAAGAGATCTCGAAGATGACCCCGAAGATGCCCAGCACGAGAAGAATGTAGGCGATGTCGGGATTGACGAGAAAGCCGAGAAACCGGTCTATGATGTTCGTGCGAAAGCGTCTGACCTCCGCGGCGGCGCTATGAATGACGAGCGGCCCCGCCTGTGTCGTCACGGTGCGGCCCTCCACCGCGGAAAGCAGGTCTCCCAGGTCACGCGCGGAGAGATCCACCACGTGCTGCGACACGGCCTGCGTCTCCGTGAGGGAAATACTGCGGCGCACCGCCTGGTCCGCCCACGCCCGGTCCCTGCCCCGGAGCTCAGCGAGCGCCTTGAGCTTTGCCGCGGCATCATTGAGAACCTTCTCCCCCATGGCGCCGCTGATATCTCCGCCGCCGGCATCCACCGGGTGGGCGGCCCCGATGTGCGTCCCCGGCGCCATTGCCGCCACGTGCGCAGCCATGGCGATGAATACGCCCGCCGAAGCTGCGCGCGCCCCTTGCGGCCACACGTACACCGCCACCGGAACGGGAGAGGAGAGGATCCTGTCCACGATCTGGTCCATGGAAACACCGAGACCACCGGGGGTGTCCAGCTCGATCACGGCAAGCTGCGCCCCTTCCTGCCGCGCCCGGTCCAGCCCCCGCTGCACGTAGCGGGCCGAAATCGGATCAATGGGGCCTGAAAGGGTAAGGACCGTCACGACCCGATTCTGCGTGAAGGCGGTCGCAGAATCCGCCAGGAGCGACAGCGCGGCAAGGAAGAGAGCGATAAGGCGGGGACGGCACTTCATGGGATTCGTGGACCTTTCGCCGATTATACCTTGAACCATCTCCCGCATCCAGTGCAGGTGTGCGATTGCGCCTGGAGCGTCATGCCGCCCCGTATTCCCTCCGATACTCTAGGGAAAGACAGCAGCTTCGGAGGAGCACGCATGAGCGAAAAGAGCCCGCAGTCGATGTTGAAATGGATCGGCAAGACCTATGACATGTCCCCCTCTGCGCTGGCGCGTATGTTTCAGAGGAATGCACGCACGGTCACGGTCTGGCTGAAGGAGGGTCACATAACGCCGGCAAACGGGACAAAGATCCGGTCCGCCTTCTACTATCTGAACAACAGGCCGGATCCGCAAAACCCGCGGCGCTCCGGCATCGACATGATGTAGCCCATGCCCTCGGGCAACCCCCGCACGCAGAGCCAGGCAGCGACCATCGTCAGCTTCGGAGAGGTCCTCTGGGACCTGCTGCCCACCGGCCCGCTCCTCGGCGGAGCGCCGTTCAATTTCGCGTTTCGGGCATGCACTCTCGGCCACCGCGCCGTCATCGCCAGCAGACTGGGCAGGGACGACAGGGGGCGCGAGGCGTTTGCGCGCATCGCCGCGCTCGGGATGGATACGGGGTGGATCCAGTGGGACGACACCGCCCCCACGGGCACGGTGAGCGTCCGTTTCGACGAGCAGGGAAACCACGATTTCACGATCATTGCCGACGTGGCCTACGATCACATCGCGGCATCGGAGGAGCTGCTTCAGCTCGGGGCGCGCGCCGATTGTCTCTGCTTCGGCACCCTTGCCCGTCGGAGCCCGACCTCCCGGGCCGCGCTGGACATGCTTCTGGAGGCCTTCGAGGGAAGACTCGCCCTCCTTGATCTCAATCTTCGCAAGGACTGCTGGACCGACGCGGAGGTGATCTCTTCCATTGCAAGCGCCGACGTGCTCAAGCTGAACGACCAGGAGCTCCTGACCGTCGATCGGATCTTCAGCCTGTCGGGCGGCACGATCGCGGAAAAGGCGCTGGCTCTTGCGAAGATGACCAACCTGCGCTGCACGGTGGTCACGCTGGGCGAGGGCGGCGCCTTCGCCGTGTCCCGGGACGGGGAGGTGGTCTACGAGCCGGCGTACGTCGTCACGCCGGTGGACACCATCGGATCAGGGGACGCCTTCACCGCAGGTTTCATCCACGCGCTGCTCGCCGACCGGCCCCTGTCCGATGCATGCAGGCTCGGGAACGCTCTCGGTGCCCTGGTGACGGGGCAGAGGGGAGCCACCGAGCCGCTGTCTCCTGACCGGATCGACGCCCTGCTTTCCCGCGGGGAGCGCAGGCCCGCTGATCCGCGGTTCGCCTAGGGGCTCAGCGGCGGGGATGATCGACAAGGTACTGGCCGAGGTACTTCGAGACCAGGTCGAATGAGTTCCTGTCGTACATCTTTCCTACCAGGCCGGCGAAGGTCTTGTTCAGAAGATCGTCCCATTCGATTTCCGCCTGCGGCGTGACCTGGTTGATTTTCAGCCCGTACTTCTTCATGACGTCTATCGCCTGGCTGTCCGCCTTCACGAGGTCCGGCGCGAGAGAGTCGAATATCTTCTGGGCCGCGTCCATCAATTTCGGCTTCAGGTCCTCGGGAATCTCCGCCCAGGTTTTCGTGCTGACGATGGTCGCGCCCCACAGGGGTCCGAGCTTGAGCGTGTACATGTTCGAAGCAATCCCGAACCATTGGCTGGAGGCGGCCACGAGCGGGCTCGTGGCAAAGGCGTCCACCATCCCTCCCTGCAGCGAGGTCATCAGGTCCGTGGCGGCGATCGTCACAGTCTGAAAGCCGGCGCTCTGATAGGCCTGGATTTCATCCGGGTCCCCGCTCCACACCCAGAGCTTCTGTTTGCGCAGATCATCGGGGCGCAGAATCGGATACCGAGAGAAGATGTATACCCAGCCGCCCAGGGACCACCCGACTGGTTTGAACCCTCGTTTTTGCAGCTCGGTATCGAAGAATGGCTCCATCCTGTCCAGCACATAGGCAAGCTCGTCGTCATTGCGGAGGAGCAGCGGGTACGAGAGGGTCTTGGCGCCCTTGAAGATGCCCTGCAAGCCGCTCACGGTGATCGCCGCCGCGTTGAGCGCGCCGATCCGAATCTTGCGCACCATGTCGGATTCGTCACCGGCGATGCCTCCCGAGTAGATCTTCACCGTGATCCTGCCGTCGGAAAGCTTTTCCCACTCTCCCGCCATGCGCCTGAGACCCACATCCCAGGGCGAAGCCACGGGCGCCAGGCTGCCGAGCTTGATCGTGAGCCCGGGGAGGGCGCCCGCGACAAAGACCGTCAGGAGGAGAGTCACGATGCGGATGTTTCGTCGTCTCATGTGCCGGCCCCTTCGATAAAATAGTCGTCGATATGATCGAGCATCCAGCGAGCCCTGCGCTGGTTGATGATGTTGACGAGCCGGTCCGGCAGATCGGCGTTCACGTCCACGGCGAGCGCTTTACCCAGAAGGTCCCGATACTCGTCGACATTCTGATTCTTCACTGACACGGAAGAGGCCAGCGCGAGGTAGGGTCCGACACGCAGGCCCCTAGACAATGATACCGCGCGCGCAAAATGCTCGCGGGCCTTGAGCTCGCTGCCGCCAAGGTCGGCGGGGGCCGATCCATAGTAGCTGATGAAGATCTCGTGCACGGCGCCCGCGCCGTACGCGTCGTCCCAGTCCTGCACCTGCTGCAGCAGCGCAATGGCGCGCGGCAGGGTCACGATCTGGGCAAAATCGAAGGGATCGGCGCTGAATGCGGCCATCCAGGCGGCACTCGCCCAATACAGGTAGTCCGCGTCCTCCCGGCGTGTGAGACGCAGCGCGGCGGCCGGCCCGGAGTTCTCCAGGGCGGCGCGAAAGCCCGGATGCCGGAGCTCCAGCCCGCGCAGGACGTATTCGCGCGCGCGGAGATAAAGCTTTTTCGCCCGGAGGCGCATCGCCTTTTGCTCGTCCACGTTTTCGGCGGGCATCTGATCCGCCGGCGCCTGGACGAACGCGAACGAGTAACTGACGAAGCTCCGCCCGGTGGCCAGCGCCAGTGCCGCATTACGTGGATCAGCGTCCAGGAGCGCCTCGTACGTCTTCAGGGCAAAGGGAAGCGCGTCCCGTACGAGCTCGGGATCGTCGTCCTCTGAAAAAGTCGTGCTTTCCCCGCTTCCGGAAAGGAATCCGGCAACAGCCCGAACCGCCAGCTGGTTGATCGAGCAGGAGCACAGAAGGAGCACGGCGGCGAAGACACCAGGGGGAAGAAGATGCCGAAACATCATTTACATCCTCACGAGGATAGTATACGGATGCGGGCACGTCTGCCTATGCTCTGCCGGCCCCCTCTCGGCCGGGCCGGGGTTGACTCGGGGTGGCGAACGTCCATAGATTCAGGCTGGTCATGCCAGTGCGCTACCGCTGCATCCTCATCGATCACGACGACACGGCGGTCGACAGTACCGCGGTCATCCACTACCCCGCTCACCTGGAGGCGCTTCGTACGCTTCGCCCCCGGTACGCTCCCCCTTCCATCGAGCAGTGGCTGGTGAGGAACTTCCACGGCATCATGGAATACCTCGTGGGTGAGCTCCACCTGACTGAAGCGGAACTCCGGACCGAGTTCGAGATCTGGCGAAGCTGGACCACCAGCCGGGTGCCGCCGTTTTTTCCCGGCTTCCTCGAACTGCTGGCCGACTTCCGCAGGAATGGCGGTCTTGTGGCGGTGATATCGCACTCGGAGAGAGACATCATCGAACGGCACTACCGCGCGGCGCAGGACCCGCCCTTTCTGCCCGACCTCATCTTCGGCTGGGAGCACGAAGAGGAAAAGCGCAAGCCCAGCCCCTGGCCGGTCCGGGAAGCGCTTCGTGAGTTTGGCTGCTCCCCCGCCGATTCTCTCATCGTGGATGATTTGAAGCCGGGCGTCCTGATGTCCCATGCCACGGGTGTCCCCTTTGCCGCGGCGGGCTGGAGCCACAGGGTCGCCGAAATCGAGACGTACATGCGCGCGCACAGCGTGGCGTATTGCAGACGGGTGGAGGACCTGCGCTCACTTCTCCTGGACGGCACGTCGCCTTGAGGACCGCTCGGAATCTGGCTATACTTATTTACGATCCATGAAGCCATGAAGCGCGATACATTGAAGTTGCTCCGTACCAACGAAACTCTTGCCAATATCAAGGATCTGGACTCCCTCTTGGAGAATGTCCTCACCGAGGCGCGCCGTTTTTTAAACGCGGATGCCGGGACCATCTACCAGGCGGCCCGCGGCTTCCTGTATTTCAGCTTCGTACAGAATGACACCCTCTTCCGAGGGGAAACAAAGGACAAGTACATCCCCAGCGACGCCTTTATCCCCGTGGACAAGACCTCGCTTGCGGGCTACGTGGCCAAGACGGGAGAGACGATCCTCATCGATGATGTCTATCACATCCAGAATGATCTCTCCATTGCGTTCAACCCCGCCTTTGACCAGAAAACCAACTACCGCACGACCTCCATCCTCGGCGTTCCCCTGAAGACCCGGGATGACGAAATCGTCGGCGTGCTGCAGCTCATCAACGCGAAGAACGAAGCAGGAGAAGTGGTGGCCTTCTCCATGCAGGACAAGCTGTTCATCTCCCAGTTCGCCATGAACGCCGCGGACGCCATTGAAAGGGCGCGGCTGTCCCGGGAAATGGTCCTGCGCATGGTGGAGCTTGCCGAGCTGCGCGATCCGTATGAAACCAGCCAGCATGCCAAGCGGGTGGGAGCCTACGCCGTCGAGCTCTATGAGAAATGGGCCACCCGGCGCAGCGTCTCCATCCGGGAGATCAAGAAGGTGCGTGACGCGCTGCGCACTGCGGCGATGCTTCACGACGTGGGCAAGGTCGCGATCAGCGACACGATCCTCAAGAAGCCCGGCCAGCTCAGCTATGACGAGAAAATGGCAATGCGCAAGCACACGATCCATGGGGCAAGGCTCTTCACGAGACTCACCTCCTTCTGGGACAACATGTCTTGGCTGGTCGCGCTCAATCACCATGAGAACTGGGACGGCAGCGGCTACCCGGGCAAGATCGACGACATCCATGCCGAGCCTATCTACATGGGGAGGGGCAAGCAGGGCACCGAGATCCCCCTGTCGGCCCGGGTCGTCTCCATCTGCGATGTGTACGACGCCCTCATCTCGCAGCGCGCCTATAAGAAGGGCTGGCGGCAGGAGCACGCACTCCGCTACATTCGCTATCAAGCGGGGAAGAAATTCGACCCGGAGCTCGTGGGCATTTTTTTGAAAATGGGAGAACTTCTGAACGCCATCGTGAAGAAATACAGCTACTGAGGCGCGGGGCAGGGACCGGCCCGCGCCGCGTGGGTGTTGAAGAGAGCAAAGCGGAAAAATTGTGCGAGAGGTGAATGAAATGTTCTGCCAGAATTGCGGTAAAGAGCTGTCCGACCAGGCCTCGTTCTGTCCGCACTGCGGTCATCCCCAGCGCACCCCCGGCATGGCGCCGGGATTTCGCACTGACAAGACGGTCAGTCCCAGATCCCGGCTGGCGGCGCTTCTGCTGTGCTTCTTCCTCGGTGTGTTCGGCGTGCACAGGTTCTACGTGGGCAAGATCGGGACCGGCGTGGCCATGATATTCACCGCCGGCGGCCTGGGCATCTGGGTCCTGATCGATTTCATCATGATCATCGTGGGCGGCTTCACCGATATCAACGGCAAGTTCGTGCTGGACTGGCAGGTCTGAGCGAGGTCCTGTACAGTATCCCGCATGATACGCCTCGCGATTATCGGCACCGGGGGCATGGCAGGCACGCATGCCCGGAGCTTTGCTCCCATGAAGGGTGTTGTCCTCAGCGCCTGCTGCGACGTGGACGAGAAAAAGGCGCGTGAGTTCGCACGCACGTGGAATATCCCCCGCTGGTACGTGGACTACGACGACATGCTCGGGTCGGAGAAGCTCGACGCGGTGTCCAACGTCACGGTGGATATCATGCACGCGCCCATCTCGCTGGCGGCGGTCACCAGAGGGCTGGCGGTGCTCTGTGAGAAACCTCTGGCCACCACTTTGGCGGATGCCCGCCGGATGAGAGACGCCGCCGCCCGGCGCGGGGTGGTCACGCACGTCAACTTCTCCTACCGCAACTCCCGCGGCGCGCAGGCGGCGGCAGGGCTCATCCAGGGGGGCGGCATCGGCCGCGTCCTGCACGTGGAGGCGAGCTACCTCCAGAGCTGGCTTGTCCATGACGCCTGGGGAGACTGGCGCACCAACCCAAGCTTCACGTGGCGGTTGTCCCGCGCGCACGGCAGCGCGGGCGTTCTGGGGGACGTCGGCTGTCATATCTACGACCTGACGGCGCTCCTCTGCGGCGACATTTCGGAGATATCCTGCACCCTGAAGACCTTCGACAAGGGCGTGAAGGGCAACCGGCTTGGTCCGTACCTCCTGGACGCCAACGACAGCTTCATTTCGAGCGTGACTTTTGCCGGCGGGGGAATCGGCACGATACACGCCACGCGCTGGGCGACGGGCCATTTGAACAGCCTGCGGGTGCGCGTGTACGGGGACGAGGGCGCCGTGGAGGTGGACCTCGACCGCTCCCCGGAGCACTACCGCTACTGCAGGGGCGCAGGAAGCATCCGCAAGGCACAGTGGAAAGAAGCGCGCGGCAAGGCCACGCCGAGCCAGTATGAGCGATTCATCCGCGCCATCCGCAGCGGAAAGAGCGACAATTGCGACTTCGCCAACGGCGCCCGGGTGCAGGCTTATCTGGATGCGAGCGTTGTTTCCGACCAGGAGAAAAGACCGGTCAAGGTAAAGGCGTAGGGCTGCCTTTCGGGCCCGGGAACACGGAAATGGACTCAGCCTCGGCCGGCGAGAGCACCGCCACCTCCTCACGACCAATGCCCGATTGTCCCCGCAGCCATTCCAGCAGTGCGGGGCGCACGGTGAGCACGATCCGCCCCGGAAAGGCGGCAAGGATTTCCCGGCAGGCGGGCCAGAGCCCGGCTCCGCCCGCCTCGAGGGGGCCTATCTCATCGATGAACAGCACGTCGACACCTTCCGCCGCCGCGCGGCGCAGCGCGTTGCATCCGAACAGCACGCCCTCCGCAAGGAACTCGTAGGCCAACTCCCCCTGCGGAATCGCTCCCCGCCTGCGCCGGGCATAGAGGCTTTGCCTGCCCGTCGAGAGATCCCTGAACGTGTAGCTGGTCTTTATCCCTTCAGACAGCTTCCCCTCGGAAAGGACGCCGCCTACGCGAAGCCCACGGGCCTGAAGGCGCGCGGCAACCGTCCGCGCGGCCCTGGTTTTTCCCGAATCCTTCACGCCGCAGATGACCGATATTCTCATGAAGCCTCGGTCACCCGCCCAGAACCGCGTCGATTCGCGAGAGATCCTCCGGGGAGAACTCCGGGCTTTTGAGCGCGCCGACGCAGTCGTCGATCTGGCCCGGCTTGCTTGCTCCTATCACGACGGAGGTCACGCGGCCCCCGCGCAGCACCCAAGCCAGAGCCATCTGCGCCAGGCTTTGTCCCCGGGCAGCGGCGATATCGTTCAGGCGCCTGATTTTATTCCGCACCGGCTCCGTGATCTCCTCCGGCGTGAGAAACGTGCTCGGTCCGGCCGCCCGGGAATCGGCGGGTATTCCTTCCAGGTACCTGTCGGTGAGCAGGCCGCGCGCAAGAGGAGAAAAGGCGATGCTGCCCACGCCCTCGGCTTCCAGCAGGTCCAGGAGACCGCCCTCCACCCAACGGTTGAACATCGAATAGGAGGGCTGGTGGATCAGGCACGGCGTGCCGAGCCGGCGCAGAATCGCGATTGCCTGCCTTGCCTCAGGCACCTTGTAGTTGGATATGCCCGCATAGAGGGCTTTGCCCTGTCGGACCACCTGGTCCAGTGCCGCCATGGTTTCCTCGAGCGGCGTCTGCGGGTCCGGCCTGTGCGAGTAGAAGATGTCCACGTACGGGAGGCCCATTCTGGCAAGACTCTGGTCGAGGCTCGCCACGAGGTACTTCTTCGATCCCCACTCGCCATAGGGGCCCGGCCACATGAGATAGCCCGCCTTGGTGGAGATGATCATCTCGTCGCGGTGCGCGCGGAAGTCGCTCTTCAGTATCCGGCCGAAGCTTTCCTCGGCGGATCCCGGCGGCGGTCCGTAGTTGTTGGCCAGGTCGAAGTGGGTGATGCCGAGATCGAAAGCGCGGGCAATCATTGCGCGGCCGTTCTCGAGCGGCGTTTCACCGCCGAAGTTGTGCCAGAGACCGAGGGAAACTGCGGGGAGCTTCAGACCGCTTCTGCCGCAACGAACGTAGCGCATGCGTGCATAGCGATCGGTTGATGGAAAATGGCTCATCCGGGGAAGATATCACAATGCGCTTCTTGAATCTGGGCTCTCGGCGTCTGCTGCGCAGCCGCCTGCCGTCCTGCGCATACGGGAATACCCGTTCGGCGCGAACGCCGTCCATGCCCAAGCAGTTGACAAATCGACCGGCTCGGCAAGGTGAAATTTTTCATTGAAACGGATACAATCGTCTCGGATGTCATCAACTCCGCGGCGCAACTCGACTTCTTTTCCACGAGCCGCAGGCTGGACAGCCTGCTGTGCGAAGACCTCCCGGAGGACGAGCAGGCCTTTGCCTCATCAAGGCGCTCCCAATCCGCATGGGCCATCCTGAACCCCCGCGCGCAATGCGCCGCGCCGAAAGCGAAATCACCGCGCGCGCGCAACTCGACGAGATCCTCCGGAATGCAAAAGTACTCTTCCTCTCGCTGAGGGACGCTCAGGCGCCGTACGTCGTTCCCGTCTGCTTCGGCTACGAAACGGATACCCTGTACGTGCACAGCGCCCTTTCGGGGACCAAGATCGACCTCATCCGCGCCGACCCTGCCGTGGGATTCTCGGCGTGCACGGACATGATTCTCACACCGGGCGAGACCGCCTGCGATTTCAGCCTGCAGGCGCTGAGCGTCGCGGGGACGGGCCGTGCGCGCATACTTGTGGACGGCAAAGAGCGCATACGCGGTCTTGATCTCATCATGCGCCACTACTCTGAAGGGGACGGCGCGGGGGCTCCCGTCTACGGCGTACCCGCCGAACGGGTACGGCCTTCAGGCCGAGCGCGTACTCGCGCACTCCCGTACGGCGTACCCGCCGAACGCGTACTCGCGTACAGGGCCAACTCTCTCTCCCGCACCTGCGTCATCGCCATCACCATCGAATCCCTCCGCGGCAGGCGGCTGGGACGGCGTACTCGCTGAACGGGTACTCCCGTACGGCGTACTCGCCGAACAGGTACTCCTGTACAGCCCGCCCGAGGCCCTGCCCCCTCGCAATACGGGAGTACCCGTTCGGCGGGTACACCGTAAGATTTGCCACGGTTCCGCCGATGAGTTACTAGGGAAGAATCTCACAGTATGCCCGTGATGCTTGTCCTCGACATCGCCGGCCTTGCTCTCTCTCTCACGATATCCACCGCGCTCGTGATGATTGTCATCGGCGCCGGTCTTCGCAGACGGCTCAACCGGGACTTCGTGCTCTTCGCTTTCATGCAGACCGGCTGGGCGGCGAGCTCGCTCCTGCTGCGGCTGGCCCTGTGGTTTCGATTGGGAAACCCGACGGGAATGCTGGCGCTCGCCACGGTCTGTTTCGCCTTCATGGGACTCTTTCTCCTGATGTTCTCCTTCCGCTACATGGGGATTCGCGGAAGGTGGACGGCGTGGACGATCATCGCCGTTCTTTCGGCAATCCTTGTGCATGCCGTCCCGCTGCTCCAGGGCAGACTGGTTGCCGATCCCCAGCTCGACCCCGCCGGCGTCGTGTTCTACGGCATCAGCCAGTGGGGCATCGCGGCAAGCCTGGTCCCTGTGCTCTGCATTCTTTTCTCCCTGGTTCTGTTCTGGGTCCGCCGCCGTCATGTGAGCGAGCCCTTCATCGTCGTGAGCATCGTGTTCCTGCTCACCGGCTTTCTCGTGGGAGGCCTTCTGCAGGTGCACGTGCCGATCATGTCGATCACGAACACGGCAAGCGTGGCCATCCTGGGCTGGGGAGTCGTACGCCGACAGCTCTTCAACCCGCTGCGCGAGCTCGCCGCGGATCTGCGCGAGCGCGCGCATCGCCAGGAGCTCATCTCGCAGATCAGCCGGAGAACGGCCACTCTCCTGGAGCTGGACGAGCTGCTCGTGCAGGCCGTCACGCTGATCCAGGAGGCATTCGACTACTTCACCGTCGGGATCCTTTTGATCGACGGTGACGAGCTCGTTCTGCGCGCTTCGACTCTCGCTTCCGTGCATGCATACTCGAAGCTGTTCCGGCTGAAGGTGGGAGCGGAGGGCATCTGCGGCTGGGTCGCGGCCGCGGGCAAGCCCCTCCTCGTGGGCGACGTCAGCCGTGAGCCGCGCTACGTGGAGCTGGTCAAGGATGCCCGCACGCGCTCGGAGCTGGTGGTGCCGATCCGTCGCGGAGACAGGGTGATCGGGGTGCTCGACATGCAGAGCGCCCAGCGGGACGCGTTCACGGAGAAGGACCTGGTCACGCAGTAGACGATCACCGATCAGCTCTCCAGCGCCATCGAGAATGCGCGGCTCTACGAAGAAACGCGCCGCCGGGCGGAGAGGCTCGCGCTGGTGAACCGCATTTCAACGGCAGCCGGCTCGGTCCTGGATCTCGGAGATCTGCTGGAAACCGTCTACCGCGAAGTGACCCCCATATTCGAGGCGGACGCGTTTTTCATCGCCCTGTATGACTCGCGGGCGAATGCGCTGGACTACCGCATCCAGGTGGATGAGGGCGTGCGCGAACCGCAGGAACGCCATCCCCTGGGAGTCGGCCTCGCCTCGCGCGTGGTGGTCGAGAGAAAACCGCTTCTTCTCAACCACGTGACACGCGAGGAGGCACAGGGATCCCGGGCATGGGGCAGCGGCAGAACCCCCGCCTCATGGATCGGCGTCCCGATGCTGCTGGCCGAGCGCATCATCGGCGTGCTGAGCGTGCACACGTACCGCGCCCACCCCTATGATGAAGAGGACCTCCAGCTTGCCGCCACCATTGCGGACCGTGTCGCCGTGGCCCTGGAGAACGCGCGGCTGTACGAGGAGGTGCGGCTGGAGCTCGACGAGCGGGAGCGTACCCAGAAGGGACTGAAGGAGTCGGAAGAGAAGTTCCGCAACCTGGCCGAGCAGTCTCCCAACATGATCTTCATCTTTGGAAAGGGCAGGGTCATGTACGCCAATCGCCAGTGCGAGCTCTCCACGGGGTACGCCCGTGAAGAGTTCTACGCGCCGGGGTTCGATTTCAGGACCCTGATGGCCCCCGGCTACCAATTGATGATAGAGGAGAACTTTCGACGACACACCGTGGGAGAAGAGGTCGAACCCTACGAGTACTCGCTGCTCGCCCGCGGAGGCAGGAGGATCGACGCGATCCTCACCACCAAGCTCATGAGTTACGACGGCGTGCCGGCCATCCTGGGCATCGTCACCGACATCACCGCGCGCAAGCGTACCGAGCAGCTCCTGCAATCGATGAACGCGGCCGCGCTTGCCATGGAGCAGGCGCTCACGCCGGCGGAGATCTTCCCCGTGGCGGTCCGCGTGCTCTCCACCCTGGACCTCGATAGCGCCGTGTTTCTCACGGACGGTGACACGCCGCGCCGGCTCCTGCCCCATTGCTGGGGCAGCGGGACAAGCGGCGAGGTGCACGTGAGCCGGTCCACTGATCCTGCCCGGCTCGTATTGGGCGTGGACGAGGTGGCGGCCGTGGCGGAAGCCATGGACGGGCGCAGGGCCGTCTTCACCGCGCTCGGCCCCGAGGCGCTGGGCAGGCTCAGCGCAGGGGACGCGCAGCCTTTGTGGCCGGGCCGTCCCGCGGGACCGCGCGTCGCGATACTTGCCCCCCTCAGCGTGGGGGAAGACATATTCGGGCTCCTGATCGTCTCGAGAGAAGACCTGGGTTCCGATGATGTGCAGGTGTTCACGGCGTTCGCGCACCAGGCCGCAGCGGCGTGGCGCAAGACCAAGCTCATGCGGGACCTCGAGGGGAGCCTCCAGCAGCTCCGCCAGACCCAGGACCAGCTCCTGCACGCTCAGAAGATGGAAGCCATCGGACGGCTGGCCGGCGGCATTGCGCACGATTTCAACAACATCCTCACCGTGATATCCGGCTATACGAGCCTCCTGATGGACACCATGGAAGGCAATGCCCCGGCGCTCTCCGACCTGGGCCAGATCAGGAACACGATCAAGAGGGCCTCCGCCCTTACCAGCAGGCTTCTTGCCTTCAGCCGCAAGCAGATCCTCCAGCCCGCCGTCCTGGACATGAACAAGGTGGTGGCCAATTCCGTGACGCTTCTGCGCCCCCTGATCGGTGAGGACATCGAGCTCGTCGTACGGCTTGCCCCTGTCTCCCTGTGCGTACGCGCCGACCATTACCAGATGGAGCAGATCCTCATGAATCTCGCGGTGAACGCGCGCGATGCAATGCCCGGCGGAGGAAAGCTTCTGCTGGAGACCGCCGGCCTCGATGTGGAGGCGGACAGCAGAGCCTCGTTCCAGGGATCCGAGGCCGAGTTCCATGCGATCCTGCCCGCCGGATTGGCTGAGGGGCCATATGTCCTGCTCAGGGTGCAGGACAACGGTGTGGGCATGTCGGAGGAGACCCGGGAGCGCATCTTCGAGCCATTCTTCACCACGAAGGATGAAGGCAAAGGCTCCGGACTCGGGCTCTCAACCGTGTATGGCATCATCACCCAGTCCGGCGGCCGGGTCCGGGTGGAAACTACGCTGGGCAGGGGTACGACGTTCACCGTCTGCATCCCCCGGGTCCCCGCGGCTGACGAGCACGCCGCGGCGGATGAGCCCCCGCCTTCTCCGCGGAGCGGAAGCGGCACGGTCCTGCTCGTTGAAGACGAGTCCGATGTGCGTGAGCTCGCGCGTCGCGTCCTGGAAAAGGGCGGCTACGATGTGATACCGGTTGCCTCGGCACGGGAAGCGCTGCTCATCGCGGAGGGCTCGGCGGTCATCGACATCGTGGTGACGGACGTGGTCATGCCCGGCGGGATGAGCGGGGTGGAGATGGGGGAACGGTTGTCCCGCACGCGTCCGACGCTTCCCGTGCTGTACATGTCCGGCTACACGGACGACGCGCGGATCCACGGCAAAACCGCTTCCGGGAGACTGCCATTCCTGGGAAAACCCTTCCAGCCGGCCGAGCTGCTGGCCCGGGTCCAGACCATGGTCAAAAACAGCTAGGCGGCCCTCCCGGCCCTCCGGCCCTCCCGCCTCTGGTGGAAAAGCACCGGGGCTGTGCTATAATCTCGCTCCCGTGAAAGCCGCAGCAATCATTGCCGTCTTCCTTGCAGTTCTTTCCAGGGACGCTTCTTGTGCCAACCTGCGCATGCTTTACATTGTCCAAGCCGGCTATCAGCCGCGGGATATCCAGGCCAGGGCCGAAGAGTACAGGCGCGTATACGGGAAAGAGATCAAGCTCACTTTCGCGCAATACGAGGAAGTCTACGGGCTCATCGGTGCCTCGTCGAAGAGCGCAACGGCGGACTTCGACGTGGTTCTTGCGGACCTCATCTGGATGGACGACTACCTGTCCCGGGGAATACTGGAACAGGTGCCCGAGAAATTGAGCGCCAAGATAGCCGAAGGAATCGTCAGCGCAATCTACCGGCCGTTCGAGAAAGACGGGAAATTCTGGGCTTTCCCTTTCCTGGCCAATCACAAGCTCTTCTACGTCGACACCGCCCTGCTCAGAAGGGCCGGTTTCTCGCGTCCGCCCTCCACCCTCGAGGAGATGGTGGCAATGGCGCGAGCGGCAAAACGGTCCGGCATCATCAAGTACCCGATTTTCGCGTCGTGGGACAAAGCGGAAGCGCTCATCTGCGATTTCACGCTCCTCGTCGGTGCGTTCGGGGGAAACCTCGTGGATGAAAATGGTCTTCCCCGGGTCGATTCCCCGCCGTGCGCGCAGGCCCTGCAATTCATGGCCTCCCTGCTGGAGACGGGACTCGCGAGCCCCTACTCCCTGAGGAGCGACGAGGTGTTCGCGGCAGAGGCCTTCCTGATGGGGGACGTTCTCTTTGAAACAAACTGGACATTCGTGACCGGCAGGATGCAGGACAACCTGTACGGGAAGAGCACCGACCTGACCGCTGCCCTCATTCCGGTGTCGCGCTCGGTGAGGCCCCGGATCCGCACGTCGACGGTCTCGGGATATCAGGGGCTTGCCGTGATGAGAAACTCCGGCATGAAGGGCGAGGCATGGCGGTTCGTCGACTTCCTCGCCTCTCCCGAGTTCCAGAGGCAGCACCTTTCGGAGATGTCCGTCTGGACGGCGGTCTGGAACGAGCCGCGCACCCGGCAGATCGACCCCGAAATAGGCCTCAAGATGACACAGCTCGAGGGGGTACATGACAGGATCGGCCACCCCCGGTACCGTATGATCAGCCTCATCCTGCAGGACGCCCTCTACGGCGCATTGACCAGAAAGGACTCTCCTGCGCACGCGCTCAGGAATGCACAGAAGCGGATCGAGGCCCTGGAATGAAACGGGGAAGAACCCTCCTGCGTCGTCTCGGCAGGCTCAAGATTTCGGCAAAGGTCAGCGCGGCGTCGATCATCATCGTGCTCTTCCAGGGCATCCTTTCCATGGTCGGGGTGAGCGTCCTCATCACCCAGACCAACCTGGCCACGTTTCACGCGCAGCTGGAACGCACGGCGCATTCCGTGGAATCATTCATTGACTCCACCAAGAGCGATCTCGGCGTCAAGGCCAACCTGCTGGCGGGGCAGCAGAACATCATCGACTACACGGATTATGACCTGCGCAATCTCCTCCAGCAGGAGCTCTCCATCATGCGCCTGCCCCTCAAGGTGGACGCGTTGTGCATCGTGGACGCCAACAGGGAGCCTGTTGCCGCAATCGGAGAGCCGACCCTTCTCGAGTCGTTCATCGGCCAATCGCTTGCGACAAACTGGTGGGAAGGGAATCCGCTGTTCATCTCCCCTTACCAGGAGCAGATCCACCTCTGGGCGCTCAGCCCCATCGTCCAGGCGAAGAAGGTCATCGGCGTGCTCGGGGTCGGGCTCAACATGGATTCCAATTTCATCAACAGGATCGAGTCGATCAACAACACGGCGATCCTCCTTTCCTGGCAGAGGAAAATATTCGTCAGCGGTACGCTTCCCGAGACGTTCTTCGAAGGGTTCGTGAAGATAGCCCGGGTAACGGACCCGGGGGAGCAGACTACCGCGCAACGGGCGGGAGGGCGCTACGTCGTTTCCACCTCGGTGGCGCCGAGCCTCAGGGGGCTCCTCGTGCATTGCTTCCTGGATACAGGGGACTCGAGCAGGCTGCTGGCCAGCTACCGCACATTCTCCCTCGGATTTCTCTTCGTGGTCATCGTGCTCGGTTTCCTGACCTCCCTCCTTCTGTACCGGTTCACGTTCCTCACTCCGTTCCGGCTCTTCAACGACGCCATCCGCAGCATTTCCGCGGGAGACCTCGGCTACCCGATCGCAAAAATGGGTGAGGACGAGTTCGGCGACCTGGCCCGGTCCTTCGAGGACATGACGAAAAGCCTGCGGGCAAGAGAGAATGAGCTGGCCGAGCTGGGCAAGTACAATGCCTTGGTTCTTTCCAATGTCAGCTCGGGGATTCTCACGATCGCCTTCGACGGCGTCATCACTGCCATCAATCCCGCCGCGTGCGCGCTGCTGGGTCTCGACGAATCGGACAGCGGAACGGGACGGGCCCTGAAGGACATGTCAATTCCGCGGGAGCTCACGCGCCTCATCGACGAAAGCCTTCATGCAGATTCCCCGGTCGCCGTGCGGGAGATCAAGTCCGAGATCGGCGGCTCGGCACGCGTGCTGTCCGTCTCCACCTCGCCGTTCCTTTCGCAGCACAATACCAAGCTCGGCATCATCGTGATCATCGCGGATGTCACCCATGAGAAGGAGCTGGAGAAGAAGCTCGAGCTCTCCTCCCGCATGGCGGCAATGGGCGAGATGGTGGCGGGCGTTGCCCACCAGATACGCAATCCGCTTGCCATCATGAAGGTTTCCGCCGAGCTCCTGCGCGATCACATCGAAGCCTCCTCAGGCGGCACCCAGCCCCACCGTCTGGCCTCCATGATCGTAAATGAAGCGGACACCCTTGGGGCGGTGGTGGCCAACTTCCTCGACTTCGCCCGGCCGCACGCGGTCAGGAAGGAACCGTCCTGCGTGGACGAGATCCTGCGCCGCGTCATGGACGTGCTCCCCCTGGCAAGCTTCCCGGGCACGGCGGTGACGTGCCGCTTCGCCCCGGACCTGCCCCGGGTGCCGCTGGACAGGAGCCTCATCGCGCAGGCCTTCCGCAACCTCCTGATCAACGCGCTGGAGGCCTCCCCGGCCGGACAGCCGGTGTGCGTGAGCGCGTGGAAAGATGACGGGCGGGTCGCGGTGGAGATACGCGATTCCGGCAACGGGATGGACGAGGCGACACAGAGACGGATCTTCAACCCGTTTTTCACCACCAAGAGCGACGGGACCGGCCTGGGGCTGTCCATCGTGCACCGGATCGTGGAGAGCCACGGCGGGAAGATCGAGATGGAATCCACGCCGGGCAGGGGGACGACTTTCCGCGTGTTCCTGCAGGAGGAGCGGGCTCAATGAAGCGGATTCTCATTGTGGATGATGAGCAGAACATGGTGACCGCGATGGAGATGCTCTTCCAGGGCGAGGGCTACGAGACGAGAACGGCCAAGCACGGCCGCCAAGCCCTCGAGATGGTTCGGCAGGGCGAGCGCTTCGACGTCATCCTCTCCGACATGCGGATGCCCGACATGGACGGCACCGAGCTGCTCCGTGCGCTCCATGAGGAGGCCATCGCCACGCCGTTCGTCCTGATCACGGCGTACGGGACGATCGAGAATGCGGTGGAGGCCATGAAGCTGGGCGCCGTCGACGTCGTCACCAAGCCCTTCAACAAGGAGGTGCTCCTGGCGCTGATTTCCCGTATCTGCCGCATCGAATCGCTCAAGGAGGAGAACAAGCTGCTGAAGGAGGCGCTGCGGCTGGACTCTTTCATGTACGACTCGGAGGCCATGCGGGAGATCCTCTCGGTGATCGACAAGGTGGGACCTGTTCTGACGCCGGTGCTGATCACGGGAGAGAGCGGGACGGGAAAGGAGATCGTAGCCCGGCTGCTGCATGAACGCTACGCGGGGGAGTTCGACCGCAAGCCGTTCGTGTCCGTGAATTGCCCCGCCGTGCCCGAGACCCTCCTGGAAAGCGAGCTCTTCGGCTACCGCAAAGGGGCATTCACGGGAGCCACGAGCGACTACAAGGGGAAGGTGGGAATTGCCGACGGCGGGACGCTCCTTTTCGACGAAATCGGGGACCTTCCGCTGGGCCTTCAGCCCAAGCTCCTGAGGCTGCTGGAGAACAAGACCTATGAGCCGCTGGGCACCGGCGCTCCGCGCAAAGTGGATATCCGCGTGCTCTGCGCGACGAACAAGGAATTGAAAAAACTGGTCTACGAAGGCAAGTTTCGCGAGGATCTCTTCTACCGGATCAATACGATTACGATCGCCCTCCCCCCCCTGCGGGAGCGCGCGGTGGACATCCCTCCGCTGGCCGAGGTGTTTCTGGAGCGATTCTCCCAGGAGCTGGGCAAAAGCATCAGCGGCTTCGGGAAGGGGGCGATGGAGAAGCTCTGCCGCTATAGATGGCCGGGGAACGTCCGCGAGCTGAAAAACGTCGTCGAGCGCGCGGTCGTGCTCTGTACGGGCATCACCATCGAGCAGAAAGACCTTCCCGCGGAGTTGCGGGAAGAATACCATGCCGGTTTTGAAGCGGATGGCAACAAGCTTGCGAACCACGAACGGCGGCTGTTGGTCGAAGCCCTTGAAAAAAGCGGATGGAACGCGTCTGAGGCGGCGCGAAAGCTCGGCATTACACGAAACACCATCCGTTACCGCATCCAGAAGTACGATCTTGATGGTGGTCGAATTTCACCATGAGGCGGTTGTTTTGAACCTCCTCATAATTTGTGAAGAAGATGTCTTACTGATTTTGTTTAGCGCAACGTGGTGCTTTCTTACGTTTTGATATTAAATCATATTGCTTAGCCTCTAAATTGCCCTCATTTCGCCACCAATCGAGACATTCGCATGAATATTCAGTTTTGGCATTCTTATTGCATATTCCTTGCTACACCAAGGAGGTATAAGGTGAAAAGAGCATTTCTCACTCTCATCGTCCTCGTGCTGGCCCTGTCGGTCTGCGGCGTCGCATTCGCGAGCGGCGGTTCCGAGGGGGGCAAGCCCGTGGCCAAGGGCGCCAAGATAAAGATCGGACTGTCATTCTCCGATTTCGCGACCGAGCGGTGGCCAGTTGAGCAGGCACTGCTCACAAAGCTCGGCTACGACAAGGGCGCCCAGGTCATCTCTCAGGTCGCCAACCACGACGAGAAGCTGCAGAACGACCAGATCGAGAACATGGTTCTCCAGGGAGTCAACGCGCTGATCATCGTGGCGGAGAACGGCGATTCGGCGGCCACCGCGGCTGCGGCAGCCCACGACGCAGGCGTCAAAGTCATAGCGTATGACCGCCTGATCAAGACACCGAAGATCGACGCATACATCTCCTTCGACAACACGGAAGTCGGTCGCCAGCAGGCCCAGGGAGTCCTGAAGGTCAAGAACAGCGGCAACTTTGTTCTCCTCGGCGGAAGCCCCACGGACAACAACGCCATCCTGTTCAGAAACGGCCAGATGGAGATCCTGAAGCCCCTCATCGACAAGGGCCAGATCAAAATCGTGGCCGATCAGTGGGTGGAGAACTGGGAGCCGTCCAACGCGACCAAGACCATGGAGAACATCCTCACGGCAATCAACAACAAGGTTGACGCGGTTGTCGCCTCCAATGACGGAACGGCGCTCGGCGCTCTGCAGGCCATGCAGGCCCAGGGTCTTGCCGGCAAGGTACCCATCTCGGGCCAGGACGCCACCGCACCGGGCTGCAAGTCCATCGTTGAGGGTGGGCTGACCGTGACCGTGTTCAAGGACGTGCGCAAGCTCTCTCCTCTTGCCATCGACCTTGCCATCGACCTCGTGAACGGCGTGAAGACGGGTCCCGTGGGACAGCTCAAGATGTATAACCTGGCTGACCTCACGCTGAACAACAAGCTCACCGGACAGGTGCCGTTTTACCAGCTGCCAGTCGTCCAGGTAGACAAAAACAACGTGTACGATGTAGTGATAAAGAGCGGATTCCAGAAGTACGACGACGTCTACCGGGACATTCCCGAAAGCAAGCGCCCGCCGAAGCCTTAACGGCACGACGCTGAGTTGAAAACGGGGAAGCGCCGCTTCCCCGTTTTTTTAGGAGGAGAAGGTGGAGAGCGACGTCATACTGGATGTTTCGCATGTAACAAAAACCTTTCCGGGCGTCACGGCACTAAGCGACGTGTCCCTCCAGGTCCGCCGCGGCGAGATCCACGGGCTGTGCGGGGAGAACGGCGCGGGCAAGTCCACCCTGGTGAAGATACTCTCCGGCGTGTACCCGCACGGCACCTACGAGGGCTCCATCACCTTCCAGGGTGAAGAGCTGCGCTTCGAGCAGAAATCGATCCGGGCCGCTATCGAGGCGGGAATCGCAATCGTCTACCAGGAGCTCACCCTCATCCCGAAAATGACCGTGGGGGAGAACATTTTCCTGGGCAAGGAGCCCGTGGAGGGCCGCCGGATCAACCGCTCGCGCCTGTATGCGCAGAGCAGGGACATCCTGGCCAAGTACGGGCTGGACATCCTCCCGCAGGCCAGGGTCATGGACCTCGGCGTGGGCAAGCAGCAGATGGCGGAGATCGCCAAGGCTCTTTCGGAAGACGCGAAGCTCCTCATCCTGGACGAGCCGACTTCTGCCCTCACGCAAACAGAAGTCCTCAAGCTCATGGAGATCCTGCAGGGCCTGAAGGCGCACGGTGTCACCTGCATCTATATTTCCCACAAGCTGGAAGAGTTTTTCGGCATCACGGACCGGGTCACCGTGCTGCGGGACGGAAAGCTCATCTCCACCATGGAAACGAAGGACGCGAGCACGGAGAAGCTCGTCAAGCTGATGGTCGGAAGGGAGATGACGGACCGGTTCCCCCCGAGCGAGCGCACGCCGACAGAGGTGATCCTCTCCGTGCGCGGGCTTCACGCGGAAGACCCCTCAATTCCCGGCAGGGAAATCCTGAAGGGCGTGGACTTCGATCTTCGCAGGGGAGAGATCCTCGGCATCGCCGGGCTCATGGGCTCCGGCAGGACCGAGCTTGTCACGACGATCTTCGGCGAATACGCAACGATCACCGCGGGCAGCATTGTCTTCGAGGGGAAAGAGGTGCATATCGGCTCGGCCCGGGACGCAATGGATCAAGGCATCAGCCTGGTGCCGGAAGACCGCAAGCAGCTCGGGCTGGTGCTCATCCAGTCCGTGCTCAAGAACGTTGCCCTCCCGAACCTGAACAAGTTCTCGGCGTTCATGCGCATCGATAAGCAGGCCGAGCTGCACGAGACGGAAAAATACGCCAAGAGCCTTGCCATCAAGGCCCCTTCCCTGAGCGTCGCCGTGGACAACCTCAGCGGCGGCAACCAGCAGAAGGTCGTCATTGCAAAGTGGCTCATGTCGGCACCCAAGGTTCTCATCCTGGATGACCCTACCCGCGGCATAGACGTGGGGGCAAAATTCGAGATCTACAAGCTCATGAACGAGCTCGCGGCTCAGGGCATGGCCATCATCATGATCTCCTCCGAGCTGGAGGAGGTGATCGGTATGAGCGACAGGGTCGTCGTCATGTGCGAAGGCCGGTCGAACGGAGTGCTCGCGCGGAGCGAAGCCACACAGGAGCGTGTCATGACGCTCGCCACAGGCATCACCACAAATGGAACGAGGTAAATCATGAGCTCAGTCAGCCTGCCCGCACAGCGAAAAAGTCTCTTCGCGTCAAGCACCCAGACCGTCACGATGATCACGGCCCTGGTGATCATCTGGCTCCTGTTCGGATTTCTCACCAACTTCACCTTCCTTTCGCCCCGGAACCTCTCCAACCTGTTCCGGCAGATGACGATCATCTCCTTCCTCGCATGCGGCATGGTATTCGTGATCGTCACGGGAAGAATCGACCTCTCGGTGGGATCGGTGACGGGGTTTATCTCCGCCATCGTCTCCGTCCTCCAGGCACGGACCTTCCCCGACCTCCTGCCGCACCTGTTTCCGGCCCTGGCAGGCACCCCCTGGGTCGGGGTCGTCTCGACAGTCGTCACGATTATCATCGCATTGAGCGTGGGCATCCTGGTCGGAATGTTCCAGGGTACCATCATCGCCTATCTTGGAGTGCCGGCATTCATGGTCACTCTAGGCGGCATGCTGATGTTCCGCGGCGGAGTCCTTGGCGTGACCAGGGGTGAATCGATCATGCCCATCGAGAACTCCCTGCGCCTGATTGCGCAGGGATACCTCTCCGACTGGCTTGGCCTGATCTTTGCAGCGGCAGCCGCCATCTTCATCTTTGTCATGACCTTCAGCACCAGGGCGCGGCAGCAGCAGTTCGGGTTCGCGCTTGCCCCCTTCTGGAAAGACCTGGCAAAGGCCCTGGCCGCTTCCCTCGGCCTCTTTGCCTATGTCGTGATCATGAATATCTACCGCGGCGTGCAGACCCCCGTGCTCGTGCTGGCAATCATCGTGGTCGTCATGTCTTACCTGGCCAATTCCACCCGGTTCGGAAGATATTCCTACGCCATCGGAGGCAACCCCGAAGCCACCCGACTCTCCGGAGTCAACATAAAAAAGAACCTCTTCCTCATATTCGTGCTCATGGGCGCCCTTTGCGCCGTGGCCGGCATCGTCCTCACCGGCTACGTGGCGGCAGGAACAATCGGGGCAGGCACCAACTATGAGCTTGATGCCATTGCCTCCTGTATCCTCGGCGGCACCTCCCCGCTGGGAGGCAGCGGAACGATCATCGGCGCCATGCTCGGCTCTCTCATCATCGCGAGCCTTGCCAACGGCATGAGCGTCATGAACGTCGCACCCTTCTGGCAGTACATCGTTCGCGGCCTGGTGCTCATCCTCGCCGTCTATCTCGACGTGGCCACCAGGAAAGGCCGACGATAGAGGAGAAAAAGCCCCCGACCCCGCGTTCCCTTGCCGTCACGCCGATCCCCGCGCTATCATTCCGTCGATGGCCTTCACGGTCCTGATTGTCGACGACGAAAAGGAGATGTGCCTCTCCCTTTCCGAGATCTTTTCCTCTCACGGGTTCTCCTCCGTCACCGCGACTGATCCCCTTGAAGTACCCGCCCTCATCGAGAAGCACCGGGTGGGGCTCATCCTTCTGGACATCCACATGCCCCAGCAGAGCGGCATCGATCTGCTGAAGCTCATCAAGAGCCGCGACCGTTCCCTGCCGATCATCATGATCACCGGCTACCCTTCTATCGAAAATGCGGTGGAATCCATGCGTTACGGCGCGCACAACGTATTCGTCAAGCCGCTCAAGATCCGCGAGCTGGTGAAGGAGATCGAGCAGATCAGGGATTCGCGGGCGCGCGCAGGCGCCGATGAAGGAGAAGCCTCGCTGGTGACAGGGAACCCGGGGATGCTCCGCATCCTGACGGAGATCGACCGCGTGGCCCCCACGGACGCTCCGGTCCTGATCACCGGAGAAAGCGGCACGGGAAAGGAGCTGGTGGCGGGCGCCATCCACCGCCGGAGCACGCGGCGGGACGGGCCATTCATCAAGGTGAATTGCGCCTCCATACCGGACACGCTGCTGGAGAGCGAGATGTTCGGCCACGAACAGGGCGCGTTCACCGATGCGGTCCGCCGGCATATAGGGAAACTGGAACTCGCCAATCGCGGCACCCTCTTTCTCGACGAGATCGGGGACATGACGCTTTCCACCCAGCCCAAGCTGCTCCGCGTCCTGCAGGACGGCGAGTTCCAGAGACTGGGAGGGGTGGAAACCTTCCGATCCAGCGCGCGGATCATCGCCGCCACCAACAACGACGTCGGGGAGCTTATGGGAAAGAAGGGGTTCCGTGAAGACCTCTTTTACAGGCTTTCGGTGGTCACCATCCACCTGCCCGCTTTACGCGAGCGAAAGGACGACATCGAAAGGCTTCTCTCCCATTTCCTGGGTGTTTTCAACAGGAAATACTCCAGGGACATCGCATCCGTGTCCGAATCGGTGAGGGACATCCTTTACCGGCACGAATGGCCGGGCAACATCCGGGAGCTGCGCAACTGCATCGAGCGCGCCGTGATATTCTGCGATTCTCACGAGCTCCGGGAGGAGCATCTGCCCGCCCAGTACATGAAGCTGAGAGACCAGGGCTTTCCGGACAGCCTGGAGTCGATCTATGAGAAGCTCTCCCGGCAGAGGATCTCCGAGGCGCTCGCAAAGAGCAGCGGGGAGAAGCAGAAGGCGGCAAAACTCCTCAACATCAGCAGGAAGACGCTGTACAACAGAATGAAGAAGCTCGGGATGGAATGAAAACCACGGACGCGACGCCTCTCCTGCAGATGCGCGGCATCAGGGTCTCCTACGGGAACATCCCCGCCCTGCGGGACGCGGACTTCGACCTTTACCGCGGCGAAATACACGCCCTGGTGGGCGCCCACCGGGCCGGCAAGTCCTCATTGGTGAAGCTTCTGAGCGGAGCGGTGCGCAAGGACGCAGGTGAAATAATCTTCGACGGTCGGCGGATGGAATCATTCACTCCGCGCACGGCAATCAGGAGCGGCATCGGGATCGTCTACCAGCATCTCAACGTCATCCCCTCCCTGAGCGCCGCGGAGAACATCTTCGCCGGACGGTTCCTGAAGGCCGGGATGCTCCGACTCAACCATCACCGGATGCGCGACGAGGCTGCCGCCCTCTTTGCCCGGCTCTCCTTCCCCCTGGACGTGGATATTCCGGTGCACCGGCTCACCGTGGCGGCGCAGCACATGGTGGAGCTGGCGCGGGTGCTCTCCTTCAATCCGCGTATCCTGATCCTGGACGAGGTATCCAACAAGCTCACCCCTGAGGAGATGGAGCGCATCTATCCGATGCTGCAGCAGTTCAAGGCCGACGGCAAGAGCGTGGTGTACATCTCGCACAACATGGATGAGATCTTCCAGTTCGCCGACCGCGTGACCATCCTCAAGGACGGCCGCAGGATGGACACGGAGCGCATCGAGGACCTGGATCGCGTCAAGCTCATCAAGCTCACCTACTCGTTCGTGCTCAGCCGGGAGGAGCTCGGCCGACAGAACCTCGAGCTCTACAGCCTGAAGCTCTACAATGAGAACATCATCAAGAACATCCCCGTCGGCGTGATCATCCTCAACGCGGAGCACGGAATCTACCTCATCAACTACGCGGCCACGAAAATACTGGGGCTCGAAGCGGGGGTGGTCGGCAGGCAGTTCGCGGACGTGGTGCGCCAGGAAGATTTTCCGGACATGGCCGCTGTCATGGAAATGATCGGGACCCGGCAGGAGCTCTTCCTGAAAGAGACTTCGTACCGTGGAGAGAAGATTCTGAAGGTCTCGGTGTTTCCGTTCCGAGACGAGGACTACGACTTCCTGGGCACCATCATCCTGGTGGAGGACATATCCCGGGAGCGCTCCATCGAGGAATACCTCCTCAGAACGGAGAAGCTCGCCTCCACCGCGGAGCTGGCGGCCGGAGTGGCGCACGAGATCAACAACCCCCTGGGGATCGTGCAGAACTACGTCGAGTTGCTGAAGCTGCGGAATCTCGATGCCGACTCCCGGGTGAAGCTTGAGAAGATCGAAAACGAAGTGAACCGGATCGAAAGGATAGTCGGAAGCCTTCTTTCTTTCTCCAAGTTCAGCGACCTGAGCTTTCACGAGGTCGACGTCTCGGAGGTTCTCGATGAAGTGATCCTTCTCCTCGCGCATCGATTCGCGGAAAAGGGCATCACCGTGGACAGGAAGAAGGCGCCGGATTCCGCGCTTGTCCTGGGTGATGAGAACAAGCTGAAGCAGCTCTTTCTCAACCTTTTCGCCAACAGCATCGAAGCCGTGACGGATGGCGGAGCGATAAAAGTGGATCTGGCTGTCGAAGAGGCGCGGGGGACCGTGGAGTTCACGATTACGGACAACGGGTGCGGGATTCCCGCAGAGATCGCCGGTCGGATCTACGACCCTTTCTTCAGCACAAAGAAAAGCAAGAAGAACGCGGGACTCGGGCTCTCCATCTGTCAGAGGATTGTGGAGCTGCATAACGGAATGATCACCTGCACCAGCCTGCCGGGCAGATCCACGAGCTTTCTGCTGCGGTTCCCTCGAATCGTTTCCGGCTCGCCCCGTGTGTAAATCGCTACCCATGAAATAGGCCCGGTGGACCGGGGATTTCCCATGGATCCAGGGGCGGCGGGCATGACACATCGTCGTCATGCAGGTTCTTTCCCCGCAGTAAGTTGGAAAAAGCACTCGTGGCTGTCCCGGCACGCTTCTTGCTTCGTACCGGCATCCGGCCGCATGACGGCCATTGTGAAAGGAGTTCATATGAAAAGACTGGTTCTGATTGCATGCGCCCTGCTGATGTTCGGGCTTGCGCTGGGCTTTGCCGGAGGCGGCAAGGAGCCCAAGACCTTCGAGGTGGCCGTATCGCTTCCCGGCTCCGTCGAGTTCTTCAGCGTCGAGCGCAAAGGGATGGACAAGGCCGCTGCGGAGTTCGGCATCAAGCTCACCTACTCTGACGCCGAGTGGGACGCAGGCAAGCAGCTTTCCCAGGTGGAAAATTTCGCAGCGAAGAAGGTCGACCTGATCCTCTTGTGCGCAGCCGACAATCAGGCGCTCCTGCCGGCGGTGAAAGTGTGCAAGGATGCCAAGATTCCCCTCATTACCTTCACCAACGTGGTCGGGCCGAACCCGGATGGGACGCTTGACGGAGTCCTCTCGTACATCGGCACCAACGAGGTGACTATCGGACACCTCATTGGCCAGATGGCGGAAAAAGCCCTGGACGGAAACCCGGCAAACATCGTCCTCATTGAGGGGACCCCGGGAACCCCCCCGCAGAGGATGCGGACCCAGGGATTCAAGGAAATCGTGGACAAGCACCCCAACTGGAAGATCGTGTACTCGCAGGCCATCACGGGTTGGACCAAGGAAGGCGCACTGGCTGCAATGGAGGCTTTCCTGCAGTCCGGGCAGAGGGTCGACCTGGTTGCCTGCCAATGGTACTACGGCGCCACCGCGGCCGCTCAGGCACTGAAGGAAAAAGGGTACAGCCAGAACAAGGTTGCCATTTCCGGCTATGAGTTTTCCAAGGAGCTTGCCCCGTTCATCAAGGACGGAACGGTGGATATGACTGCCAACTACTCCATCGAGGATACGGGGTACAAGGCGGTCCAGGCAGCGGCAAAGTATCTGAAGGGCGAAAAGATCTCCTCATTCATCGAGGTGGTGCCCTACATTGTCTCAAAGGAAAACGTGGACTCGGTCGTACCGGAGATGTAGGCCGTCAATTTGGCAGCACGCACTCGGGGAGCGGTCCCCGCCCGCACGGGCGGGGACCGCATTTTCCAACAATGAGGGACATGATGGGACCCTGGATCGCCACGCAACTGTTCGTTGGAAAGAACGGAATGTCAGCCGTCACCCGCGCGCGGATCGGGGATGCCATTGCCCGGGCGCAGGAACTCGCACGCATAGACGCGGTCATGATCTGGCCCTCAGCCGTGCCCGGGCTCACCGAGGAGCTGGTGCGTGCCTCGCGGAATAGCGGCATCTCGCCCTTTCTCTGGTTTCCCATCCTCGCGGACGTGCTGGGCGTTCCCGTGCCCCCTGATTCCCTCACCCTGAGCAGTGACGGTTCAAGAGGGAACGGTTCAATCGGCGCATGGGAGGGTCTGGCCGGCGGTGAAGAGAACTTCCTCTTCTCCTGCCCCAACGCCACGGAAACCCTGGATTCCGCTTTCCAGACCTATGAATCACTCCTGTCCTCCTTGGACGTAGATGGGGTCATGCTGGACAGGATCCGTTTCCCGTCACCCGCCGCCGGCTGGGAATCCCTCTTCTGCTGCTTCTGCGAGTCCTGCCGCGCCGGTTTTCATGCGTTCGCTGGTCACTCCCTCGATTTGATGCGTCAACGCGCCAGGGACTTCACGACCCGAATTCGGGAACAGGGCCCGTCGGAGCTGCGGGCCGCCTGGACGGCACCCGGCGCGTTGTGGAAGGCGGCCGGACTGGAAAAGCTGGCCGCATTCCGCGCGCGGTCGGTCACATCAGCAGTCAGGCGCTTCAGCTCCCTCGCGCACGCACGCGGCCTGGGCGTCGGGCTTGATCTTTTCAGCCCGTCGCTTGCGCCGCTTGTCGGTCAGGACTACGAGGTCCTGAGCAGCCTCTGCGACTGGATCAAGCCGATGATTTATTGCCGCGCCGTAGGTCCGGCGGGTTTGCCCCTGGAGATCGCAAGCCTGTGGAAGGCTCTTTCCACCCTGCATTCCGTGGCCGATGCACGCGCAACAGGGGACCTCCTGAGTGATGTCTTTTCCTGGCAGCTGCCCGGCGCGGTGGAGGAGCTGCTCCGGAGCGGTCTTCCCGCAGAGGTCATCTCCTCCGAGCTGGAGATGATCCGGCGAATGAGCCTTGCCTCCCGGACGAGAGTCTACGCCGGCATCGAGGCGGTGAGAATGCCCGAGTTCGGGATCGATGTCACTCCCGCCATGCTGGCGCGCAGCCTGCGCCAGCTACAAGCGCCCGCCGACGGGATTGTCGCCTCCTGGAACCTGCTGCATATCCCGGAAGAGAACCTCAGGCTCATCGGTGCGCTGAAGGTGTGAGCACGGTCATGGAAGCACTCCTTCGTCTTTCCGGCATCAGCAAGATTTTTCCCGGTGTGCAGGCGCTGGACGGCATCGACCTCGAGATCGGCAGAGGTGAGGTGCACGCCCTTCTCGGAGAGAACGGCGCGGGGAAGTCGACCCTGGTCAAGGTGATCGCAGGGGTCCATCCCAGTGACGGAGGAACGCTGGTTTTCGACGGTCGGGAGCGGCATTTCGCATCCCCCGGTGAGGCCTCCGCGGCCGGCATCGCCATGATCCATCAGGAGACGAGCCTCATCCCCACGCTGACGGTGATGCAGAACGTGTTCCTCGGCATCGAGCGCAGATCGTTTCTCAATGTGATCGACGATCGGCGCACGCGCCGCGAATACCTGGCTGCCTGTGAAAGGCTCTCATTCAAGCTGCCCCCGACGCGACTGGCCCGCGAATTGACCGTGGCCGAGCAGAAGATGACGGAGATCCTGAAGGCGATGCTCCGTAACGCGTCCTTTCTCATCATGGACGAGCCCACCGACGCCCTTTCGGATGCCGAGATCGAACACCTCTTCCGCATCATGCAGGACTTGAAGAGAGACGGGGTCACCGTGCTCTACATCACGCACTACCTGGACGAGGTGTTCAGCGTCGCGGATCGGATCACCGTGTTGCGTGACGGCAGGAAGGTGGGCACACGAAGCACAGCGGAGCTTGACAGGAACGCCATCGTCAGAATGATGATCGGCCAGGAGATCGAGGAGGGAGGAGAGTTCCGGCCGCGTGCAGTGCGCGGGTCAGAGGCTCTCCGCGCGGAAAAGCTCGTCCGTGGGCGCGTGGTGAACGGCATCTCCTTCTCCGCCTACCAGGGAGAGATATTGGGCATCGCCGGCGTGCTGGGCTCGGGAAAGACGGAGCTTGCCCGGCTGCTCTTCGGCGCCGACAGGCCCGATGCCGGAGCAATCTACGTCGACGGGCACTTACGGAGAATCGGCTCACCTTCGGAGGCGGCAGCACACGGCATTGGGATGGTGCCCGAGGACAGGAAGCGCCTCGGTCTTGTCCTGGGCCACGAGGTATACAAGAACATCACCATCGCCTCCCTGGCGAAGTTTTCCCGAGGGATATTCATAAGCAAATCGGAGGAGCGGGAGGCCGTTGACCGGGTGGTGAAAAGGCTTTCCATCCGGATCCGGGGTCCCGCGCAGGCCGTCAAATACCTGAGCGGGGGCAACCAGCAGAAGGTGGTGATCGCAAAATGGCTCGTGGCTGACAAGAAGGTGCTGATCATGGACGAACCCACCCGAGGAATCGACGTGGGCTCCAAAATCGAGATCCACCGCATCATGAGAGCTCTGGCCGATGCGGGAGCATGCATCATCTTCATCTCCGCGGAGGTCCCCGAGATCGTGCGGGTGTCGGACAGGATTCTCGTCATGCAGGGAGGCGGGATTGTCGCCGAGCTGGAGCGGGGGGCCACCCAGGAGCAGGTGGTCCATATGATGTTGAAAGGAAACGGTCAATGAAAGAGATGGCGGGTCTCCGACAGTGGGTGGCAGCGCGGCGCGGCGGGTTCTCCATGAAGAAGTACGGCCTGATGATCGGATTCATCTTCATGGGGATAGTCATTTCGATCATCACCCCCAGTTTCCTCACCCCCACCAACCTCCTGAACATATTGCGTCAGAGCTCGATCGTGGGCGTCATGGCAATCGGCACCGCCTTTGTCATCATTGGCGGCGGATTCGATATCTCAGTCGGCTCACTTCTGGCCCTTGCCGCCGCGATGAGCCTCAAGCTCCAGCAGTCCATGCCGTGGTACATCGCCATCGTCGTGGTGCTCGCCGTCGGCGGCCTGGCGGGGCTGCTGAACGGGGTGCTGACCGCCAAGGTCCACATCGTGGCCATCATCACGACCCTCGGGACCATGACGATCCTGCGCGGCCTCACCTACCTGTACACGGGCGGCTACCCCATCACCGGATCCTCCACGGAGTTCCAGTTCATCGGCTCGGGGTACGTCGGGCCCATCCCCTTCCCGATCATCATTTTCCTCGCCATGGTGATCCTCTGGCAGTTCATCCTCAAGAAGACCACCCTCGGCAGATATTCCTGCGCGGTGGGCGGCAACAAGGAGGCGACCCGTCTCTCAGGCGTTCCCGTGGACTTCTACCACATCATGACCTTCGTCATCGGCGGGATCATGGCTGCCATGTCGGGCATCATCTATGCGGCGCGCCTGAACGCCGCCACCCCCCTTGCAGGGCAGGGCTACGAGCTTGATGCAATTGCCTCCTGCGTCATCGGCGGCACGAGCGTTTCAGGCGGTGAAGGGAGCATCGTGGGAATCCTGATCGGCGTGCTGCTGCTGAATATCGTCAACAACATGTTCAATCTGCTCGGGATCCAGGTCTACATCCAGTATCTCATAAAGGGAGTCATCATCCTGACCGTGGTGGGGTTCGATTCCTACTCGCGCCACAAGCAATAGGCCGGGTCCGCACCAGGCATGGTCGCACAAGTCAATCTGCGCAAAACACCGGTCACAGAACTGACAATTTAGGCTCTGCACGAGGTCGTAAGCCGTGAAGCGTCCATTCAGCTCCTGGCCGTCACCAACCAGGAAGGCAGGCGGATCTCCCAGGCCCACACGCAGCGCGGGGAGAAGAGCCTGTTCCGCGTTGCGGTGCTCAAGTCCGCCGAGCCCTACTACTCCGACCTTTTCTTTTCGAAGTACACGGGAAAGCTCATCATGACCGCCGCCATGCCCATCCTCGATGCCGAGGGTCGCATGTATGCGGTCATGGATATCGATTTTCGCTTCGATGAGCTGGTGAAGCTGATCAGCCCCATTCCGGACGAAATACTTCAAGCAGGTTGATCGAGGGCATCGCCGTGCTCGGCGGATTTGGGCATCGCCGTGCTCGGCGGATTTGGGCATCGCCGTGCTCGGCGGATTTGGGCATCGCCGTGCTCGGCGGATTTGGGCGCCGCCGAGGACGCGCCCGCGAAGCCGAGTTGAACCGTCGACGGTCGAGGGCGAAAGGTCTATAGTAGCCGGGAATCACGGCCGCGGTACTCCGTGGCATTTTTCGCGGTCACGAATGCCACCTAACTGTACGGGGTACCGTGCAAGGTACGGTGGCCGCGGTACTCCGTGACGTTTTCCTCATGAAGCGCGCCGTCGCGAGCTGAAGGAGCAATGGTGGGCGGGATAATCAGGCGGGAGCTCTTCCGCGCGCCCCTCTCGGGCCGCAACAGGTTCCGTCGGACAATGCAGTTTCAGAGCGTGGACCGGGTGCCGCATTTCGAGTTCGGCTACTGGAACGAGACGTACAAGACCTGGCATGAGCAGGGGCTGCCGCGCGAGGTGGACACCGAGCAGAGGGCCAACCGCTACTTCAAGTTCGACCGTTTCGAGCTCTGTCCGGTGAACGACTGGAACTGGCTCTGCCCCGCGTTCGAAGAGAAGGTGATCGAGGAGGATGAACGGCACCGCACGATCATCGACAAGGACGGCGTGACGTGCGTGGTGAACAAGGACGGTTCCTCGTCGATTCCCCACGTGCTCGACTACCCCCTGAAAAACAGGGAGAGCTGGAACCGCATCAAGAAAAGGCTCGACCCCGACAACCCGGACAGGCTTCCTCGAAACTGGGAGGAGCTGAAGGCGGGCTACCACAACCGGGACTATCCCCTCGGCGTGCACGCGGGCAGCCTCCTCGGCTTTCTCCGCGACCTGATGGGATTCGAAAACATCGCCATCGCATTCTATGACATGCCTGACCTCATGGCGGAAATGATCGATTATATGTGCGATTTCAACCTCGCCATTCTGGAAAAGCTTGTACGCGACATCGATTTCGACTACGCCAACGGCTGGGAGGACATCGCCTTCAGAAACGGGCCGATTATCGGGCCGAAGATGTTCCGGCAGTTCCTGCAGCCGGGCTACAAGAGGATCGCCACATTCCTGCGCGGCCACGGCATCAACGTGATTTTTACGGACTGCGACGGTGATATCACCCCGATTGTCGACATCTGGATCGAAGCCGGCTTCACCTGCCAGTTCCCTATCGAGGTCGCGGCGGGCACCGATCCCCTGGCACTTCGCGCGCGCTTCGGCGACCGCGTGCTCCTGATCGGCGGAGTGAACAAACGCGCCTTGATTGCCGGCAAAGACGCAATCGACAGGGAAATGGAGCGCCTGGCGCCGCTCGTCGCGCAGGGGGGGTTCATCCCCCACGTGGATCACCGCTGCCCGCCGGACGTCAGCTTCGAGAACTATCTTTATTACCTGGACGCGAAGAAGAGGATCCTCGGGTTCTGAAAGGAGCGAATGATGAAACTGGCGGGAAATACCGTCCTGATCACCGGCGGAGCAACCGGTATCGGGTTCGTCCTGGCGGAGGCCTTTTTGAAAGAGGGCAGCATCGTGCTCGTGTGCGGCCGCAGGGAGGCCAGGCTGGCGGAGGCCAAGAAGCGCCATCCGGCCCTGCACACACGGGTGAGCGATATTGCGAAGGAAGAGGATCGCCGGACCCTGGGTGACTGGGCGATCTCTCACAACGTGAATATTCTGATCAACAACGCGGGCATGCAGCGCGAGGTGGATTTCACGCGCGGGCTTCCGGCGCTTACGGAGGGCGACAACGAGATCAGGTGCAACCTGGAGGGTCCCCTGTTTCTGACCGCTCTTCTCCTGCCTCACCTGCAGAGCCGGCAGAATGCGGCAATCATCAACATTTCTTCCGGATTGGGGTTCGTCCCCATCGCCCGCATGCCCGTCTATTGCGCCACAAAGGCGGCCCTCCACTCATTCACCGTGTCCCTGCGCCATCAGCTTGCGGGCAAAGGCATCAAGGTCTTCGAGGTCATACCGCCCACCGTCGATACCGAGCTTGACAGGGGAGCACGGGCGAAGCGGGGACAGACAGACCGGGGAATACCCGCACAGGAGGTGGCGGACGCCGTCATGAAAGGCCTGACCGAGGATCAATTCGAAATCCCGGTGGGAACGGCGGCCAACCTTGTGGCGGGATCACGCGCCAATTTCGACCAGATCTTCAAGAACATGAACGCGGGGCGGTAGCGCTCAGCTCAGCCTGTTCTTTTCTTCTCCTTGAGGTCGTCCTTGTTCAGGATGAGGATGTTCCCCGAGTCATCCTGCACGTACACCTCGGTACCCGACACGACTATATAGGTGGACGCATCCACCTTTCGCTCCGACTGCGCCTGGAGCGCGGCGGTTGCATCAAACCTTCCGAGGTATGCGCCCTGCCCCGAGTCAATGACCGCGTACACCGAGGGATCCGATGCGGCCAGATAGGTGGTCGGAACGAGATTGTCCTTGCCTTCCTGGCGGACGGCGAGCGTCGTCGGGTCGAGCGTGACCAGCCTGACGGCACCGTTGCGGTCCGGGCGCCCGGCGGCTACGACGAGTGAGCCCCCGACGGTGACGTACAACCGGCCGCGCACCGAGTTCAGGTCCGATTGCGTGAGGAGCTTGCCGGAAACGCGGTCGATCAGAACGAGCTTGCCGAAGTGCTCGGGGGATTCCGCAACGGCATAGATGAACAGCACCTGCCCCGGCGCGGCGGGCTGCACCGGCGCCGCAGGCTGTGCGGCGGCTTCCTGCTGCTTCTGCTGGATCAGGGCCTGCTCGTCCGCCGCGATCTTTGCCCGCTGCTGCTGCACCGCCTTCTGGCTCGCGTCAAGCTGCTGCTGCTGCGCGGCAGCGGCCTGCTCCTGCTGCTGTATCTTCTGCTGCTGACCGGCCACCGCCTGTTCCTGTTTTTGAACCTCCGCCTGCGCGGTCGCGGCAGCCTGTTTCTGCTCGGAAGTCGCTCCCGGGGCGGAAGCCGCTGCCTGGGCCTGCGCCGCGGCCTGCTTGCTCTGCTCGAGGGCCTGGGTCTGAGCTTGAAGCTGCTGTTTTTCCTGCTGGATCTTCTCCTGCTGACCGGCCACCTGCTGCTGGCCCTGCTCGATGCCTTTCTGCTGGAGCTCGGTGAGGTCCTTTCTCTCCGGCAGGGCCTTGCCGGGCTGCGACTGGAGGTTTTCGATCACCTTTGGCGCGGCGAGCTGCCCCGCCCCGACGGCGCTCAGGTTGCCTTTCTGCGCGCCGCTGGACAGAGGAATGACCATGCGGGTCTTGCCGGGCCAGTCGGTGTACTTCGTGCCGATTCCCGCGTTGTCGGGAGAAAGATACCCCATGACCAGGCCCTTGTAGACCGAGCCGAGGTACTTCATGTCCCCGCGGAACACGGCGTTGTAATAAACGACAAATCGGGCGAGGACCATCGCGTCCGGCTGTGAATACGCATAGGCGGCCTGCAGGTATCCGCCCACCGCGCGCATGATGTTGATCACATCATCGACCTCGGCGCCTGCTTCGATGACAAAGATGTCCGCGTCCAGCTTGACGCCCTCGGCAGGCCCGATGGCATGGATGAGCCTGTACTTGCCGGCATAGGTGAACTCAGCAGTCTTGTCCCCGACACTTCGTCCGAGTGACCGGCCAATCCCGAAAATCTCATCCAATGTGTCGATTTTGCTGTGCGGCCCCACATAGTTGGTGAAGATGATGTTGGAGCCCTGGCCCTTATTGAGCTCGTCCCTGTCGACCTGGAGCCCGTACGCCAGCATTCCCGCCAGCAGCAAAAGGAGCGCGGTGAATCCCTTTTTCATCGGTCACTCTCCCTTTTCCGAGTATATCCTAGTTGTGATCCTTTCGCAGCACGGTCAAAGCCCGCGACCGAATTTGCTGGGGGAAATCGCCCTGAAAAACCGCAAGAAGGGCGGCAACAGCAGCCGGCTCGCCCGTGCCCCCCTCGTATGCGCCGATGCGCTCGAATGCATCGAGCGCCGCGGCGGCGATCCGGTCATCCGGCGGGGACATCCCCGCACGGGAAAGGGCCGCCGCGATGGCGCGGGAGGACGAGCCGTCGGAATCGCTTGCAAGGAAGCCCAGCGCTCCGATTTCCGCGGAAAGGGCGATGGGATCGTACTCATTGCCGATGACCTGGATCAGCGCCTGCCGTGAGCGCGTGGATCCGACCAGGCCGAGGAGTCGCGCCGCCTCGGTGCGCACATCGGGAAAATCGTTCATCACCCGCATGTTTCGATAGACGCGATTCAGAAGACCCTCACCGCTGAACTGCTCCAGCAGTCGCACGACATACCATGTGCTCTTGCCTATGGAATGGTCGTCGATGCGCTCCCGAATTCTCGCAAGGAGCAGGAGCAGGATGTCCCGATTATCAACAGCCGCCAGGCTTTGAAAGTAAAGATAGTCGGGAATGGTGTTGAGCAGGGCCTCGTTTCCGCCGGGCGGCCCCGCATCCGTCCTCCCCGAGTGCGCTTCGTCATGTCCCTCCTGCGGCCAGGCGCCGGGAGGCCTTCCTCCCTCGCCGCCATACCCGGCGGATTGGGCGCCGCCGTAGCCGGCGGATTTGGTGCCACCGGCGGCCGCGGGATCGCGCGTCCGTGAGGAATCCGTCCCCTCGGCCGACGTGCCGGCAGGACGGGGAACGCCGATTGCATAGACGATCCAGTCGCGTCCGCCCACATAGAAAGTGCCGTCGCGGCTCAGCACTATTGAACCGAAAGTCCCGACGGCAAATGAGTCGGTCCCCGGACGGGCGGGATCGATCAGGAGAAGAGTGCCGTCGGTCGTAAACTCCCATTGCGGAGAGCTTCCCAGCAGGGGGGCTGCCTCGATACGCTTTCCGGTGAGGATCTTCCAAAGCTGCCTGCCTTTATCCGAAAGCCCGACTACCTGACCGCTCGAAGCAGCGGCAACAATCCGGCCTGCCCCCGCCGACACTCCCGCAATGCGCGTACCGGCGGAATACTGCCACGCGATATCCCCGCTTGGATTGACGGCGATCACGGAACCCTCGGCCGTTCCCACAAGCACACTGCCTCCCGCGGCAACTGCGAGCGCCGTTGGCGCGGCGGGAAGCGGCAGCGACCACTTGAAGTCGCCCCAAGGGGTGAGCGCGTAAAGTCTGCGGTCGGCCGCAACGATATAGACCGTTCCCGCTCCGTCCATCGCCGGTGAGTGGGTGATCGCCCCCGGCAGGGTAATACTCCATTGCGGGCGTCCCAAGTGGGACAGCGCGGCGAGCGTTCCCGCTGCGGTGCCGACATACACCGTTCCATCAGCGGCGACCGCGGGATCGCCGGCAGGAAGCCCGTCGAGATGAAAGCGCCAGAGCGTATGTCCGGAGGCATTGACTGCAACGAAATCATTGTTCTTCAATCCCGCGTAGATGGTCCCGTCCCCGCCAAGCGCCAGGCAATCCCACGGAAGCCACCCGAGATCGCACTTCCACTGGAGCCCTCCGCCGGGGTCCCATGCATAGAGGAAGCCGTCCTCCGAAACCGCGTAGATCGTCCCGTCCGCCGCCACGGCGGGCCTGCTGCGGATCTGCCCTCCGGTCGCATACCGCCACAGAATGCCGAGCCCGGGGGAATGGATCGCTTCAGACTTGATCAGGGCGGGTACGCACAGAGAGACGGCGAGGACGAGAAGCACGAGCCTCCATTTCATCCAGGATGAACCTACTCCTTCGGGCCGGTTTCGCAAAGCCGCGATTCGGCCGGGGGGAGGACATCTTCCCCGCTGCCGAGTTCTCCGATGTTCCTTGCCTCGATGCCCCCGCGGAAGTATTTTTTGTTGGAGACAGTCGTCTTCAGGGAAAGTCACTTCGGTCGGTTGCCGGAAGGAGGCAGAAATGTTCATAGACTACCTGACCCTCATGCTCATCAATCTTGCCGCGGGTCTCTTCATCATGGCGGTGTTCGTATTCTGGTTCCTGAACGGGGACCGGAAAAAGGTGGCGCCGGGACTCCTGGTGAGCGGGTTCGTCGGACTCGTCACGGGGCTGCACGAGATATTCACCTGGCCTATCGTCAGCAGCTACAATATCCCCTTCGGCGAGATGTCGGTCTTCTTCGGAGTTCTCTTCCTCGCCACGGGGATCGCGATTCTGAAGGACTGGGACCTTCTCACGCTGGGAGTGTACGCGGTGTTTGCCGGGGCCGCCTCCATTGTCCTGGGCATCAGGATGTATTCCCTCAAGATGACAAGCGAGCCGCTGGTGGCCATGGCGGGCTACGTCCTTACCGGCCTCCTTGCCGTTCTCGCGTTGCCGGTGTACCTGCTGCGCAAGAGCCTTGTCGTACGCATCCTCGCCTCTCTGGGCCTGGTGGGCGCAACCGCCATCTGGGCCTTTCTCGGCTATCTTGCATACTGGGCGCACCTGGCGAACTTCTCCAAGTGGGTGCCCACGTTGTTTCAGGCGCCAAAGTAGCGATTCGCTCGGTCCCGCCCCGCCGCACCCCGCTTGACTGGGCGGGGCCGGGTCTTTTTCCCTGCCCCATCAGCCGGGCATGCGTCTGACAGGGTTCACACCACGAGCTGCCTGCACACCGGTCCGGCATAACCCATGTCGGGCGTGGTGAATGCGGCGCCCTGACGGCCGCGAGAGTCCACGGCAATGATGCCGCCGCGTCCACCGGTGCGCCTGTGAATGGACCGCAGCACAGCCTCCACCGCCTCCTGCGGGTGCTCGCCGCGCGCCGCGCGGTCCGAGACGGACTTCGCGGCCGCCATGCGGATGAAGGCCTCTCCCCATCCCGTGCAGCAGACGGCCGCGCCCTCGTCATCGGCGTAGATGCCGCAGCCCACCAGGGGCACGTCGCCCACCCGGCCGGCCATCTTTCCCCGCGTGCCTCCGGTGCTGGCGCCGGCGAATACCGCATACTCCGGCCCTGATGCCCGACGCACCCCGATCACCACGCCGACGGTTCCCCGGCTCTCATGAGGGGCCTGGGCGCTGCCCTGATTCACCCGGCCCTCTTCGTCGAAAAAAGTGCGCGCGTCGGGTCTGCCCGCGGCCACCCACGCCTGGAAGCCTTCGCGCTCGCGGGCGTTGACGAGGCTCGCGGGGTCCACCGGCGCGAATCCCGCCGACAGCGCAAAGCGTTCGGCGCCCTCCGCGATGAGGAGCACGTGTTCCGTGCGTTCCATGACGGCAAGGGCGATCTCGGATGGATTCCTGAACCGGCCGACGGAAGCCACGGCCCCTGCCCTGAGGCTCTTTCCCTCCATGACCGCCGCGTCGAGCTCGACTTTGCCGTCTTCATTGAGGAAGCTCCCCGTGCCCGCATCGAATGTGGGATCGTTTTCCAGAATCGTGAGCGTCGACACGACAACGTCCAGCGGACGCGCCCCCCCGCTCAACGCCTCTGTTGCGGCGCCGTACGCTTCACGCACCCCCTCGATGTGCGGCCCCTTGAGGTCCGCCGGTATGTTCCACGCGCCGCCGTGCACCTGCACGACAAACCGGGGATTCGTGGATTCGATCGACCAGTGGGAGAACATCTCTCGCTCCTTTTCCCTAGCTCTTCAGGCCGCGGATGACCGCCTCGATGACACGTTCGTCGCCCGGCATCAGGAAATGGAGAAGGACCGGTATCTGCACCTCACTCCCGAAGGGAAGCCGGGAGCTCACGGCGGGGGCAATGACGATGTCCAGCGGAGACCAGATCGAAGTGACCGAGACCTGCGCAAGCCGAGCAGAATCCCGGTCGAGGTCCTGCAGGAACGGGCTGCCCGGCCGCATCTCCCGTACGCCCGGGAGCGGCTCCAGGTAGGCGGTGCCGGTTCCGTGATGCGGCGTGGAAATTGTAATGAAGTGCGCAATGCGCGCAAGCCCGCCAAGGCGCTGCGCGTAGTAGCGTGCAACTAGGCCGCCCATGCTGAACGCGACTATGTCCAGTGATCGACGGGGGCCGAGCCTCGCGTCGATGAACTGTCGCAGCTCCTCGGCTGACTGTTCGAGCGTGACCGAACCGTCGTTGGGCTTCAATGGAACGGCAAGTGCGCGCCACCCTGCCTTCTCGAGCCGCGCCGCCATTCGACTGAACAGGGAGGACGTATCCCAGAGGCCGGGCACCAGCACAACGGGCGGAGATGCGCTCGCCGCGTCCGCCGGCATGGGCTCGGCCTTCCCCCCGGCGCGTGGTCCTGCAACCGGCAGGAGTGCGGCGATCAGCAGGAATGCGGTCCTCCAGACGGCCCCGCTCATCCTATCGCTCGATGAACGCCTTCAGCCTGCCCAGACCCTCCTTTATCATTGGAATTTCTATGCCCGCGTAGGCAAAGCGGACGTACATCTCCTTCTCGCCCGGGAGGGGACGCCCGAAATGAAGCCGCGTGCAGAATGATACGCCGGTCTCATGAAGAACGGTCTGCCGAAAGCTGTTGTAGTCGAGCAATCCGGTCCTCTTCATGGCACCGGTCACGTTGGGAAAGAGATAGAATGTCGCATTCGGCTTGAAACAGCGGACCCCTTCGATGGAGTTCAGGATTTCCACTGCCACGTCCCGCCTTTCGCGGAAAATTTCCAGGATCCTCTTCGGGCCCTGCTGGTCCCCCGCGAGCCCCGCAATCGCGCCGTACTGGATGAAATGATTGGAGCAGGATTCGTCGTTGACATTGAGCTTCGCGATGACGTCGATGATCTCGCGCGGCCCGATGGCCGCCCCGAGCCGCCATCCGGACATGGCGAACTTCTTGGAGAAGGTGTAGAGGATCACGCAGCGCTCCGTCATCCCCGGCAGAGACGCGAGGGAAAGGGAATCCCCCGAATAGCGCATGTCGAAGTACGCCTCGTCGCACAGCACGTACAGGTCGTGCTTCAGCGCCAGGCGCGCGAGCTCGGTCCGTTCCTCGGGAGAACATTCCGCCCCCATGGGGTTCTGGGGGTCGTTCAGCACCAGCAGCCTCGTCCGAGGGGTGATCTGCCTCTTGATGCTGTCCATGTCGAGGCGGAAATTGTCGCTCCCCTCCCGATAGCCGTAGGGCATCGCCCTGCCGCCATGGAACTCGATCTGGGATTCGTAGATGGGGTAACCGGGATTGGGATACAGAACTTCGTCGCCGGGGTTCATGAGGGCCTGAAAGAACTTGCTGATCACCGGCTTGCCCCCCGGCTGGATGGCCACATTCTCCATGGTGTAGGGCACGCCCCGGGCCGCGCTCACGTTTGCCGCCAGCGCTTCGCGGAGCTGCGGGATGCCTGCGGTGGGACAGTAGCCGGTCTTTCCGTTCCTCATTGCCGTGATGGCTGCATCCATCACGTCCTCGGGCGTGGGGACATTCAGGTCTCCGAGGTGAAAAGGATAGACCGTGTTGCCTCGTGCCGCGAAAGCAGCAGCTTCCGCGGAAACGGCGAACGCCGTTTCGGACCCCAGGCGTGAAATGCGGTCAGCGATCCTCATCTCCGCGCCTCCTCAGAAATACATGCCGACACGCACCTATCCTACCACGCGTCGGCTGACCGAGCCAGACGCCCCGGAGGTCAACGAAAGCCGCCTCGCGGAAACGCGGAACTCGATTGCTTGCACAACAATCGGGCGGACGATAGTCTGGGAACGGGTGAAAACGTACGTCGTGCTTGCGGGAAACATAGGGGCGGGGAAATCAACACTGGTCCGGATGATGTGCGATCGCCTGGGCTGGGAACCCTACTACGAGCCCGTGGCGGAGAATCCCTACCTGGAGGATTTCTACCGCGACATGAATCGGTGGGCCTTTCATTCGCAGGTCTTTTTCCTGACTCATCGGGCGTGGTCGCACCATGCGCTGCTCGACTACCCTCGTCCGGTGGTCCAGGACCGCTCTTTCTACGAGGATGCTGAAGTGTTTGCGCGCGCCCAGCACCGGAGGGGCTCCTTGAGCGATCGTGACTGGGCCTCCTACCTCGAGCTCTACGGCATTCTCACGGCGCTTCTCGCGCCGCCGGACCTCGTGGTGTACCTCCGCGCATCCGTGCCCACGCTTCGGCGGCGGATCACGCAGCGCGGACGCGGCATGGAGGCGGGAATCTCCGACACGTATCTCGAAGAGCTGAATGCCCTCTACGAGGACTGGATCGCGGGTTTCGACCGCGCCCCCGTGCTCGTGGTGCCTGCGGATCGCCTGGACTTCGTCAAGGATTCCCAGGATCTGCACGCCATCATCACGACGGTTCAGAGCCGCCTCGAAGGGAAGCAGGGGTTTCTCTTCCCCGAAGAGGGCGCTCTCTCCTGATGAGCGCAGCGATCATCGCGGCCGCCCGGGCGCTTGCGCAGCAGGCCGACAGGCTTTGTTTCAAAGAGCCGGTCCGCTACGTCTACAATCCGTTGGTGTACGCCCGGCACCCCCATGAAAAATACCTGAAAAGATACGCAGCCTCCCGCAAGCGCCTGGTCCTCCTTGGAATGAACCCGGGCCCGTGGGGCATGGCGCAGACAGGCGTGCCTTTCGGCGAGGTGGCGCTTGTTCGAGACTGGCTGGGCATCACCGGAGAGGTGGGCCAGCCGCGTCAACCGCACGCGAGGCTCGCCGTGCAGGGCTTCGCATGCGCGCGCAGCGAAGTAAGCGGCAGACGGCTCTGGGGGCTGATGCGGGCGCATTACGGAAGCGCCGAAGCATTCTCGGAGGACGCTTTCGTATCCAATTACTGCCCTCTCCTGTTCCTCGACGCAGCGGGCAGGAATGTTACCCCCGACAGGATTCACAGGGACGATCGTGAGCCGCTCTATTCCCTATGCGACAGGTTCCTGGCAATCGTGGTCGGTACGCTGCGCCCCGAATGGCTTGTAGGCGTGGGAGCGTTTGCCGCGCGCCGCGCCGCCGTACTCGGCGGATTTGGCGCCGCCGCAATGACGGCGCAGGCCGTTCGAGTCACCTCCATCCTCCATCCCAGCCCGGCAAGCCCGCGCGCAAATCGCGACTGGGCGGCACAGGCGGAGGAAGCGCTTACTGCCCGGGGGATCTGGTAACGGCCTCGCGCTTAACACCACCGCGGTTCCGTGGTACCTTGTTCGTGCATGCTTACAATCTCATCAAGAGGCGTGTACGGCCTGACTGCCGTAGTGGAGCTGGGTCGGCGCCACGGGCTGGGGACCGTGCAGATAAGGGACATCGCGGAAGCCCACAACATCCCCCAGCACTATCTGGAGCAGATCCTTGTGACGCTGAAAAAGGCCAGGCTTGTAAAGAGTCACCGCGGCGCGCAGGGAGGCTACAGCCTGGCCAGAAGTCCTGCGCAGATCAGGGTGCTTGAGGTTCTGGAGAGCGTCGAAGGGGAGCTGGAAGTCGTTCCTGTACGAAAGCGGGATGGTGTCCTGGCCTTCTTCTGGAGCTCGCTCGACCATCGAATTCGGGAAATCCTCACCTTGAGCATTGAAGATCTGATCCTGGAAATGCAGAAAGCCGACAGCCTGGTCAACTATTCCATCTGATGGAGCATAAACTGAGAGAGCACAAATCGTGCACTGCCCTTGGCAGCTTAATACTTGACTATCTCACTTGAGAATATTTCCTCCCCATCGCCACAGGAGGTGGCAATATGACGGAGAAGAAGCTCTCCCTGATTTGTTTCAGCGGGGATTTCGACAAGAGCGTCGCAGCCTTCACCCTGGCAACCGGGGCCGCTGCCGTGAACTACGAGGTGAACCTGTTCTTCACCTTCTGGGGTCTGAACATCGTGAAGTCAGGCAGGCGGCGCCGCCTTGTCGGACGCGGCCCTCTTGCCAGGGTCTTCAATTTCCTTGCCGGCGGGTCCGGCAATCTGCCAATGAGCAGGTTGAATTTCATGGGCGCCAGCCCTGGCCTGATGTCGCGCATGATGAAAAAGCGGAATGTCGCCACGTTGGAGCAGCTCGTGCAGGCGGCCAAGGATCTGCGTGTGGGACTTTATGCCTGCGAAATGTCAATGAATATTCTGGGGATGAAGCAGCCGGATTTTATCCCTGAAATAAAGGAAGTGATCGGTGTGCCGACCTTCCTGAAGCTGTCAGAGGGCCGGGAAACCCTGTTCATATGAGCATGATAAAGCGAACGCTGGACATCACGCAGGAGCACTGCCCCATGACATTCGTGAAGGCGAAGCTGGAGCTGGAAAAGCCGGCTGCAGGAGAACAGTTGGAGGTCTTTCTGAGCGAAGGCGAGCCTTTGCAGAGCGTGCCCCGATCGGCCGCCGAGCAGGGATACAAGGTCCTTGAAGTCACCCAGGTGGAAGGCAGTCGCTACCGGGTCCTTTTCGAGAGGTAGCGCTTCGGTCGAGCTCACATAGTGCGCGCGGCACCCCGCGGATTCCGTGCGCCGCGGTACTCCGCGGATTCCGTGCGGCCGGCGGCTGTCATGCCCGCGGCCGGTCTGCCGGGGAACCCTCGGGTGCGTTGAGCAGGGCGAAGCTCTCCTTGTTGCTCCGGTACAGCCTCTTGAATACTTCGAAGCCGCGCGCGTACACGCCGGCACGCCCGGCATCCGGCTCAAAGGTCTTCCTGATCGAAACAAGGGCCGCAGCGGCCTCGAAGCTGGAGATGCGGCCCCGCGCAATACCGCACAACAAGGCCGCACCTGCTGCACCCGCGTTCTGCGGGCTCTCGACCGCCTCCACGCGCTTTCCCGTTACGTCGGCGAGGATCTGACTGGTGCTGTCGGAGATTGCGCCGCCGCCCGCGAATCGAAGCTTCTCCACGGGGAAGGTTTTCTCTTCCATGCACTCCAGTATCCAGCGCTTATGATAGGCGATCCCCTCCACCACTGCGCGGATCAGATTCCGTTTGCCCGTCTCCAGCCCGATATTGAAGAACATTCCCCGGGCGTTCGGGTCCTCAAACGGGGACCTGTTGCCGTGGAGCCAGGGCGTGAAAATGATCCCCCCGCTGCCTGCCTTGGTTTCCTGAATCACGTGATCGAGGTATTCCAGGAGGGTCGCGTATCCGCTGTCGGGCCGGTCATGGGCCTGTCGTCCTTCCAGGTAAACGCCGATCTCATCCAGGGCCAGATGATCCCGAACCCACTCGAGACATTTCCCCGAGGTTTCCTGTTCGCCGACGTAATTGTAAAAGCCCGACCGGGCCGCAAGGACGGAGCCGATGAAGTGGTCCAGATCGACGACGCGCCGCTGCACGACCTGTGAGACCCAACCAGAAGTGCCCACGTAGACGTGGGTGTCTCCGGGGGCCACACAGCCGCACCCGACGGCCATCATGGTCACGTCCCCGCCCCCGCCGATGACGGGTGTCCCCGCCTTGAGGCCCAGTTGCTGCGCCGCAAGCGGAGTGAGGGAGCCGACAGATGCCGTGGAGGGAACGACCCGGGGCATGTGGTCCGGCTCCACGTCGAAGCTGCGCAGCAGGCGCCTGCTCCATCCCCTGCGGCCCGGCCGCGTGTCATAGAGAAAAGTGACGTGCGCGCTGTCTTCCGTCATCAGCGCGTTGCCCGTGCAGCGCAGGAGGAGATACTCCTTCACGTCGAGCCATGCGTGGATCCGGCGAAATACCTCCGGCTCGTTCTCCTTCACCCATGCGTACTTCCACACGGGGTCCTTGACGCTGGCCGAGGCCCCGCCGGTGACGAGGAGAGAAAGAAGGAGCTTGCGCGCGTTCAGTCCCGCGACGCGAAGCCCGGTCCCGATGCCCCTGCTCCATTGCGCAACCGCGCGCTGGTCCATGTAGCTCATGGCAGGACGGAGAACGCGGCCCTCCGCGTCCACGAGCACCAGCCCCTGCATCTGGCAGCAGAAGGAGAGCGCGCCGACCGACTCGGAGGAAACTCCGGTCCGGCTCAGCACGTCGGAGGTCGTGGCCCTCATCGCGTTCCACCAGTCGTCGGGGTCCTGCTCCGCGCCGCCGAAGGGGAGAATGCGCAGGGGATACCGCTGCGAAGCGCTGCCGAGCAGCTGGAGGGTGCTGCCGAGGGCGAAGAGGCAGGTTTTTGCGCTTGTCGTTCCGATGTCGTAGGCGAGGACGTGGAGCGGGTCAGTCATCATGGGCAGCCGGCTCCTTCCTCGCATACTTGCGCAGGTAGTACTGGTGCATGAAAGCGGCTTCCAGCTTGTTGATGGGCCGTGCGCCGCCGAGAAACTCGGCCTCGATGAACGCCTTGCAGCCCTTCTCCAGTATCTGGCAGCAGGTGAATGCCTCTTCGAGATCGCGTCCCACGCAGATTGCTCCGTGATTGGCCAGCAGGGCCGCGTTGCGGCCGCGCAGGGCCTTCAGCGTGACGCGCACGATCTTCCGCGTGCTGGGCAAAGCATACGCCGCGCAGCGCACGCCGGGCCCGATGATCTGGGCCAGGTCGTCCAGGATCGGGGGGACATCGCGTCGGGCTGCGGCAACGGTGGAAGCGTTCATCGAATGCGTATGGATGACCGCCTGCGCATCGCGTCTCTCGGCGTAGATCGCCGCGTGCAGACGCCATTCGCTCGACGGCTTCTTCCCCGTGAAGCTCCCGTCCGCGAGCGTGACCACCGGGATGTCCGAGGGCTGAAGGGTCCTGTAGTCGTCCGCCGTCGGCGTGATCGCCATGCGGAAAGCATCCAGGCGCATGCTGATGTTCCCCCAGGTCCCTGCAACAAGACCGGTTTCGAGCAGCTTCCGCCCCATGGCGCAGAGCTGCTCTTTCGCGAGGGACATGTCCATCACGTCGCCCCCCCTTTCCGCAAAGGGGCCTCGACATTTGCGAAGACCCGGTCGAAGCGCCCCAGCGCGTCGTCGATCACTTCGTCGGTATCCGCGGCGCTCGTGTAAAGCCTGCTTCCTGCCAGCGTGACGATACCCTCCGCGGTGAATGCGGCACCGAACTCCTCCATCATCTGCTTTCTCTGCTTGATCTCCTTCAGTACCTTGAGGATGCGCAGGAGCTTCAGCTCCACGAACATGCCGGCCGCTGTTTCCAGATGGCAGATCGAGCCCTGGTTGTATGCCACGTAGGGCAGCCCGCGCCGCGCAATGTGCCCCTTCAACCCCTCGGTAAGCCGGTCCCCCGCCCGTCCCGCGGTCTCGCACGCGCCTGTCCTCTCGATCTCCTGAATCGTGAAGAATCCCGCTGCCGCGCTCAGCGGGGTGGCGGCCATGGTGCCGCCGCAGTAGGCGCGCTTTTTTCCGCTCTCTATGCCCGCCGCGAGCAGCTTGAGAAGATCGCTGCGCCCGCCGAGCCCACCGGCACCCGGAAAGCCTCCCGCCACGATCTTGCCGAAAATCGTGAGGTCGGGCCGCACGTTGAAATACCCCTGGGCCCCGCCAAGGCCGACGCGAAAACCGCTCACCACCTCGTCGAAGATCAGGAGCGCTCCATACTTGTCGCAGAGGCGCCGGGCCTCGCGGTTGTAGTCCGCAGCCACGGGACGCGTCCCGCTCTCGGGACCGATCGGCTCGAGGATGACCGCGGCAGTGCCCCCGCGCAGCCGGTTCACCGCCAGGACCCTTTCCAGCGAAGCAAGATCATTCGGCTTCGCCTCCGTTGTGTGCCGTGTGCTGGCCCGGGGAATGCCGTGCGCCTCGAATCTTCGCGTGCCGGGGATCTTCAGGCTGTAGACCATCTGATCCGACCACCCGTGATATGCTCCGCCGATCTTCACGATTTTCGCCTTGCCGGTGGCCAGCCGGGCAACGCGCAGAGCGGCCATCACCGCTTCGGTGCCGCTGCCGAGCATGCGAAACATTTCAACGGCCGGCATGTGACGGCGGATTTCCTTGGCCAGGGTGAGCTCGAACTCGTGAAAGAGTCCTGTCGAAGGGCCGCAGCGAGTGAGGAGACGGATGACCTGGTCGCGAACTGTGGGGGGGTTGCTGCCGAGTATGGTCGGGCCACCGGCCTGGAGGAAATCGATGTACCGGTTCCCGTCGATGTCGTACAGGTAGGGTCCCTCGGCCCGGTCGATCACAAGGGGGAAAGGATAATTGAAGGCGAGGTTATGCTGCACGCCGCCCGGGATGTACTGTCTGGCGTCCGTGATGATTACTTTCGATTTGCCGCACTTCTCATCGAAGCATCGAAGGTAGCGTTCCATGGCCTCGCGGCGGATGGGAATGGCCGGGCGCCGCATGAGTGCCGATAGTTGCGCATAGATCGCCGTCACGTCATGGTAGTTGCTGATTCCGTACCCCATCGTCGCTCCTCTTGAATTCTAATGTATGCATGATAGACTCAGTCTTCGTGGCGAGTGAGCGCTCACTCTCTGAGAATTGTCTTAATTTATCAGGTCTAGACAAAAATGCAAGAGCTGTCGTGCAAGGGGATTCATTCTATGGATGAGCAGTACTTTACGACCACATTCGGCCGGCTCCCGCTTGAGAAACAAGAGCGCCTCCTCACGATTGCCAAGCGGGCCTTTGCGAAAGGGGGTTTTGCCGCGACGAGCGTCAATGCAATTGCGGCTGCCGCGGGCATCAGCATCGGCACACTCTACAAATACTTTCGCTCCAAGCAAGACCTCTTCCTGACCATCATCGGCCAGGGCCACGACCTTTTGCAGACCGTCCTCGAAGGAATTGTCGGCGGCACCGACGCCCTGCCGGCAAAGATTGAGCGTCTCCTCCACGCCGCGGTCAGCTATTCCGAACAGGATCCGGACTTCGTGAAGATCTACATCGACTGCACGACCCAGGGGCTTGCGCCGCTGGCGGCCCGATTGTCGCGCAGTATCGAGAGCCTCGCCGCCGATGCATACCGGCGCCTCCTCAAAGAAGCTCAAGCGCGTGGAGAGATTGATCCTGCCCTGGACACATCCGTCGCCGCCTTTTGTCTGGACAACCTGCTTCTCATGCTCCAGTACTCCTTCGGCTGCGGCTATTACCGGGAGAGACTCACCTTGTTCGCAGGCGGTCTCGCTCTGTCCGACCCAAGGACCGTGATCAAAGGAAGCATGCGTTTCATCGCGAACGCGCTCGGCTGTGCCCCTTAGCCCGTCTATGTTTGTTGTCCCCAAAGGAGCCGCTCGTTAAGTTATACGTGGCGCGCCTGCTCCGCGGTACTGTCGGAGGAGAGCCGGAGCGCCGCCAAGGAGGCTTCGGTGATCATCGAACCGAAAATCAGGAATAATGTCTGCCTGACGGCCCACCCCTCGGGATGCGCCCGACAGGTGGTGGACCAGATCGAATACGTGCGAAAGCGCGGCGCGATGAAATCTACCGCGGGACTCCCGGCCCGGGCCCTGATCGTCGGCTCCTCCAATGGCTACGGGCTGGCTTCCCGCATTATGGCCGCGTATGGCTGCGGCGCAGCCACGGTCGGCGTGGCCTTCGAGCGGCCAGGCTCCAACGATCAGGGACGGGACAAGATCGGCACAGCCGGCTGGTACAATGACCAGGCCTTCCTGAAACGGGCCGCCGCCGACAGGCGGGGGGCGTGGAGCCTGAACGGAGACGCCTTCTCCCAGGAAGTGAAAGACCAGGCCATCGAGCTGATCCGGCGCAACCTCGGGCCGGTAGACCTGCTGATCTACAGCATCGCCTCTCCGCGGCGATTGGATCCTGCCACAGGCACCCTCCACTCATCGGTGATCAAGCCGATCGGAAAGCCGTACGTCTCCCGCAGCCTCGATTTTTTGACCGGTGTCGTTTCAGAAACGCGCGCCGAACCGGCAGTCTCCCAGCAGGAAATCGACGACACGGTGAAGGTCATGGGCGGTGAGGACTGGAAGCTTTGGGTGGAGGCGCTTCAGCAGGAGGGATTGCTGGCTGACCGTGCCATCACGGTGGCATTCTCCTACGTCGGGCCGTCCTTCACCGCCCCCATCTACCGGGACGGCACCATTGGCCGGGCCAAGGAGCACCTGGAGGCAACGGCCCGGCAGCTTCACGGCAGGCTCTCCGGTCGCGGCGGCCGCGCGCTGGTGTCCGTGAACAAAGCCCTGGTCACACGTGCCAGCGCCGTCATACCCGCCGTGCCGCTCTACATCGCCATTCTTTACCGGGTCATGAAGGAAAGAGGACTGCACGAAGCCTGCATCCAGCAGATGGACCGGCTTTTCCGCGATTACCTGTACACGGACCGCCCCCTGCCCGTGGACGGCGAGGGCCGTGTGCGTCTGGATGACCTGGAGATGAGGGAAGACGTGCAGCGCGAGGTGGCAAGACGCTGGGAGCAGGCCGCCACGGACACCATCCAGGAGCTGGCGGACGTGGAGGGGTTCCGCAGCGAATACCTCAACTATCACGGCTTCGGCGTGCGCGGGATCGACTACAGCGCGGAAGTGGATCCGCGCGGCGAGGCGTAGACCTTCCGCGGTACGGGAGTACCCGTTCGGCGAGTACGCCGTACTCCGCGGAGTTGGCAGAGCCTAGAACAGCCCCTTCACCCTGCCGGTCGCCACATCCACGTCGATGTTGCGGAATGCCGGCTCCGAGGCGGTCCCCGGCATCAGCTTGATGTCTCCCGCCACTGGAACGATGAACCCCGCCCCCCGGTACTGGAGGATGTCGCGGATGGGGAGCGTCCAGCCCCGGGGCCGCCCCTTGATGCTCGGGTCATGCGACAGGGAGAGGTGCGTCTTCACCATGCAGGTGCCCAGCTTCGCGAGCTCGCCGTCCGCCTCTATGGCCTTCAGCTTCTCCTGCGCGAGCGGCGTGTAGGAGACCCCGTCCGCCCCATAGACCCGGGTGGCAATGAGCCGGATCCTCTCCGACAGGGGGGTGGAAAGCTCGTAGAGGAACTTGAACTTCGACGGAGTGGCGCAGACCTCCGCCACTGTCTCCGCCAGCTCCCGCGCGCCTTCGCCGCCTTTCTCCCAGTGCCGTGACAGCGCCACACGGGCGCCCCCGGATGCGGCCGCCTTCCTGATGAGAGCGATCTCCTCATCAGTGTCCGTGTAAAAGTGGTTGATGCATACCACGGGCTGAATACCGGAAAGCTTGATGGTCTCGATATGCGCAAGGAGATTCTCCAGCCCTTTCTCCACCAGCGCGACATTCTTTTCCGTGTAGGCCTTGTCCAGCGCCTTGCCGGGGGACACCTTCGGCCCGCCGCCGTGCATCTTCAGCGCGCGCACGGTGCAGACAAGGACCGAGCAGTGGGGGGTGAGCCCGCTGAACCGGCATTTCAGGTTCCAGAACTTCTCGAACCCGATGTCCGCGGCGAACCCGCTCTCCGTGACGTGGTAGTCAGCCAGCTTCAATGCAACGCGGTCCGCGATGATCGATGACTGGCCAATGGCGATATTGGCGAACGGCCCGGCGTGCACGAGCACGGGCTGGCCCTCGATGGTCTGGAGGAGATTGGGATTGATCGCCTTGGCCATGATGGCCGTCATGGCGCCGTCGCAGCCCAGGTCATGCGTGGTGACGGGCGTCCCCGACTTGCTGGAGGCGACGACGATCCTGCCTATGCGCTCGCGCATGTCCCGCAGGTCGGAGGCAACGGCCAGAATGGCCATGATCTCCGACGAGACGGTGATCTGGAAGCCGCTCTTCATCATGAACCCGTCCATGTCGGATCCCAGGCCGATGATGATCTCCCGCAGCGCCTGCGCGCAGAAATCGATGCACCAGCCCTGCGCGATGTTGCGGGGGTCGATGTCGAGTCGCGCGAGGCCGCGCTTCCTGAGCCCCGCATCGCCGTAGTTGAACTCATGCTGCATCCGCGCGGTGAGTGCCACCATGGAGAGATTGTGCGCGTTGGTGATGGCATCGATGTCGCCGGTAAGCCCGAGTGAAAAGTCGGATAAGGGGATGCACTGCGCGAGGCCTCCGCCTGCCGCCGATCCCTTGATATTGAACGTCGGCCCTCCCGAAGGCTGGCGGATGGCGCCGATGACTTTCTTGCCGATCTTTCCCAGTCCCTCCACGAGTCCCATGGTCGTGGTGGACTTGCCCTCCCCCAGGGGAGTGGGAGTGATGGCCGTGACCTCGATGTATTTGCCGTCGGGCCTGTTCGCCAGCCTCGACAATATGCTCATGTAGTCGAGCTTCGCCACGTAGTGGCCGTAGGGCAGGAGCTCCTTCTCCTCGAGTCCCAGCTCCCGGGCAAGCTGCTTCACCGGCTTCATGTTCGCTTCCGCGGCTTCCGCTATTTCCCAATCCTTCATTGTCTTTGGATCGAGCCTGCTCATCTTCTCCTCCTCGGCTGCAACCTCGCGCGCGTCATGCGGAGATGAACCATGCGTAGTGTATATCCCCCGGCCGGGGGTAGCAACTGATCCGCTCACCGTTGTATCCTCGCCCCGTACAATGACCTCACCGCAGGGACACCACTCACCGCAGGCACCCGCGCACGTTGAGGGCGGGTTTTTCAGGCAGCTCGCCAGACGCACGGAGAGCTCGCTCCTCTGCGTGGGAATCGATCCGCCCCTGGAGGCTGTCCAGACTGAAGAGCTCTTCGCATTCGGCCGAAGGATCGTTGATGCGACACACGAAGCCGCATGCCTGTACAAGCCGAACATCGCCTTCTATGAGGCGCGCGGCATTAAGGGTCTGGAAAAGCTGCGAGAGCTGATCGACTACATTCACGGGGCCGGCTTCCCCGTGCTCCTCGATGCCAAAAGGGGTGATATCTCCTCCACGGCAGCCGCATATGCGCAGGCGGCTTTTGCCCAATGGGGGGCTGACGCCCTGACCGTCAACCCGCTCCTCGGCGGGGACGGTGTGGAGCCGTTCACCGCGTACCGGGATCGCGGTGTATTTGTTCTGTGTCACACCTCCAACCCCGGCGCAAAGGAGCTCCAGGAGCTCGATGTCGGAGGAATGCCCCTCTATGAGCATATCGCCCGGCTTGCCGGCGGATGGAACACGGGCGGCAACGTGGGTCTCGTGGTGGGAGCCACGTTCCCCGAAGTTCTCAGGCGGGTGCGCATGATCGTACCGGACATGTGGCTTCTCCTTCCGGGCATCGGCGCCCAGGGCGGTGACCTCGACGCGAGTCTTGGTGCCGCGCTCAGTGCGGCGGGCAGCGGGGTGATCGTGAATGTTTCCCGCGCAATCTCAGACGCCGCCGACCCGCGGGCCGCAGCGCTCGGGTACAGGGACCGGATGAACTCCGCCCGGGAGAAGCATGCACGGCGCGCGGGCAAGGATGCCCCGCCGCCGGCTGCGTCCCGCGCTCTTGCCGACCAGATCGCCCTGGGGCTGCACGCACTGGGCGCCATTCGTTTCGGCGAGTTCACGCTCAAGTCCGGACTGCTTTCTCCGCTCTACATCGATCTTCGTCTCCTGGTGAGCGACCCGAAGCTCATGGCGCTCGTGGCACGCGCGCTTGCGCGGCTTCTGGAAGATCTCCCGTTCGACCGCATCGCCGCCATTCCCTACGGCGGGCTCCCCATCGGACAGGCTGTGGCAATGGCGTGCGGCAGACCGCTCATCTATCCGCGCAAGGAGGCCAAGGAACACGGGACAAAAAACCTGATCGAAGGCGCGTTCGCGGCCGGAGAAGCGGTCGTCGTGCTGGATGACCTGATCACGACCGGCGGGAGCAAGCTGGACGCCATGGCGCCGCTCACGGATGCCGGACTGAAGGTAAAGGACGTGGTCGTCCTGGTGGACAGGGAACAGGGCGGAAGAGAGGAGCTCGCCGCGCATGGGCTGGCTCTCCACGCCGTGCTCACGATAAGCGAGCTTCTGGACTCCCTGGTGCGCGGCAGCAGGATCAGTGAAACGGTGCGCAGGGATGTGCGCGCTCGCCTCGGGATCGGTTGACCTTTCCTGCCGGATCGCGGGGGTTCGCTTTTCGAATCCCCTCGTCCTGGCCTCAGGTATCTGGGGTACCTCTCCCTCCCTGCTGGAACGGGCCGCGCGCACAGGCGCCGGCGCCGTCACCGCAAAGACCTGCACTCCCGTCCCGCGCAGGGGCCACAGGAACCCGACTGCAATCGACTGGGGCTATGGACTGATCAACGCCATGGGGCTGCCCAATCCGGGTGTTGAGGAGGAGGTCAGGCTCCTTGAAGAGGCCGTCCGCAGGCTGGCCCCCCTCGGAGTACCGGTCATCGCAAGCATTTCCGCGGACACGGCGGAGAGCTTCGGCCGGTCGGCGGAGATCGTCTCACGCGCCGGCCCCGCCCTCATCGAGGTGAACATCTCCTGCCCCAACCTGCAGTCGGAACAGCACGAGATGTTCGCCGCCTCGGCGGAGGCTGCCGCGCAGGTCACCCGCAGCGTAAAAGCCGCCACCTCAATTCCCTGCATCATCAAGCTCTCCCCGAACGTGCCCGACATCGGGGCCATCGCCCGGGCGGTCGCAGCCGCGGGTGCGGATGCCATCACCGCCATCAACACAATGCCGGGCATGCTGGTGGATGCGGAGACCGGCACGCCGATCCTGGCCAACGGCAGCGGCGGCATTTCGGGGCCGGCTCTCAAACCCATCGCGCTTCGATGCGTGCACGAGATCACCGCGGCGGTGAATGTTCCTCTCATAGGGACTGGCGGCGTGCTCTCGGGCCAGGATGCGGTGGAGATGGTATCCGCGGGCGCGGTCTGCGTGGGAGTGGGCTCCGCTGTCTTCTATCGCGGGGAGAACGCGTTCTCACTCATCCGGGACGAGCTCATCCAGTGGCTCCGGGACCACGGCTGCACGGGCCTGGAAGAGATTCGCGGCAGGACCCATCGGGCACTGGACATAAAAACTGTGAGCAACCCGCCGCCCGTGCCCGGATGGGAGGTGGACGATGCCGGGTAGTCTTCACCGGCCCGCGCGTGTCACCGAAAGGATCGTTGAGAACGCGAAAACCATTTCCCTGGTCCTGGATGTCTCGATGCGGGCAGCCCCCGGCCAATTTGCCATGCTCTGGATTCCCGGAGTGGATGAGAAGCCATTCAGCATCTCCGGCGAAGACCCGCTCCAGTTCACGGTCGCCCGGGTCGGACCCTTCAGTGACGTCCTGCATGCACTGGTGGTCGGCGACACGCTCTGGGTGCGCGGCCCCTTCGGCCGGGGATACACCGCAGGAAACGGCCGCACGCTCCTTGCAGGCGGAGGCTACGGGGCAGCGCCGCTGCACTTCCTGGGGCGCTCGATCCTTTCAACAGGCGCCGCCGGAATCGAGGCCGCGCTGGGGGCCAGGAGCTCGGCTGACCTCCTGTTCGTGGAGCGATTTCAGGCCCTCGGCGCGGAGGTTCACCTGGCAACCGAAGACGGCTCCGCGGGCACCCGGGGGCGCGTCACGGATGTCGTGGCGCCCCTCCTGGAGTCGGGAAGGTTTGCGCGGCTGTGCGCCTGCGGTCCCGAGGGCATGCTGGAAAGCCTTGCCGCGCTCTGCCGCGCGGCCGGCGTGCCTGCTGAGCTGTCCTACGAGGCGTACATGCGCTGCGGCATCGGCATGTGCGGCGCCTGCGAGCACGGCGGGCGCCTGATGTGCATCGACGGCCCGGTCGTCTCCGTTGCCGCGCCCGACGGGAAGATGGCAAGCCGCCAATGAGCGCGCGGCCCTACTGACAACGTCATTCTTTTTGCTAGTCAATCGCCAATTCAGGAGCCCTATTGCGAAGTCAACTGGCTGCTCAGTTTCTGGGAATCTCAACGCAAACCTTAGGTGAAGTAGCTTCATGGGATCTCATCCAAGTCATTTTTCTGATCCTAGGCTCGAGAAAGAAGCCTTTCCTCCAAAGAAGTCGATGCAAAGTCAGGCACTACATCCTGACGCCACCGTCGAAGGTCGGATAGCAAAGCGTCTGCGCCGTTTGGGGTCTGGAAATCCAATCTCCGAACTTGAGAACATTCTGTCGTCGCTGGATTGGTAGAGTACACGCGATCAAGGAAAGCTTCTGCTTTCTTGCGAAGGTATGCCTCAGCCGATCGCCCTTCACTGCGAGAATGCCCTCAGCGTTGAGGTTGTCATTAATAAAGTGACGCATGAAATCCTCAAAGTTGTTCCCACTTGCGGCAACCCAACTTTGGCGTGCCTTGTTTGCATCCTCGTTCTTAACAGCTTGATAGTGAGTAATGTAGACGTATTGAACTATGTTCATGATCTCTCTTTCTGGAACTTTCATGCTTTGAACAAGAGTCATGATTCTCCCTACATCTGCTACAGCATTTTCGCCAAAACCTGCAAGATCTCCCTTGACGATTTTGTAGTAGCTATCGGCGTTCACTTCCGCGTGACTTTTTGAAGCTTGTGCTTCGGCCGACCCTCTGCAATCGGGGCGAAAGCTGGACTGCTGTCAAGAACAGGCTGTTTAATCTCTGCAGCAATACGTTCCGCTGAGATTGAGCAATACTTCTTTGAAAGATCCATGTGAACAAAATGTCGATCGTATCGCTTGGCAACTACGGCGACTGTGCCTGTTCCACCGAATGGATCAAGTACAACGTTCCCCTTGTAGCAATAGAACTTTATGAGCCGCTTGATCAATTCCTCGGGAAACGGAGCCGGATGGCCACCATTCTTTTGTTCGGGTGGCTTTCGTCCATTTCGTGGTGGGTAAAGGCTATTCAAGAAAGGCTGACGGCCGCGTGTCTCGGGTTGAATTGACCAGAACGCATCAGAATACTTAATGAATTCTTCGCCAGTAATATCGGCATCGGCTTTGTTACCTTCTAGCGCCCACGACCCTTTGCAGAACACAAGTACATATTCCCAACTTGGCACCATGTGAGGATTGCGCGGGCTTTTCCAGGAGCCCCAGGCGGTTCGGCGACGCATGGTTTGTTTGTACCAAAGGATCTCCGTGCGCATGATAAAACCAAGTTGCATCAAATCACGAGCCATATGATAGTGAACTGGGCGGAAGTCCTTGATACTGGTTGGTGCGACGTTGAGAGCGAATCGTCCACCGGGAACAAGGACCCGATAGAGTTCGATCCAAAATCCCTTTAGCCATTCCAAATACTCTTCGTATGGCATCTTGTCATTATGCGAATCGTACTCGAGGCCGACATTATAGGGCGGCGAAGTGATCGCTAAATGGATGCATTCACTTGGCATCTCGTGCAAAATCTTTAGTGAGTCACCACAAATTATTTGGTCCTTCCACCAATCACCTTCAGTGGAACCGATAGGAAAATTGAGGAAGTGTGTTGGTCGTCCCATTGAGGAATGCATTGTAGCGACTTTACAAAGCTTCCGCAATGCATGCGGCGCGATGCTCTAAGGATAGCCCGTTTGGGGGCCATGTCATGCATCGTATTGCTATACTTTTCAGCTCCAGATGCTGGCCTGGTGCTTTCCCGGCTCCGAGAGGACGGCAGGCTCGGCCTGGACATCCCCCTTGGGCAAGAACACTGACGGCCAGCAGAGCGTAGGAGCGGACCTTATCATCGGCATCGAGATCGAGGAGCGCTACTGCGCGCTTGCTGCCTCGCGTCTTGAAAGAACGCCCCCGATCGATCACAATGTGAGCCCGTGACCATCCGGATCATCATCACCGGCGGCACCTTCGACAAGCACTACGATGAGATCCGGGGCAACCTGACCTTCAAGGGCACCCACCTCCCCGAGATCCTCAAAATAGCGCGCTGCTCCGTCCCGATTGAGGTGGAGCTCAACCAGCTCATCGACAGCCTCGACATGCACAACGCCAACCGTCAGCAGGTGCTCGAGTCCTGCCGGAGGGCACCGGAAGAGCGCATCGTCATCACCCACGGCACGGACACGATGGTGGAAACAGCCGGGGTGCTGGGCGCGGCGGGGTTGGAGAAGACCATAGTCCTTACCGGCGCCATGGTGCCGTACGTATTCAACAACTCCGACGCCGTGTTCAACCTCGGCTGCGCGGTCACCGCCGTTCAGATCCTGCCGCGTGGTGTCTACATCGCTATGAACGGCCGCGTCTTTCCCTGGGACGACGTGCGAAAGAACAAGGAACAGGGTATCTTTGAGCGCACAAGCGAATCGGGAGCCGGGTGAGGCCCTCTTTCTCACCGTGATCCCTTGCGCACCGTCGTCAAACCTGCTATCACCAGATGATGCCTGATCTCTCCTCCACCTACATGGGATTGCGCCTGAAAAATCCGCTCATTGCCGGCAGCTCGGGACTCACCGGTACATCGGAAAGCCTGAAGGCCCTCCAGGAGGGCGGTGTGGCCGCCGTGGTTCTCAAGTCGATCTTCGAAGAGGAGATTGCGGCCGAATACGCCGAGGCTCTCAAGAAAGCCAGGCAGAAGGGCATGAGCCTGGAGTCTTATGACTACTACGACTACCAGATCCGCGGCGAACGGGTCACGTCGTACGTGGAGCTGGTCAGGCAGGCCAAAAAGGTTCTTTCCATTCCCGTTATCGCCAGCGTCAACTGCACCTATTCACACGAATGGGTGTCATTTGCCCGAGACCTCGAGGCCGCAGGCGCGGACGGCTTGGAGCTGAACATGTTCTTCCTTCCCTCCGACCTGAAACGCTCCAGCGAGGAGAGGGAAAAAGACTACTTCCTCATCATCGAGCGGGTGCTCAAGGAAGTGCGCATACCGGTCGCCCTGAAGATCAGCCCCTATTTTTCCACCCTGGCGCAGATGATCAACAGGCTGTCGCGCACGGGCGTCGCGGCGCTTGTCCTCTTCAACCGCTTCTACTCGATCGACTTCGACATCGAGAAGATGGCCGTCACCGCCTCCCACACGCTGAGCACCGACGCCGAGCTGGCCGCGCCCCTGCGCTGGGTGGCGCTCATGTCCCGGCGCGTGGGGTGCGATCTTGCCGCATCTACGGGCATACACGACGGGGCCGGCCTGATCAAGCAGCTCCTGGCCGGCGCAAAGGCAGTACAGTCGGTGTCGGCTTTCTATCGCAATGGCCCGGGCCATGCGGCAAAGATGCTCGAGGAACTGGGAAACTGGATGGACCGGCATGGCTACAAGGCAATCGCCGATTTCCGGGGAAAGATGAGCCAGGCAGAGAGCGAGGATCCGGCCTCCTATGAGCGGGTCCAATTCATGAAGCAGTTTGGCGAATAAGCGGAAGGGCGGCAGAGGCCTGCCCGAATGAAAAAACGAATCACCCTCGGGATGCAGATCGACCAGCTCGTTTCAGGGTACGCGCGCCTTCTCCTCGCGGGGGTTGCCGCGCGGTGCACCGACCATGACGTCAACCTGATCGTTTTCTCCGGGAGGATTCTCCGCTCTCCCCTCGGACACCAATATCAGAACACGGTCATATATGACTACATCAGGCCTGGCACGATCGATGCCCTTGTCATGGCCACGGGAACGCAGTGCGCGTACCAGTCCACCGCCGAGTTCCGCGACTATACGCGGCGTTTCGGGGCCATACCCCTCGTCAGCATCGGCATCCGGATCGAAGGCGTGCCAAGCATCCTCATCGACAATCGGATCGGCATCCTCGGAGCCATGGCGCATCTTGTCGAGGAGCATGGCTTCCGCCGCATTGCTTTCCTGAAAGGCCCTGCGCATAATCCGGAAGCGGACGCGCGGTTTGCCGCATATCGCGAGGCGTTGCACGCGTGGAGCCTCGCCGATGATCCCGCGTTTTGCATGACGGGAGATTTCAATACCGCGGGGGCCCGGCTTGCGCTGGATGCCTATCTGAGCAGGCATCACGCACCCGAGTTCCAGGCGCTCGTGGCCGCCAATGACGAAATGGCCATGGCGGCGGCGCAGCTTCTCGGTGAACGGGGATACGCCGTCCCGCGGGACGTGGCAATCGTCGGTTTCGACAACATCCTCACCTCCCAGTTTGCCCTCCCACCCGTCACGACCGTGGATCAGTCTCTCTACGAGCAGGGGCGCTCCGCCGTGGATTGCGCAATGCGGCTCCTTCGGGCGGAGGAGGTTCCCCCTGAAGTCATCCTTCCCACGCGGCTGGTTCTCCGCACCTCGTGCGGCTGTCTGCCGCGCTCGGTCGTGGAGCTTGGCGCTCTTTCCGTCGGCCCCGGCCGGTCCGGAGCCTCCTCGGACGCCCGTGCCATCAGCGATCGGTGCTGCGCCCGGCTGGCGGACAAAGGCTTTGCGGAGCGGGTTTCCCGGAACGCGCTGATTCCCCTCATCGAGCGCGCCGGCACGGACGACTTCCTCCGCGCCCTGCAGGACGTGCTGATAGAGGAGATCGCGCGCAAGGAGGACACCTCCCACTGGCAGGTCCTCTTGAACGCCCTGCAGGAGGAGCTCGTCTCCCTTGCGGACTCGGGCGGGGAGGTCACACGCCTCGGGGCGGGTTTCCAGAAAGCGCGGATGCTCCTCGCGGAGATGCTCCGGCTCGAACAGGGAAAAGGCTTGACCGATCTCCAGAACCATCTGCACTCGCTGCGCTCCATCATGGAACGGCTCATCTCGGTCGCATCCATCGACGAGCTGATGGGCGATCTCGCCGACGAGCTGCCGCGCGTCGATATCACCACCTGCTTCATCGCCGGATACTCCGCTGAGATTCGACATGGGCGCACCGACACGTGGGTAATCCCCGCACGCGCGGCAGTGATGCTCGCGTGCGTCGACGGGAAGCGGCGCGTCCTGCGGGAGACGGAGCGTTTCTTCGCGCCGGCGGAATGCTTTGTGCCGGCGGGCTTCCTCCCGGAAAGCCGACGGTACACGCTCATCGCCACTTCGATGTATTTCCGGGAGGACCAAATCGGCTACCTTGTGTTCGAGCCCGGCGACCGCGACAACTCGGTCTACGAGGCATTTTCCGTGCAGTTGAGCAACATCCTCAAGGGCTCGCTCCTGTTCACTGCCCGGCAAAAAGTGGAGGAGCGGCTTCGGGAGGTCCTGGCGGATCTCGAGCAATACAATCAGGAGCTCTCCGGTCTTTCCCAGACGGATGAGCTGACCGGTCTGTACAACAGGCGGGGGTTCCTGAACTTTGGAAAGCAAAGCCTCGCCATTGCGCGCCGCATGGGCAAGGAGGGGAGCCTCTTCTTCGTCGATCTGGACGATTTGAAGCTGATCAACGATACGTACGGGCACCAGGAGGGTGACCTGGTCATCCAGCAGGCAGCGAAGACCCTCACGGCAACTTTCCGGCGGATGGACATCATTGCCCGGCTCGGCGGCGACGAGTTCGCCGTTCTTGCAATCAATACGACGCCCGGCTTCTTCGACACTTTGAGGAAAAGAGTGAACGAGAATCTCGCCGTTTACAACAGCGATGCAGGGAAGGGATACCGTATTTCCATGAGCATCGGCGCCGTCGAGTTCGACACGCGCGCCCCCGTGAGCCTCGAGGAGCTCCTGGGCCGGGCAGATGAGGTCCTGTATGCGGAGAAAAAAAGAAGGAAGGAAGCAAAGAATGCCCCTTGACCGGAATCACCCGCCGGTTTCGGCACCTGAGAAGTATGACCTCGTGATCGTGGGCACGGGCCCTGCCGGCCTGGGTGCCGGATTTGCTTTCTCGGAGGCGCGGCCCGGCGCTTCCGTGCTGATGATCGACGCCTCCTCCCTCAGCACCGGTGGGCTGTGCAATGACTGCAAGATGAACTTCACTTTTCCCATAGGCTTTCCGCTTGAGTACTGGACCCTTCCGACAGCGGAGCGCTTCCTCGCGGGCGTGACCGCTCGACTGAGACCTGCCATCCTCGAAAAGAAGAACATCGGGGTCTACAGCCGGAGGGCGGAGAAGCTGGGCGTGCAGGTGCTGGAAGTCCGCCAGTCCCACCTGGGCACGGACGGCGGCGTGAATCTCGTACGGGAGCTCGTGAGGGATCTGGCCGCCCGCGGGGTGGTGTTCTCACTGGGTGAGACGGTGCGCGACGTCAGGGAAAATGACCGCGTGGTGGTCACCGACCGGCGGGAGATCGAATATGGAAGCCTCATCGTGGCCCCCGGCAGAAGGGGATTCTCGTTCCTGCAGCAGCTCATGGACAGGCTGGGGGTGCCCTATGTCGACAACGTAGTGGACATCGGCCTGCGCCTGGAGATGCGGGCCCAGAACTATCCCATCGTCCAGGACTACTACGATCCCAAGTTCCTCTTCCCCCAGAAGGTGCGCACCTTCTGCACCAACAGCGGAAAAGCGTACGTGGTAAAGGAGAAGTACGAGGGCCGCGAGAACCGGGGCTATTTCAGCATCAATGGCCACGCCTTCTCCCAGCGGGGAAAAGCCAGCGGCCTGGTGAACTTCGCCCTTCTGAAGACGGTCCGGTTCACGGAGCCCCTGGCGAGCGGACAGGAGTTCGCCGCCATGCTCGGTCAGCAGGCCATGCTCATGGGCGGCGGCCAGCCTCTCATGCAGAGGGTCGGGGACTTCCGGCTGGGCAAGCGCTCCAAGGCGGAGAGCTTCACCGGTGACCTGTACGACTTCGCCCCCACGCTTCCCTCCTGCACCCCCGGGGACATCGCCCTTGCCATGCCGGCAAAGATCCTGCGCGCGATCTGGAGATCGATGAAGCTTCTGGACACGATCATTCCCGGCGTCCTGCACCCTTCCACGGTCATGTACTACCCCGAGATCAAGCTCTACGGGAACAAGCCGCGCTTCATCGACGAGAGCTTTCAGGCGCGCCCGGGCATCTGGATGATCGGCGATGGAGCCGGAACGAGCAGGGGAATCACCGCCGCCTGGGCCAGCGGCATCCGGGCGGCGGAGGGGATCCTGAATCAAGATACCATTGCGGGGGCATAGCCGGGCTGCGGTACTCCGCTAGCTCCGCGCGGTACTCCGCAGCCGTTCACTGAACCACGATGGTCCCCGTCATGCTCGCGTGGATCGAGCAATGGTATGCATAGGTGCCGGGAACCTTGAGCACCAGACTGTACGTTGCCCCGGGAGCGATGCTTCCGCTGTCAAAGGCCGGCGTGACCGCTGTCTCCGTCACCGTATGCGCGGTGGTGTCATAGTTGGTCCATGTCAGCGTGGCACCGCTCGAGGCGGTGATCGTGGCGGGATGAAACGCGAACCCCGAAATGCTCGGGCCGCCGCTCGACCCTCCCGAATAGCCCATGCCCGAGCCCGCACCATAGCCCATACCCATACTGCACGATGCGATTGTGGCGGTCATGAGGACCAGGGCAAAAATCTTGCGCGCTTGCATTTGCTCTCCTAAAACCCCGCCGGCTGTGGCGGCGGGGTGCTGAAATCCGATCCTGGGCGCCCGGCGCTCAGGATTTCTGGCTTACGTACTCGTCGATCTTTTCCAGGAGCTCGCGCGCGTTCTTGCTGCCGGCCTTTTCCAGGATGATGTACTGCTGGACTGCTTTCGCGAGATTGCCCTGCTGCAGGTAGGCCTCGCCGTAGTACTCGCGGGCCTCCGGGAAATTCGGCTTGAGCTTCAGGGCTGTTTCATAGTAGGTGAACGCCTTGGCGACATCACCCATTTTTCGCGTGCTGAAGCCGAGCATGTTGTACGCTTCCGCGTAGTCGCTCTTCAGAGAGATAGCCTTCTGAAAATCTGTGATGGCTTCCGTATAGTTCCCCGACTGTGACGCGGCATACCCTACATTGTAGTAGTCCTGCGCGCTGGAGGGGCTGGGTTTTGACCCGGAGCCGCCGTTCCCCATACTGCCCCCTCCCCCACTGCCGCCGGATCCCGAGGCAAAAACAGTGCCTGCCAGGAAAAGGGAAAAGAGAAAAACCACGATCCTTCTCATGTGTATAAACCTCCTCGGGCGTCTTTGCGCCCGTGTGAACAACCTGCGCCGCCGTACCTTGCACAAATGTCACGGGGTACCGTGACCGCGGTACCCCGTGCAGTTAGGCGGATTCGCGTCGTTCACACCTACATACGCAGACTGCGGGCTCGCGGATTCTCCAGGCTCGACATTTCTGACAGGCGCATCGTGGAAGCTGGCTGGTGCTGCTGATTTTCGCGTGGCCGGTCGCGCTTGTGCTGTACGAGCTGATCTCCGGTCGTCCCGCCTCCTTTATCTGGCTGCGGGCAACGCAGGCTCTCCTTTTCGCCGGGTCATTGTATGTCCTGTATGTCCGCACGTTCCTTTATGAGCTGTGGTACGGCGGCTACATTGCATACGTGGCTTTGTCGGCGTGTCTGCTCGCGTCCCTTTCCGAGCTTGTCCTGTTGGTCCGATTGCGGTTCAGGGAACGTTTATCCCCACCTGGCTCCAGGCCTCCGTAACGGACCGCTTCCCTTCGTTGCCGTAAAGTTGAAGCGCATTCAGGACCGTCACGCGCGCAAAATCCATGAACTGTGAAGCCGCGGCAAGGCGCGTATCAGTCAGCGTCCGGTACCATATCTGCCCGGCCTTCTCCCAGGAGTATCCGCCGAGTGAAATGGCAAGGTTGGTGAACGCCTTGTTGGGAATACCGGAATTGATGTGCACCCCGCCATCGTCCGATGTCGTCGTCACATAATCCTTCATGTGCGCGGGCTGCGGATCCTTGCCCAGGACAGGATCGTCATAGGCAGTGCCCGGCGCTTTCATTGATCTCAGGGCCACTCCTTTGACACCTGGCCTGAGCAGGCCTGCCCCGATGAGCCAGTCCGCGTGCACGGCATCCTGGCGGGGCGTCGCCGCGTATTGCTTGACCATGGAGCCGAACACGTCTGAGACGGACTCGTTCAACGCACCCGACTGCCCATTGTAGTCGAGATTTGCCGTATGCCCCGTCACTCCGTGCGTCAGCTCGTGGCCAATCACGTCAACGGCGATGGTGAATCGATTGAAGAGCCGCCCATCGCCGTCGCCGAAGATCATCCGTTCGCCGTTCCAGTAGGCGTTGTCATAGTCAGTGCCGTAGTGCACCGTCGCGTCCAGCTCCATCCCTGCTCCGTCCACGGAGTTCCGCCGGCAGGTGTCCCAGTAGAGGTCAAAAGTCGCGCCCAGTCCGTCGTATGCCTCGTCAACGGCGGCATCCCCTGTCGGCCCCTGTCCCTCCGCGCGTACCCTGGCCCCGGGTATGTTCTCCGTGTGAGAGGCATCAAAAACAGCGCGCTGCTTGTGCGGTGCGCCCATCGCGGCCGCGGGAGGCGCTGCCCTCTGCTCCGCCTGCACGGCGGCGCGCGCTGTGCGCATGGCCGCGGCGCGCCGCAGCGTCTGCTCGGCCATCGCGCGCTGGGCATCCGATCCGTTCTTCATTATCGCCTCCAGGAGGTGAGGAGGCAGAATACAAAAAATCGAGTGGCGATGATGCTGTTCGGGACTCATGAGTGTCTCCTATTGTGTCGGACCCTCCGCCCCGAGCGCGCGAAGGTAAGCGAGGAGAGCCAGGAGAGAGCGGTCCGCGGCGGACTCCACCACCTTCACGGTGTGAGATTTTTCTCCATCTTCGACCGTAATGCGGTAGGAGCGGTAGTCAGCCGCCCCGACGGGGCGGATCGAATCTGATTGATCGAAGAAATGCGAGGCACGCACCATGGACTCGATTTCGCCGGCCTGAAGCGTGGTGAGCTGCTCCGTATCAATACGGAGCGGTCTGTGAAGGCCGGGAAAGTAGGCGAACCCGCCGAGCGTCTCGAATTGGATGCGCATGGCGCCTTTCTGACTTGTCAAAAAGTACTCTCGCTTTTCCCGCCGGTCAACACCCGCGGAGGTGCCCCTGCTCGCGCGAAGGGTCCACCCGCTCGCGGGGTCTTTTCCTGAGTATATTCAAGCGGAGGTTTGTCGATGGATCCAAAGCCGTTCAAAACAGATGTGCCTGCTCTGCACCCCGCGACCCAGCTCGGGCCGATCACGATACGGGTCGCCGATCTCGAACGTTCCCTCCGGTTCTATGAAAAGGTGATCGGCCTCACGTCCGCTCGCCGGGGGGGAGGGGATGTACCCTTGGGCGTTGAGGATGAGCCACCCCTGATTCTGCTGCAGGAGACGCCCGGCGCGCGACACCTGCCGAGGAACTCCGGGCTCTATCACTTCGCGATTCTGCTGCCCACCCGGGCCGATCTTGGCAGTGCCCTGCAGCGGCTGATCGACTCTGATGTCCGCATTGGCCAGGCGGATCACCTGGTGAGCGAAGCCCTGTACCTTTCGGACCCGGACGGCAACGGCATGGAGATTTATCGGGATCGGCCGCGCGCGGAGTGGACGTGGCGGGGCGGGAAAGTCGAGATGGCCGTTGACCCGCTGGATCTTGACAGCCTGTTGCGGGACGCGGCGCCCGGCGGATCCGGCGCGGCGCCTGCGGGCACCACCATCGGGCACATTCACCTGCAGGTGTCGGACGTGCAGCAGGCGGTGCAATTCTATCACGGCATCCTCGGATTCGACATCACCGCAGCGTTCCAGGGAGCTGCATTCCTCAGCGCGGGCGGCTATCACCACCATCTCGGGCTGAACAGCTGGAGCTCACGTGGAGCGCCACCCGCCCCGCCCGACGCCGCAGGCCTTGAATCGTTCAGTATCCGGGTGCCGTCAAAGAATGAGCAGGGACGAATCGCGGAACGGCTGAAGGCGGCGGGAGTAGCGGGTGTCCTCGAAAACGGACGCGTGAGCGTGCGGGACCCGTGGAACATCGGAATCGAGATACTTGCCGCATGAAATAGATCGACATAGGTTGACCCTCGCGGGCTATCCCTGTCACACCACCGTACATGCGGGTCCGCATACGGCGGTTCGGCAAAATTGAGCGCTCATGTGGCAAGCGACGGGAGGCCGAGGGAGTCGAA
>Ga0187870_1000059_pt1 | contig 146852 bp, 119 predicted proteins | sample June2016WEW_13_1_3_FD_132974 | JGI IMG/M metagenome (GOLD analysis project Ga0187870, IMG submission 132974) | Peatland microbial communities from SPRUCE experiment site at the Marcell Experimental Forest, Minnesota, USA - June2016WEW_13_150 | ecosystem: Environmental > Terrestrial > Soil >...
GCGGCGGGATCTCAGCTGCCCGTGGAGCTGGTGTATTCGCGCACCCTCTGGCATGGCAGACCCGCCATCGCTGTTCTCATCCGTGACATCACACGCAGAAAACGCGAAGAGGAAATGGCCCAGCTCCAGCAGCAGAACTTCATGCGCATGGACAAGCTCACGTCCCTCGGGGTTCTCGCCGCGGGCCTGGCGCACGAGATCAACGTGCCCAACTTTGTGATTCTTACCAACGCGACGCTGCTCGCGAGCGCGTCACCCCAGCTGGCCGCCGTGCTCGAAGCGGCCGCTGCCGGCAACGAGGGGCTCCTGATCGCGGGGCTGGAAGCCGCCGAGTTCCGGAACCGCCTGCCCGAGATGCTTTCCGGGGTCGTGAAGAGCTCCACCCTCATCGACGGGATCATCCGGAACCTTCGGGACTTCAGCGCGGACGCACCGGGCCGGGGCGCGGCCCTGTTCGACGTCAACACTGCCATCCGCAACGCGGTCGACCTCCTGGGCGCCTATATCAGGAGAGCAACGGACCATTTCACGCTGGAGCTGCACACCGGCCTGCCCCGGACGCGCGGCAGCGCGCAGAGACTCGAGCAGGTGTTCATCAATCTTATCCTGAACGCCTGCCAGTCTCTTGGCAGCAGGGACAAGGCTATCACCGTGCGCAGCCGCCCGGGCGACTCGAACGCCACGCTGCAGGTCATTGTCCATGACGAGGGCGCGGGCATCCCGGCGGAGATCCTGCCTCGTGTGCGGGAAGCGTTCTTCACCACCCGCGAGGCAAGCGGGGGCACCGGCCTCGGGCTGCATGTGTCCCAGGCGATCGTCACCGCCCACGGCGGAACGCTGGAGCTGACTTCGAAGCCGGGGGTCGGCACTGAGGCGACGGTGACCCTTCCCGCGGAGGCGGAAGAATGAGCGCAAGTCGAATCCCTGAGAACCCGATCCTCCTTATCGACGACGAGCGGCCGGTCATCGACAGCCTGAGCCTCATGCTCAGGTCCAACGGGATCGACAACATCGTTGCGTGCACAGACAGCCGTGAGGCCATGGCCATCCTCCGCGGCGGGGAGATCGAGCTGGTCCTCCTGGATCTCTCCATGCCCCACCTGCCCGGGGAAAAGCTCCTGGCTGCCATCCACGAGGAGATGCCGCAGGTTCCGGTCATCGTCGTCACGGGCTCGAACGAGGTGAGCGCTGCCGTGGAGTGCATGAAGGCCGGCGCGTTTGACTACATGGTGAAAGCGGTGGAGGAGAGCCGCCTGGTGAGCGGGGTCCGCCGGGCAATCGACATCAGGAAGCTCTCCCGTGACTTCCGGCGCCTGAAGGAGGGAATGCTCTCCCCGCACCTGGCCCACCCGGAGGTCTTCTCTCGCCTGGTCACTCGGAACGGCGTGATGATGTCGCTTTTCCGGATCATCGAATCCGTTGCGAAATCCGCCGAGCCGATACTGATCACGGGCGAGACAGGCACCGGCAAAGGCCTGATCGCTGCCGCAGTTCATGCGGCAAGCGGCCGGGAGGGATCCCTCCTCGAGGTCAATATTGCGGGTTTCGAAGACTCCGTGTTCTCGGACAACCTGTTCGGGCACCACAAGGGCGCGTACACCGACGCCAAGGACGACCGGGGCGGGCTCGTGCAGCAGGCCGGAGGCGGAACGCTTTTTCTCGACGAGATCGGGGACCTGTCCATCCAGTCGCAGGTGAAGCTCCTGCGCCTGCTGGATACCGGTGAATACTATCCCCTTGGCTCGGATCTCCCGAGACGCTCCGCGGCCCGGATCCTCGTTGCGACCAACCACGACCTCAGTGCTCTCATCTCCGAAGGAAAGTTCCGAAAGGACCTGTACTACCGCCTTTCCACGCACGAGCTTCGGGTGCCCCCCCTGCGGGACAGGAAGGATGACCTGCCGCTTCTGCTCGATCATTTTCTCGATGAGGCGTGCGCGAAGCTCGAAAAGAAGAAGCCATCCGTGCCGCCGCAGGTCCTGGACCTGCTTGCGACCTACTCTTTTCCCGGCAACGTCCGAGAGCTTCGCTCGATGGTGTACGATTCGGTGTCACGGCAGTCCTCTTCGACCCTTTCCCTCGCAGATTTCAAGGCGGGCATCCAGCGCGAGAATCCCCAGGAACCGGGCGAACCGGCACCGGCCATGCTTGCCTTCTCGGAAAGGTTGCCCACTCTTGACGAGGCGGAAGAGCAGCTGATCGAAGAGGCCCTGAAACGTACGAACGGCAACCAGAGCATCGCCGCCGGGATGCTGGGCATTTCACACCAGGCGTTGAACAAGAGGCTGCATCAACGGACGTCAACGCGCACGTCGTGAGGAACGAATGACAAAAAGCAGCCGTCCTGTCAGTGCGATGCCAATACTCCTGGTCGTCATTGCCACGATAGTCTCCAGTTGCGCAGGATTCCCGGCATTTGCCCAGGCAACACTGGGCGCCAAAGGAACGGTTCCCGCCGACCCTCTGGCGATTGACAACGCGCGCGAGCTTCTCAAATGGATGTATTCGCTCCCGTCACAAAGCAGCCGGAGAGTTCTGAGCGGCCAGGACATCGGTCACGCCGACGGGCCCCAAGGCTACTACGATTACGTGCTCGGTTTGCACGAGCGGACCGGAAAATGGCCGGCGATAATCGGCACCGACTACCTGATCCATCATGGCAGCGTGTCTTTCCTTGACGTCGACCGCAAAACCCGGATACTCGCGGACTACTGGAAGGCCGGCGGGCTCGTCACAGTCTACGCTCATCTCGGCAATCCATGGACGGGCGGCGATGCGTGGGATACTTCGTCCGGCACCGGCCGCTACTCCGACGCTTACACTCCGGGAACACCCGCGTACGCAAACCTCAAGGAGGAATTCGATCGTCTGGCCGGGATATTCCTCGACCTGCAGAGCGCAGGGGTCGCCGTCCTGTTCCGCCCGTTCCACGAGGTGAACGGGAATTGGTTCTGGTGGCACCACAAGGACCCGGCGCAGTTCAAGAACCTCTGGCGCTGCTGGTATTCCTACCTGACCGCGCAAAAACACGTCCACAACCTGCTGTTTGTATTTTCGCCCAGCGCGCCGCCCAGGCTCGGCAATACGGACCCTTCGTGGCCCTGGGAGAACAACCCCTGGGACTACTACCCGGGAGCCGACTGCGTCGACCTCGTTGGCCTGAGTCTCTATTTCGATGATCCTCAATCGATGCCAATCCGGGTATACGAGGAAATGCTTGCCTTCGGAAAGCCGTTCGGTTTCGGTGAAACGGGCTCGCACATCCCCCCCACACCTGATTCACGGCATTGGGATCAGAGGAGAATTATCCGCGCGATCAAGGAGCGCTATCCCGCCGCTCTGTTCTGGTACAGCTGGTCCTCGTGGGACCCGGACGGTTTCATGGCAATGGTCGACCTGCCTTATGCCGAGGAGTTGATGAGCGACCCATTGGTGGCCACGCGGGACGACGTCGACTTCCCGCGCGTAGCTGCAAGAATCGACGTTCCAGCCGGTCCTGCCGGGAAGATGAAAGTCGGCTTTATCGACTATGGCTTCGGCCAGCAAGGGGGCGCGTTTTCTTCCTTCGAGGCGGCAAGGCGCTCCGTCCAGGAGAAGCTCGGTGACTGGCTCGAGTCCGTGCCGGTCAGAGGCGTCGAGTTGTCGCGCTTCGGGAAGGCGGTCGACCGCCTGGTCCGGCAGGAAGGCTGCACGGCGATCTTCACCAATGCCCACCCCGGCTACGACCAACAGGTGCTCGACGCGGCACGCCGGTACCCGAACGTTCTGTTCGAGGCGCCGCAGGCGGGCGGGGACGCGCGGCCCTCCAATCTGCGGACCTGTGCTGTCGACGACAGCGAGGCGCAATACCTCATGGGGGCAATCGCCGGGGTGATCACGCAAAGCGGCAGAATCGGCTATATAGGCTGGGTTGCGGAAAACTGGCAGATCGTCAAGGCGAACCTGTTTGCCCTCGGGGTCCGCGCGACGAACCCGAAAGCCCGGGTTTTCCTTCGCTTCGCCGAGGGCCACCCCCTGGAAGCCGCAAAAGCCCTGATCGCCGAAGGCTGCGACGTATTCAACGATGCTGCGGACTCGGACGCAATCCTGGAGTACCTCAAGTCCTCAGCTTCAAAGGGGAAACGCATCTACACCTTCGGCAACTCGACTCCGTACGAGGCCTATCCGGATACTATGATATCGAGCCAGATGCAGAATCTCGGCGTTCTCTTTGAGCGTGTCCTGGGAGACATGCATGCAGGCAAAGAAGTCCCGCGCGATACGTGGATGGGCATCCGCGAAGGGGCGGTGCGGCTGAAAGCGGGACAGGTCCCAATCAATCCCGAGGTGACCGCCGTGCTCCGCCTGAAGCGCGTGCGGGCACCCGATCTCGGTGAAATGACCGCCTACGACTTTGTCATGCGGCGTTTCGAACAACTCCGTCGCGGCGACTACAAACCTTTTACCGGGCCGATCAAGGATCAACAAGGCCGGCTCAGGTTGCCCGAAGGTGTGGCGAGCGGCACATGGGAGCTCGGGGGAAGCATCGACTGGCTGCTCGATAACGTGAACGGCACACTGCCGGGGCGATAGGCCTGCGGCCGCAACGCGAACCAGGGGCCCGCAATTTTCGTGTCTAGTGCAATCTCTTATCATATTTTAGCGTTTGTATGAATTTTATTATTGACTGGGCCACCAAGTAGTTGTAAACTACAAAATCCGCAGGGAGGTGAATGGTCTTATTCGAAAATCGGTGCGTTTGCGCCGAATGAAACAGCTCTATCAAAAAGGAGGTGCAATTGATTCCATACGTATCCGAAGTCAGTTGACTCCGGAAAAGACAAAAGCACAAGGGAGAAAATCAATGAAAATGAACAAACTTGTTGTGTCCATTTTGCTCCTGCTATTCGTTCTGGCCGCTCCACTCGGATTCGCGGGGGACAGATGGCAAAAGCCTATCGTCATCGGCTGGACGCCGCCCGACATAACCGGCGTTTTCAAGACTGCAACCAACTTCTTCGAAGCCGCTGCCAAGGACGGCAATAAGCACGGCTTCAACATCCAGGTCATTACGCAATCCGTTTCCAGCCATACAGCCTTCGCCGACCAGGTGGCGATCATCGAGGACTTCATCCAAAGGGGAGTCGACGTCATCGCCATATCGCCCATCGAGGTAGAGGTCATCAAGCCCGCCCTTGCCAAGGCCAACGAAAAGGGCATCCCTGTGATCATTGTCAACCTGCTGGAGCCGATCGAGGGGGTTAATGTTGCTTCGTACATCGGGTTCGACAACCAGGTCGGCGCAGAAGTGAGCGCCTACGCGGTGCTGGATTATTTCGGCGGACCCGGCGTCCTGGGCACGGGAAGGAAAGTGAATGTCGCCCCCGACCAGTACCTGGACCTCGCGTTCTGGGAGAAGCTGTACAAGAGCCTGACACCCGCGGAGAAAGCCTCGATCAAGGGGACGGGTGCCATTATCGAGGGAGTGGCAGGCGGGTTTTTCTCCCAGGCGCGCCTGGACGGCTTCCATAAGGTCATCGACCAGTACCCCGGCATCAAGATCGTAGGCAATCCGATTGCCGCTGACTGGAACCGCGAGAAAGGAATAAAGGCAACGGAGGACATCCTCCAGGCCAATCCGAGCGGGCTGGACTTCATCTGGGCAGCTTCCAACGAGATGGGACTCGGCGCCATGCTGACCTGCGATTCAGCGAAAAGGCTCCAGACCGCATCCGCGCCTCACGCGCTTGGCGGCAAGATGGTCGCTGTGTTCACAAACGACGTGACTCCTGAGTCGGTCGCTCGCATCGGCGAGGGCAAGATAATCGCCGAAACCACGCACGGGTTTGCGGACTGGGGCTGGTTCGGCACCGAGTTCGCCGTGAAGCTTGCTTGCGGGATCGAAGTACAGAAGACCTTCGACATCCGGCCGCGCACTGCATACGTGAAGAACGCGTCGCTTTTCTATCCCAATCCCGCCCTGCCCGCCATCGACTGGGAGGGCATCAAGAAGCAGAGCAAGTAGCTCGGGCAGAGAATGTTGAGCGCCCGGAAGCCGTTCAGGCTCCCGGGCCTTGCTTGTTCTGTTCAAAGTAAATAATGATAGTTTTTCATTTCCCGTTCGACGCGGCCGCGCGGGGAGGGTGAACGCGATGCAATTCGAGGGGAAGATAGTTGTCGTGACAGGGGCCTCCTCGGGAATCGGACGGGCGGCGGCCGTCGCGTTTGCCCGCGAGGGTGCCGGGGTGGCGCTCGCCGATACCGATGCGGCCGCCGGCAGGCGGGTCGCTGAAGAGATCAGGCGTATGGGCAATGACGCAGAGGTGTTTGCCACGGACGTTTCACGGGAACCGGATGTCCAGGCCCTTGTGGAGGCCATCCTGCACAAGTGGGGCCGCCTCGACGTTCTGGTGAACAACGCCGGTATCTACCTCCAGGCCGATGCAGTCGGAACTGCGGAAGCGGCGTGGAACAAGCTCATGGCGGTCAACCTCACGGGTTCCTTTCTCTGCATCAAGCATGCGGTGCCGGCGATGATGCGGGGGAAGGGCGGAGCGATCGTCAACGTGGCATCCGAGGCCGGCCTGGTTGGAATTCGGAACCAGGTGGCCTACAACGTTACCAAGGCAGGCCTGATTGCCCTCACCAGGAGCTGCGCCGTCGATTTTGCCTCCCGGGGAGTCCGCGTCAACTGCGTCTGCCCCGGCACGACGGACACGCCGCTTGTGCAGGACGCGGTCCGACGAGCTGCGGACCCCGCTGCAGCGCGAAGAGCGCTTGAACAGGTTCGTCCCTTAAACCGCCTGGGCACGCCGGAAGAGATTGCCGCTGCGATTCTTTTCCTTGCAAGCGACTGCGCCGCATATGCCACGGGCGCGGTCCTCAGCGTGGACGGCGGCTATACGGCCCAGTGAGGAGATCCACATGAACGCGGAAGCGCTGTCCGTGGATACCGTAGAACCGATTCTCCGCATGGAACAAATCGACAAACGTTTCCCAGGCGTCCATGCCCTTGATCACGTTGACTTCGATCTGCTGCCCGGGGAAGTCCACGTGCTCCTGGGAGAGAATGGCGCCGGCAAGTCCACGCTCATGAAGGTATTGAGCGGCTCCATCCGGAACGACAGCGGACGGATCGTGATCCTCGGGAAGACGGTGCACAGCCTCACTCCGGAGTACGCGCGGGAGCTGGGAATCGGCATGGTGTACCAGGAGCTGAGTCTTGTGCCCGCCCTCAGCGTGGCTGAGAATATCTTTCTGGGGAAGCCCCACAAGGCACGCCTGGGCGGCATTGATTGGAGGACGATGTACCGGGAGGCTGAGAGAAGTCTGGCCGATCTGGGCCTCTCCATCGACCCCAAGACCGAGGTCCGTCGGCTGCACGTGGCGGAGCAGCAGCTCACTGAAATCGCGCGGGTGCTTACGGCCCAGCCGAAAATCGTGCTCCTTGATGAGCCGACCTCGGCGCTTTCCGACGCGGAGCGGGAGCGTCTGTTCTCTCTTATTGGCCTCCTTCGGCAGCGAGGCGTCGGCATTGTCTATATTTCCCACAGGCTGGCCGAGGTGCCGCTTGTCGGCCAGCGCGTGACGGTCATGAGGGATGGGAAAGTGATCGGGAGCCTTGCCGTAAAGGATGCCGATGAGCCCACTCTGGTGAACATGATGGTGGGCCGCCGCCTGACCGAGCAGTTTCCCAAGGTGATCCGGGAACCCGGCCGACGAGTGTTCCGAGTCGAGGACATTACCATGAAGGGGTCTCTCCATGATATTTCCTTCGAGATTCGCGAGGGAGAGATCCTGGGGATATTCGGTCTCATGGGCGCCGGCCAACCGGAGCTGACTCGCGCTATTTTCGGGCTGGACAAGAGGGGCGCGGGGCGGATATGGGTGGATGACAGGGAAGTTCACATTCATGGTCCCACCGATGCAATACGACACGGCATCGGGCTCCTGACTCGTGACAGACGGATGAGCCTGGTGCCCGCCCTTCCGATTCCTCCCAACGTTACTCTTGCAAATGTGAGCCAGCTTGCAATGCACCGGCGCGTGAAGCTGCGGTTGGAATCCAGGACGGCATCCGAATACACGAAAAGGCTGAGCATACACCCGGCGAGCCTGAACCGGGCGGTCATGTTCCTGAGCGGCGGCAACCAGCAGAAAGTCGTCCTGGCGCGGTGGTTGTGCAGCGGGGCCAGGATTCTGATTTTCGACGAGCCCACGCGCGGCATCGATGTCGGGGCCAAGGCTGAAGTCTTTGCCTTGATGAACCAGCTCACGGGCAACAAGGCCGCGATTGTCATGATTTCCTCGGAAATGCCGGAGATACTCGCCATGGCGGACAGGATTCTGGTGATGCGGGGAGGCCGCTTCAGCGCGGAGTTCACTGCCGGCGAGGCCACGCAGGAAAAGCTTCTGCGAGCAGCCAGTTGAAGAGGGGGACACCATGAGCCGCGCACCGGAAAAAGAAGCAGCGCCCGTGGCGTCGATGGGCATCCAGCGGGCCGGCCGGGAGGTGATTGCGCGGCTGGGGCCGATTCTTGCCCTGGTTCTGCTCGGCGCCTTTCTCTCCTTTGCAACACCGCACTTCCTCAAAGTCGACAACATGGCCAACATCACGCGCCAGTCGGCGATCACCGCCATCCTGGCAGCGGGACAGACGATGGTCATTCTCACGGGAGGAATCGACCTTTCCGTGGGGGCCATTGCGGCGATCTCGGCGTCTGCTGCCGCTGTTCTCATGACCCAGAGGTTCGCCATCCTCGGGGTGGTCATCGGACCTCTGAACTTCGAGGTGGGACTCCTTGTCGCGATCTTGGTCGGAGGCCTGTGCGGTCTGGTCAATGGCCTCATCATCACGCGGGGCAGGATTCCCGATTTCATTGCCACCCTGGGGACGTTGACCATCTTCCAGGGATTCGCGCTCATCATCACGGGCGGCCTCCCGGTGCCTTCCCACATCAACGCGACCGAGCTGAAGGGATACCTTCCGCCGCAGATGATCTGGATGGGAGCAGGGGATATTCTGGGCGTCCCGGTCGCCGGTATCGTTGCCGTGGTGATCGTCGTGCTGGGGTGGCTGCTCCTGCGCTACCTGGCCTTTGGACGCGCAGTTTTCGCCGTGGGAGGAAACCGGGAGGCAGCCCGAGTTTCGGGAATCAGCATCGACAAGACCAAGATCGCGGTCTACGTTCTCTCCGGCCTCATCGCGGCTGTTGCCGGCTTCGTGCTGGCCGGCCGCATGAACTCTTCCAACGCCCTCATGGCGGGGGAGGAAAACCTCCGTTCGATCGCCGCGGTGGTGATCGGCGGCACGAACCTCTTCGGCGGGGAGGGTGGGGTCTTCGGCTCCCTGATCGGCGCCATCATCATGGGCGTTCTGGGAAACGGCCTCAACCTGCTCAACGTGAGCGCCTTCTGGCAGAGGATCGTGCAGGGATTTGTGATCATCCTCGTGGTTGTCTTCGACCAATGGCGGCGGAGGCGGCTTACCAGGCCGGAGTAGGCACAGGCTTCCCACCGGCCTTGGGACCTCGCGACAGGGGCCGCCTTTTTTGAAATGGATTGCGTCCTTCAGTCGAACGCGCGGACGGCGGCGCACTCAATGGGCGGATAGACCTGGCCGGGTACCGGAGGCATGGAATTGTATACCCAATCCACTTCCAATTGCCCGCAGCGGATGCCGCAGATCCGTCGAATCCCCCCGTAGGTTCCCCGCATCAGCACGTCTTCCATTTTCAAAGTCATGCCAAATACAGCAAGGCAGGCGCCTGCGGGAATAGACTCCAGCTCATCGCCATAGGCCAGGGGAGAGAAAAGGATTCTGTCTCTGGAGGCGGCCTGGGCCTGCAGGATGGGGACGATTCTGGGATATCCGTCCGGGGCAACATAGGCCGCGAACTTCAAGTTGCCCATGGCGCTCATGACCCCGCGCGTCCATTGATTGAGCGTCTGGCATTCTCCTGCCGTGCCCGTGGCGGCGCGAGCGGCCGCGGTGGCAAGCGTTGCCGCAACGATACTCCCCATGGGAAGGCCTTCCCGGCCGGTGTGCGCAATCAGGTCAAGATAGAAGACGGTGTGGATGCCGAGATACGCATTGTAACGAAACATTGGTTCGTTGTTGTACGCATCGTATTCCGGGCCCGCCTTCTCGGTATGACTGAACCTCGCAATGCCTCGCCAGAGCTCCTTCTGGAGCGTCATGGCCAGGAATCCGGTGCGCGGACTGCGCCGGACATTCGTCTTGCTGAGTCCCTCCGTGAACTGCCCGAATGTGAGTCGGCTCGGTGATGATGCCCTTAGGCTGCTCAGGAGCGTCATGTGCGGCAGCCCATTGCCGCTCACCGTAGCAAGCACACCGATTTTCATCGCGGGCGCAAGAGCCTCGATATCGGAACCGGTGAAAGTCGTCAGCCGCATTGTGTCGCTCATATTGCCCGCCCCTTTCTCATTCGACATTTTCAGTCCGCGCAGCTCCCGTGACCGTCACGAGCGCGGGGTCGATGCCTGATGATCGCGCCTGCCCGGCCAGCGCCTCGAGCTCGTTGCGGCTCATCAGCGGAGTCTCGGCGTATGCCCACGTGATACCCAGCCTCAGGTACTTGTCACGGCACATGTTATTGAACGCGCACAGCTCCCACCGCTCCAGCATGCCGTCCATGTATTGAGCGAGAAAGGAGCCGATGGCACGCAGGTTGGCTTCCGTTGCCGTGGCACCGGGAATCAATGGCGTGCGGATCCAGAGACGCGGCCCGTGTGTGTGTGCGTGTCGCATTCCCCGGATTTGAAGAAGGTTTCGGAGGACGACCTCATTGGCCTGGCCGGTGAAGGCGCGGTGAATGTCCGGATCGATCGTCTTCAGGTCGTAGAGAAGCAGGTCGATGTCCGGCAGGACCCGCGTGAAGCTGTCCATCGAAGCGAATCCGCTGGTGTCCACGGCTGTTGCGATGCCGAGATCTTTGAGAGCGCGAAGCAATGCGGCGGTGAAACCCGGCTGCGCCATGGGTTCGCCGCCTGAAAGCGTCACCCCGCCACCCGAGGACTCATAGTATGCGCGGTCTCTGACCAGCTCCTGAACGAGCGCATCGGCGCTGACGGCCCTGCCTAGTGTCTCCAGGGCGTTGGAAGGGCAGGCCGATGCGCAGGAGCCGCATTCATCGCAGCGCGATCGATCTATCTGCAGCCCTTCCCCGGTCAACCTGATGCACGCGCGCGCGCAGGCGTCTTCGCACGAACGACAACCGATGCAGCAGGTTGGAAACCACTGCAATTCGGGCCGCGGGGAGATGCTTTCAGGATTGTGACACCAGCGGCATGCAAGGGGGCACTGCTTGAAGAACACGGTGGACCGTATGCCGGGGCCGTCCTCGGTGGACAACCGCTGCACGTGGAGGATGAGCCCGGTGCGTCCTTCAGCGTCCGTCATCGCGGCTATCCCAGACCGTGAGACTCGCGGGCAATGATCTCGTTCTGAAGCTCCCTGCCGACCGTGGTGAAATACGCGTTGTATCCGGTTACGCGCACCAGGAGATGCCGGTAATTCTCAGGATGCGCCTGCGCGTCGCGCAGCATGGCCGCGTCGATCATGTTGATCTGCAAAGCCGTGCCGCCGTTTCTGTCATAACCGCGAAGGAATGCCTTGAACTTTGCACGGTGCTCGGCATCTCGGACGAAGGAAGGATTGAAAGTAATCGTATGGCTCCCTCCATTGGGCAGCAGATTCTCATGCCATTCGAGGTTTCCTTCCCTGTTGATCTCTCCGGCAAGCACCTTGCCGACTGAATTGACATTGGCCGTGGGGCCGTTGATGTCCGCCCCGTTGGAGGGGCAGAGAGCGTTGGAGAGGAACCTGCCCCTGGGCCGGCCGTCGGCGCTTGCGGGGAGGATGGAGCTGTCCGCCACCCAGTAGTTCCAGCTCAACATGCCCGGTCTGAACTGCCGGTGCGTCGAGCGTGTCTTGTATTTCCACGTCTCGGCCGTCCACAGCTCCATGACCCGTCGGCCCATGGCGTCGGCTTCGTCGTCGTCGCGGCCATATTTGGGCGCCTTGTTCACCGCCAGTGCCCGCAGTTTCTCGTGCCCCACCCAGTTGTCCTTCAGCGCCGCAATCAGCTCAGGCATCGAGCACGATTTGCGATCGAACACGAGATACTTCACCGCAAGGAGGGAGTCGACCGTCGTGGCGTAGGTCACGGCTTCCACTGTCACGAAACTGATCTCGGCGCCTCCCTGGGTGACGTCCAGACCCTTCTCTGCACAGCCGCGCACAAGGCACGAAAGATAAGGCGTCGGAAGGTAGCGGGCCCGCACAGACTCGCTCGACTCGTAGAGATCGACGATCCGCCGCATGATGAACCTGGTTTGCTCCGCGTATGCATTCCAGAGCTGCGCGAAGGACGTGAATGCCGCCGGATCTCCCGTTGGCGGACCCTGGCGAAGCCTCGCATCAGTCTTTCCGCTCATTGGATCGGTGAAGGGAACGAGATCGTATCCACCTGTCAATGCAAGCTCCACCGCCTTCAAGAGGTTCAGGTTGACGTCAACCGTACCCGACCTGTCGTTGCCGGCCATGGTGTTCTCCAGGCAGCCGACCGATGCATAGTCGTACACGTTGTCCTTGTTGATCAGGTGCTCGATGCCGGCGAATCGCGCCTCCAGGAGCATGCCTGCCACGGAGCGCTCGTCGAAGTTGAGCAGGAAGGGCGCGCCCTGGCTGCCGGCGATCATGTCCACCACCTTGTCAAGGAGCGGCTCGGGGGAATGGGCGTGCAGCCGGATGTTCGGCTTGGGTTCCAGGATCGGGGACATCTCATCGATCACCTCGAGCATTGCGAAGGTGAGGTCGTTGGTCGTGTCCCGCCCCCCGGGTCCCATGCCCGAAAGGGTGAGGAGCTGGCCGTAGCCCGCCGTGATTCCCTGGTGAGCCCCGGTGCGGATCATTGCATCATACGCCGTGTTGCAGTGGATCCAGAAGCACTTGAGGATTTCTTTGCCAAGCTCGCGATCCATGCCGCCCGCGACCGACCTCTCCCAATACGGGAGAAGGTACTGGTCCATCCGGCCGAACGAGACGCCGGGTCCGGGGTAGTTCTCGTCGCTCATCACCAGCATGTGCGTGAGCCAGAGAGACTGCAGCGCTTCCCAGAAGGTTTCTGCCGGTTCCCATGGAACGCCGGAGAGCATGCGGGCCATCTCCAGAAGCTCCCGGCGGCGCGCGCCGTCCCCTGTCTCCCCGGCGAGCGTTTCGCAAAGGGCGCCGTAGCGTGCCGCCAGTTCACGCGCCATTGTTGCGGACGTGAGCATGGCGCGAAGCTGAGCACCCTCCGGGCCGCGTCTCTCTTGTGCGGACAATGCGTTGAGCTTTTCCTGGATGCCGCGGGAGACATCCTTCCAGCCCCTGGTGAGGACGCGCGGATAGTCCGGGATCAGGTGGCCGCTGGTGGCTCCCGCATTTCCGTAGCCATGGTTATGAAGCCATTGGACCGACTCCCGCGTGCCGCCGCTGCCCGCCACCAAACGGTCGAAGACCGCCGCTTCCTTTCGATTCAGACAGTTCGAGGTCATGACATTGAACCTGGCGCCCGCGATCAGGTCTCCCGGAAGGATTTCGCAGGGAAGATGTTTCGTCATGACCTCCCTCACGAACCACGCCCGACGCTCCGGGAGGCTCCAGGACCAGAAGCCGGGATCCAGGGCGACCCTGCGCGCTATCTGTCGGAACGACGAGCGGAAGGTGGGGAAGAATGTGTAGGTTTCCGGCACGATGTAGAAGGTGATCTCATTGAATTGAGAATCCCACGGCGTGCCGGTGGTCCAGGAGGTGAACTCATTGTTCCACGTCCGGTTCACTCCCTTGAAATAGTAATCGCGCAGCCACCGGATGCGCGATGAGAGGTTTGTCGGGGCTTTGAGGGCATACGGTGACGGGCGTTCGGAGGACCGCGGAGCAGTGTCTGCACTTTGTCCCATGGGAGGAACCTCCCTCTTCGGTCAGCAGCCCAGGGCCGCGTAGACCTCGTCAATATCGACGACCTCGGCGAAACCGAAAGCGAAATTGCCCATTGAGCCCGCTTCCATCTCGGGTGTGAACGAGGCGGTAGTCTGGCGCGGAACTATGCAGCGGAAATCTCTGGTGAATGCCGCCCTGACGGTGCTCTCCACGCAGATGTTCGTCGCGATGCCCGTGAATATGAGCGTGTCTATTCCCATGCAGCGGAGGAGGCTTTCCAGCTCGGTACCATGGAAGCCGTCGAACCGAATCTTGTCGATGACATACTCGTTCGGTCGCGGCTCGAAGCCTCGGACGTTTTCAAAGTCCCACGTTCCCTTTACGCAGTGACCGAGCTCCTTGAGACGGGGGAAGGCCCGTTGGAGAATACCGGCGTCGGAGTAGTCCGGCCGAAGAGCCATGCGGTTGTGCACAATTTTCGCACCGCTCGCGCGCAGTCTCCCGAGCGCGACGGCGAGTGTTTCGATCACGGCGACCGCCCTTTCTATCGGAATGCCCATCCTTGCGATGGACCCTTTCGGATCCAGGAAGGCGTTCTGCATGTCGATCACGAGGACCGCGGTCTTCTGAACATTTAATGTAAGTGACTTCATGCACACAGCTTAGTTCGACACGCCACGGGTGTCCATACCGGATGGAAAGGGTGGGATGATTGTCTGGCTGCGCGCCTGATCGGGCAGCAGCAGTTACGCGGCTCTGCCGAAAGCTTGAGGGCATAATCCAGGAAAATCGGGCGGCGCGCTTTACGGTTATGCATCCTTTCGATAGGTTTAAAGAGCATGGGGAGGGACGACGCCAGTGGCTTTTCGTTGTTTCGTAATCGCGATTTCCGCGCGTTTCTCGCCGCGCGCGCGCTGGCATCTCTTTCCTCCCTCATGCTCGGCGTCGCGGTCGGGTGGCACGTCTATGAATTGACGGGGAGTGCGTTCGCCCTCGGCATGGTGGGGCTCGCCCAGTTCCTTCCCGCACTGCTGCTGGCCTTGCCCGCAGGGCTCGCAGCCGACCGGTTCGAAAGGCGCACGATCCTGCTCCTGGGTTTTTCCCTGCAGATCGTGGTTGCGCTCCTGCTTCTTTCCATCTCTCTGGTTTCGGGCGCCCGCGCGGGATGGATCTTTCCCGTCGTGGCCCTCATCGGCGTCGGGCAGGCGTTCCTCGGTCCCGCGAGCCAGTCGCTCGTTCCTTTCCTGGTCCCGAAGGAGGACTTCCCCCGCGCCGTGGCGTGGAACTCGAGCACATTCCAGATTGCGACGATCGCGGGCCCTGCAATCGGAGGGATGTTGTACGCGTTCGGCCCTGCGTGCGTCTATGCCGTGTCAGCAGGCTTTTATGCGTGCGCCGTTTTCCTGGTTTCTCGCATCCGGACGCGACTGCGCGTGGCGGCGGCGGCGAAGCCGGGATTCGAGGGGCTGCTCACCGGCCTTCGCTTCGTCTTCTCGCGGCCGCCGATCCTGGGCGCCATCTCACTGGACCTGTTTGCCGTGCTCTTCGGCGGAGCCACGGCACTCCTTCCGATCTACGCTCGTGACATCCTTCACGTCGGTCCCTGGGGATTGGGCCTCCTGCGGAGCGCGCCTGCCGTCGGCGCAGCGGTTGTGGCTTTCGGGCTCGCCCAGCGGCCGCTGGCGCGGCGCGCCGGAGTCAGGATGTTCTCCTGCGTAGCGCTTTTTGGCGTCATGACGATAGTCTTCGGCCTGTCCCGATCCTTTCCGCTCTCCCTGGCCGCCCTCGTAGGCTTGGGCGCCGGGGACATGGTGAGCGTGGTGGTACGACAGACCCTTGTGCAGATCAATACGCCGGACGAGAAGAGGGGTCGGGTGAGCGCCGTCAACTCTGTATTCATCGGTGCGTCCAACCAGCTTGGCGAATTCGAGTCCGGAGTGACCGCGGCCGGTCTTGGAACCGTTCCCGCCGCCGTGCTGGGAGGCGTGGGCACTCTCGTTGTCGTGCTCCTCTGGATGTTTCTTTTTCCGTCGCTCCGGCAGGCCGATCGCCTCGACGCCGGGGCTGTTGCAGTGCCACGGGACAGCACGACGGGTCCGGGAGTGCGATCACCCCGAGGAGCTCTCAAATGACGAAATGCGGCGCCATAGGGGCGAATGTTCGGTGCCTGGCCGGCTGAAACTGGAAAATTGCTTACAAGAGAGGCGCCCTCGCCCCGCTCGGGCGGTTGTTTTTCCCCGTATGCAGGGGCGCCGTTGCTTGTCAAACCAGACTTTTTGTTCTAGTTCTCGATCTCACCGATCTGCGCGATTGTGGCGGTAAACGTGGCGCCGCCCGAGGTTCCCAGCGCGCCCGCGAGGGTCGTTCCCGGCGTTATCAGCGCGAGGAAGGCGGTCTGCGTCACGCTGTGACCGTCGGCGTCTCGGAATGCCGCCGCGGACGTGTCCACCACGATCCCCAGGATCGTCAGGCTGTTGGTTGCCGCCGCGCTCACCGGCCCGGCAAGAAGCGCGCCGGGGAGGGGCGTCAGGCGCTCGATTCGGGTGGCCACTCCCGCCACCGAGCTTACGGAAGAGTCCGTGTAGCCGCACGCGCCGATGTAGTCACCCTTCGTGATGTTCGCCAGGCTGAACGACGCCGTGGGCGTGAGCGAGGTCCGATCGCGATAGATCGTTGTGTGGGTGACCGCCAGGGTCACGCCGTTCAGCGTCACGGTCCCGGCGCCGGCATCGACCGCGGTCACGGTTCCGCCGAGAAGCAGGTTGCTCTCGCGCTCGACCCATACCTTGTCCGCGACGAGGACGCCGGCGCTCATGGTCCCCTTTACCTCTACCTCGACTCCGTTGGAGACGCCGGAGAGCAGCGCGTTATCCGCGCTCACGTTGACGCCGTCCACGGTGAAGGTCGAAGAGCCGGCACCCTGGATGAAGTTGCTCACCACGCCCCCTACCTCCGCACGATCCTTGTCCGAGGCTTTGAGCTCCTTCAGCAGCTTGACCTGGTCCGCCGTCGTGGAAATCGTGTGGGAAGCGAAGGAGGCGAATTTCACCTCCACGAAGGATCCGTTCGCAATGCCGGGATCGAGCGTTCCGGTGAAGTTCACCGTGATGCCGACCGCGGCGTGCCGCGGCATGAGGGTGAAAGTTCCCGCGCCCAGGCCGCTGACGAGGCCCTTGATCTCGAAATTGCCCAGCGAGCTTTTCTTCTCGATGCGGGCGGCCTTGATGACATGGGATGTGCTGTCCGCAGTCCCGCTGACCTCCACGCGATCCCCTTGCGCAAGCCCCGAGAATCCGCTCACGCCTTCATAGACGGTGGTCGCGTCGGCGACGATCGTCTGGCCGAACACCGTGAAGCTCTGCGCCGAGGCGTTGATGCTTCCGGTGTCGATCGGGCCCTCGAGATTTGCCTCGTACTGCACCTCGGTGGCCGTCCCTTTTCCGGTAGCGCTGTCGATCATGCCCTTCAGCTCGACCACCATGCCCACCTTCAGGTCGCTGTCGGGGTGGGTGCCGGTGTCGTCCATGGTGATGGTGGCGCTCCTGGTATCGTACTCCACGCCGTTCACGAAGATGCTGCCCTTGGCGCTGATGACGCCTTTCGCGTAGCCGGAAACTCCCTGCGCCGGTCCCGCGCCGAGCGCGCAGCCAGCAACCGCGAGCACGACGACGGAAAGGACAAGCAGAGTCCACCGCGCCGCGTGCTCTTTGTGAACCATTGATCTCAATGTGTACCTCCAATTTGGAACGACTGCTTAGTATGCCGTCGTTCCTATATACGACTTATAAGATACAACACGCGCCGGAAAAAACAGTGTCACCGGGGAACGTGGAAAAAGGGTGGGATATCAGTTTTCGGCCGCAGAACCGAAATACAAATGTATTTCGAGAGTATTTCACAAGGCCGGTCTTCATTGACTTTCGCCTAGCAGCCGGCGGGGTGCGGGTAATGCAAACGGAGGCAGCGCAATAATACTGTTTGCGGCTCGTCGGTATTGTGTGAGATGAACAGGCGGGGGGATCGCAGGGGCGGCTTGACGGTGCCCCGAAGAATCATTATTTTCTGCAATACTACGGATTCGAATATTTCGAATTCGTATTAGGCGAATGGATGAACGAGATAAGACTGGTCGAGCTTTTCACGGAGATCAACAGGAAACTCTTCAAGCGCCTGGCGCCCTTTGCGCAGCGGGAAGGGCTGTCCACCGCGGAGTTCCTGGTTCTGTGGAAAATGAACCGCAAGGTCAGCTGCCGGGTGCTGGAGCTTGCGGGGGAGATCGGCGTTCCCCCCAGCACGCTCACGGGCATCCTGGATCGGCTCACCGCGGGGGGGTGGCTCGAGCGCGAGGCGGACCCCGAAGACCGAAGGGCCGTGGTGATGAGGATCACTCAGAAGCTGCGCCAGCTTATTCGACATACGACACAGGAAAGCGGGAGAAGTCTGGTGAAGGTTTTCCGCCAGCTTCCGCCGGACCTGATCGAGAGGCTGACGGCGGACCTCACCGCCGTTTTCAACTGCCTCGAGAGTGAGGAGACGCGAGAATGAGGAAAAAGGCGACAGCTGCGTCCAGGGCCTCTGCTGCGGCCGTGATCCCGGGCGCCGAGTTAGCCGGGCAGAGTGGATATCACTGGCTCGCACCCGTCCTTGTGGCGCTCATAGGCGCATTTATGGCCATCCTGGATTCGAGCATCGTCAACGTGGCGATTCCGACCATGATGAATGTTTTTAATGCGAGCCCGAATTCCATCCAGTGGGTATCGACCATATACCTGCTTGCCCTGGGGGTTGTCACGCCGCTCTCCGGGTGGTTGGGCGACCGATTGGGCTTCAAACGGCTGTACATACTCTCCATGGCGGCATTTGTGACCGGCTCTCTCCTGTGCACTCTCGCATGGGACCTCAATTCGCTGATCATCGCCCGGGTGATCCAGGCAATCGGGGGCGGAATGATCATGCCGACCACCATGGCCATGATCTACCGTATGGTGCCGCGGGAGAAGATCGGCGCGGGGATGGGAATCTTCGGCATCGCGCTGCTCGTGGCGCCCGCCATCGGGCCGACCCTTGGCGGATACCTTGTCGAGTATGTCGAATGGCGTTGGATCTTCACCATCAACCTGCCCATCGGCGTGATCGGCATGCTCCTGGCGTATTTTGTGCTGCCGGAGTTCCAGTCCAAACACCCCGGCAAGCTCGATTATGCGGGGGCCGTCACGTCTGCGGCCATGCTCTTCTGCCTGCTTCTCGCGCTGAGCAAGGGATCGGAGTGGGGGTGGGGTGACGAGAGAATAGTCATGCTTTTCGTCGCGAGCTTTTTCTCATTCGTCCTTTTCATTTACCTCGAGCTGACAGCGGAGAACCCCCTCCTCGACTTGCGGGCGTTCAAGTACCCAAGCTTCACCCTGGCGAATCTTACTATTGTAATAACGACGATCGGGTTGTTTTCCGGCCTTTTCTTCCTGCCCCTTTTCCTGCAGAATATCCGCGGCATCGGCGCCATGGAGACGGGCCTCCTCATGCTGCCGGGCGCGCTCGTTTCCGGCCTGATGATGCCGGTGATCGGAAGGCTCTTCGACAGGTTGGGCCCGCGTCCCCTTGTCATCCTCGGGCTTCTCCTTCTCGCGTTCATCACTTTTCTCTTCCGCAACCTGAATCTCGCCACCGCCACCACAACCGTCATGGTGTGGACCATGATCCGGGGGATGACGATGCCCCTGGCCATGATGCCTGCCCAGACGGCCGCCATGGCAGACATCCCGACGGAGCTGATCGGCCGGGCCTCCGCCATCACCAATATCGTGAGCAGGGTGTCCAGCTCGTTCGGCATCGCCGTGCTGACCTCGATGCTGACCTCGCGGCAGGCCTTACATGGCGCGCATCTGTCCTGGGGGCTGAACGCCGCCAACCCGACCGTCTTGAACATGATCGCGCGGGCAGGGGCCGCAATGGGTGGCGGCGCGCACGGAAGGAGCATCGCCCTTGCCTACATGCAGGGAATGGTCGCCAAGTCGTCCTTCGTGAACGCCATTGACGACGTCTTCATTGTCACCGCGGGCCTCACCCTGATCGCCCTTGTACCCGCCCTTTTCCTCAAAAAGGCGGCGGCCGGCAAGGTGCGGGGAGCGGCGATGGCCGAATAACGGGCGCGCCACCCTCGCGGTGCGGGGAGGCGTACTCACCCAAATCTGTTCGTAGAGAGGTTCATTCGATGTCACGGAAAACTGTCATCATGCTCATCATAGCAATTGCCGTCGTCGCCGTTGTGAGCATCGCGGGGTACTACTGGTACCAGGGGTCCCGCTACGTTGCGACCGACGACGCGCGGATAGCTTCAAACGTCGTGACGGTAAGCCCCGAGATCCTCGGAAAAGTGCTGGAGTGGCGCGTGAAGGAAGGGGACACTGTCCAGAAAGACGATATTCTTGGCCGACAGGACCTCGGCTCCGCGCTCACCTCGGGCGCCCTGAATCCACAGACCATGGGCTCCGTTGCCGGAGTCGTGGCTGAAAAAGCGGTGCTCAAGGCCCCCATTGCCGGTCAGGTCATTCTTTCCACGGCCGTTGTGGGAGAGATGGCGGCGCCCGGCATGTCCCTTGCCGTGATCGCGGACACAGATGGACTGTACGTCAGCGCCAACATCAAGGAAGGCAGCATTGCCAGGGTGAAGATAGGCCAGTCCGTCAGTGTATCGATCGACGCATTCCCGGGAAGGCGATTCCACGGGAGGGTGGAAACCATCGGGCGCGCCACCTCATCCACTTTCTCGCTGCTGCCCATGCAGAACGGCGGGGGAAACTATACGAAGGTCGTACAGGTCATACCAATCAAGGTGACCGTCATCGACCAGGGCGACGCGCGGTTCATGATCGGCATGAACGCATTCATCAAGATCCACATCAATTAGAGCATAAGGAGCGAGAGAGTGAAAAATCGAGGTTATCGCCCATGGGCACTGGTTGTCGTCGCGGCACTATCCGCGGGCCTCATCGCGTGCGAACCCAGGACGGCCGCGCGCGTGACGGTGAAGACAGGGACCGCCCATGCCGGCGGCATCGTCAGGAAAGTGGAGTTCTCAGGGGTTCTCGTCCCCAACAGGACCGTTAATATTTTCGCCAAAATCGCCGGTCAAGCCACCACGGTGGGCGGTGACGTCGGCACCCGCGTAAAGGCAGGGCAGCTCCTCGTGCAGATCGACACCAAGGAGCTCAATGCGCAGTTGAAGGTTGTGGAAGCCCAGGGCGCCGGGGTGTCCGATCAGGCCGCCCAGGCCAAAATCGGGATGGAAACCGCGCGGCTGAATCTCGAGATGGCCCAGCGGGCCTATGACCGGACAAAGACGCTCCTTGACACCAAGGTGGTCACCCAGAGTCAGCTCGATGACGCGCAGACGAAGCTGGATCTGGCGAAGTCAGCCTCCGACAACGCGAGCCGGCAGTACCAGACGGTGAGCGGCTCCGGCCTCGCCCAGGCCGAGGCCCAGGCGAATTTCATCCGGGTGCAGATCTCCAACAGCACGATCACCAGCCCGATCAATGGCATTGTGACGAATCGCAATATCAACCCCGGGGAAATCACTTCGATGAGCACACCTCTCTTGTCCGTCGCCGACACCGCGACTCTGAAGCTGCAGGGCAACGTCTCGCAGGAGGACGTGGTGCATCTCTCCGTGGGCGACAAGGTGAAAGTGACGGTCGACGTCATACCAGGAAAGGAATACGCGGGACGAATCGAGCAGGTTGGCCCTATCGCGGCCGCAACAGGGCAGTATTTCCCCGTTGTCGTGAGCCTCGCAAACGACGGCAAGCTCCTTGCCGGCATGACCGCCAAGGCCTCACTCACGCTCACGGGAAGCCAGGGAATTATCGCCCCCCTCGCCGCGATGGGCGACGGCGAGGACGGCCAGCCATTCGTTTTCGTGGTGTCAGACAGCAAGGTCCACAAGAGACCCGTGACTCTCGGAATGAGGAACGGAGGGGAAGTCCAGGTTCTGTCCGGACTCGCGGCGGGAGAGACGGTTGCGGTCTCCAACATAGGGGCTCTCCAGGACGGAATGGAGGTGGCACAATGAGGCCCGAGTACGTCGGCCTGAATTCCGTGCGGCGAGGTGCATGATGGGTGCAAAACGACCGACAACTGCGCTGGTGCTCTTCACCCTGGGCGTTGCCCTGTTCGGGCAGGCGGTTACTCCGACTTCTCCGCAAGGGGCCGCCCCGCAGGGAGCCCAACCGCAGGCTGGCGCGCAGGATACGGCCATCACCCTCACGCTCGAGCAGGTTGTCGGCAGGGCAATCGCGAACCAGCCGCTGATCCTGCAGGCGGAGGCCGCTGTTGAGGCTGCGCGCGCCAGGGTGGGCCAGGCGCAGAGCACGTACTACCCCAACATCAGCGCCGCGGCTAATTACACTCTCCTCGAGCCGGACGAGAGCATCTTTTTCCCGGGTCTTGGGAACTTTTCACTCGTGCCCGTCAACAACTGGGACTTCAATGTAGGGCTCAGACAGGTCATCTTCCAATTCGGCAAGAGAGGCGTGCAGGTCAAGCTGGCGGAGAACGGAGTCTCCGCCGCGCGGATCGGCGTGGATCAGATCAGGATCAGCCTGGCTTTCCAGGCTGCGCAGGGCTTCTATACCGTCCTCTTCCTGCAGGAGCAGCTCAAGGCGCTGAACGAGCAGCTCCAGAACCTGCAGGAACACCTGAGCGCCACTCAGGTCAAAGAACAGACGGGATCAGCAACCCGGTACGACGAGCTGAGCACGGGGGTGCGCATTTCCGTCCTGCAGAGCCAGCTCATAGAGGCGGAGAACCAGTACCAGAAACAATCCATCGCCCTCAAGCAGCTCCTCGGTATGGCGGAATCGGCAGACCTCAGGCCGAGCGGCGGGTTCACTCCAACGGTCGATGATCCCTCCGACGAGCAGTCACAGCTTGCGTCCGCCATGGCGCACCGTCCCGACGTCCTGCAGGCGGTGGAGGCCGAAAGCGCTGCCGAGCTGAATCGCAACCTTGCAACCATGGGGGCATGGCCGACGATCTCCGCGCACGCCGCGATGGGATACAAAAACGGGATCCTCACCAGCCAGAACCTCAATATCAACGCGCTCGTCTTCAACTGGATGGCAGGAATCCAGGTGAGCGTGCCTCTCTTCCAGGGCTTCCTCATCGCCCGCCAGGGAGAGGAAGCAGATAAGAAGCTGCTCGCCGCCAGGGAAAATACCCTGGCGGTAAAGCGCAACGTCACCACGCAGGTCCTGCAGGCCCTTCAGGACGCCGATGCCAGCCGCCAGCAGGTGCAAAGCGCGCAGTCTCAGCTCAACCAGGCCACGGAGATGCTGCAGGTGGTCAAGCTTCAGTACGACCTGGGAATGCTGAGTAATCTGGAATACCTCGATGCGCAGGCCGCTCTGGAGAGGGCCCAGCTTGGCAGTCTTCAGGCGCAGTATCGGGCAGTGCTGAGCGAGCTCGCCGTGAAACAGGCAATCGGGGCCGTCATCTGGGAGACAACGCCGTAGACAGGGAAGCACAGGGACGCCGAGCTCAGGCCTTCAGATCCGCATCGATGGGAGACGACTTGATGAGATCGGTCTGGCGGCGGTGCCAGGCGATATCCCGCCACATGCCGACGAATTGCGGCCCGCAAAAGTTTGAAGTCGCGATGGCGACCCAGCGGCCCTGCGCCGCGGCGTGCGCGACCCCCATGGCCGTCAGATCCTTGACCCAGCCCCAGTCCAGGCCCGGCCAGTCCTTGTAGTCGACAACCGCCCAGCATTCGGTGGTGATGAGCGGCTTCCCCGAAGCGCGCGACCAGGCGGCGACATTGTCGATTTCCGCGATCAGGGCGGCATCGTACTTCGACCTGCCGTCGTGGTAGACACGATATCCGTTCTCGACGATGTGCGCGAATCCCACCGGGTCGAATTTCTCGAAGTCATAGCCGACACGTTCGTTCCAGTCGCTGGTTTCAGGGTGTGACATCCAGATGTGCGGCTCGAGGAAATCGAGCATCGAAACATCCTGCTCTTTCCAGTCACGGTATTGCGTGCAGAAGGAGAACGTATAATCGAGAGTCGGGTAGAGGCGTGCGACCTCCCCGACGGCGCCGCGCATCCAGGAGGTGATTTCCTGCGATGCGCGGGACTTCTCCTCGGTGGACGGAGCGTTTTCGTTGCCGCCGTAGAGATAGGGCGTCCAGAACGGGGCGGGAAACTCGTTGCTGAAATCCACATAGAGCAGAGCGTCAAGGAGCCCCGCCTCGTCGAGGTAGCGCAGAGTGTCCCGCCAGATCCGCGCGTGGTCACCGGGCGCTCGGATCCCGTTGCGGAGGCCGGACGCCTCGAGTCGATTCCATGTGGAGAGTCCGACCAGGATATTGCGGTCACGGCACGTGCCGATGAATTGTCGCAGCTCCGGTCCGACCCGCACCCTTACCTTCGACTGTGCGCCCCATGCCGACTGGTTCCAGACAGGCAGCAGCTCCCAGACCTTTTCCGCCGAGGCGGACAGGAGGTGCGGGTAGGCGTCGATGCGCACGGCGTCATAGCCGCGGGCGGCAAGCTCATCCAGCGCCTGGTCCCAGTCCTCGTAGCCCGCCCCGGGCCAGCGACGCTCGAGCCAGGAAAAATCCCACATTGCGATAGCGAGCGGTCGGTCGATGCGATGCTTCACAGCCAATCCTCCCTCCGGTCTGCTCCGGCGGTCCCATACTATTCGAATAGTCGCTATTTTGCCGTTTCAGTTGGCCTTGAAAACCCACCGCCTTTGGCGGTGGTGATGTCCTGATGGCTTTGCCGTAAGACCGATAGCGAATAAGATGAAGGCATGGCGAAATGGAAAAAGCAGTCGCACGTGGTCTACCAGTGCAGCTACCACATAGTATGGTGCCCAAAGTATCGATTCCGGATTCTGGAAGGGGCTGTAGCGAAGTACGTCGAAGAACGTATCAGGGTTATCTGCGAATGGAAGGATAGTGGAGTAGAAGAACTGAATGTGATGAAAGACCACGTGCATCTGGTGGTAAGCGTTCCGCCAAGGGTATCGATATCAGAGTTGATGGGGTTTTTGAAGGGCAAGACAGCAATAGGGATATTCAAAAACTACACAACCCTGAGGCGGAAACCATATTGGGGGAATCATTTCTGGAGCCGCGGCTACTGCGTATCGACCATCGGGCTGGACGAGGAGAAGATAAAGCGCTACGTGCGTTACCAGGAGGACAAGGAGCGGCTCGAAGAGAGAGAGCACGAAGAACTAGGCCTCTTTTAGAGGCCGGGGCCAAAGCCACCGCCTCAGGCGGTGGATCATTTACTCATCATGCCCCCGGGCACACCCGATTCCTGTGAGCAGGCCCGGGCGCGCGCAAGGAGCACCTCCCGCTCACGCGCGTTGCGAGTAAGCGATGCCGCATGCTCGAACTCGGCACGTGCCTCGTCGAACCGGCCCAGCTTGAAGAGGAGGTCGCCGCGGACGGCCGGCAGGAGGTGGTATGTCTTGAGTGATGGCTCCAAGGTCAGCCCGTCCACGACCTCGATGCCCGCACCGGGACCGAACGCCATTGCGAGAGCGACCGCGCGATTCAGCTCGACGATCGGGGACGGCGCAAGCTGGGCGAGCGCTTCATAAAGCGCCGAGATGCGGGCCCAATCCGTCTCCGTCGCGGTGCGCGCCCTGGCGTGACAGGCGGCGATCGCGGCCTGCAGCCCATAGGGGCCGTATGCGCCGCCCGGCGCCGCGGCACGCTCGAGAGCCGCGAGACCACGATGGATGAGGAGCTGGTCCCAGCGTGCGCGGTCCTGATCGAGGAGCAGGATGGGCTCCCCGGTCGGGCCGACGCGCGCCCTCAATCGCGACGCCTGGATCTCCATGAGGGCGACGAGCCCGTGGACCTCAGGCTCCCGCGGAGCGAGCTCCGCGAGGATTCGGCCCAGACGGAGCGCATCCTCACAGAGAGCGGGCCGCACCCAGTCGTCGCCCCTTGTGGCCGAGTAGCCCTCGTTGAAGACAAGGTAGATGACCTCGAGCACCGATGACAAACGGGATGCGAGCTCTTCCGGCCGGGGGACCTCGAAGGGGACATTGGCCTCGGAAAGGGTGCGCTTGGCCCGGACGATACGCTGGGCAATGGTCGGCTCCGGAACCAGGAATGCGCGCGCGATCTCCTCTGTTTTCAGGCCTCCGAGCAGGCGCAGCGTGAGGGCAACCCGCGCTTCGGAAGAGAGCACGGGATGACAGGCCGTGAAGATGAGGCGGAGGAGATCGTCTTCGACCACGTTGTCGTCGGCCTCGGCGATGGCGGCGTCGAAATCCGGCATGGTCATCCCCTGCTCGGCTTCGAGCGCGCGACCGAGCTCCTCATGTTTGCGCGCGAGCCGTTTGCTCCGGCGCAGCCAGTCGATGGCACGCCGTTTCGCGACCGCCATGAGCCACGCGCCCGGTTTATCCGGCACGCCCGATTCCGGCCACCGCTCGAGCGCAACGACCAGGGCGTCCTGCGCGAGCTCCTCGGCCAGCCCGACGTCGCGCACCATCCGCGCGAGACATGCGATGATCCGGGCCGACTCGATCCTCCAGACTGCGTCGATAATGCGATGTGTGTCGGGAGCCGTCATATCCATTCACGAATGTATTGAAAACCATTGCTGCCATCAAATAACGAAGGGCGCCGTCAAAGGCTAATCCGCGGAGTACCGCGGTGCGATAGGGGCCTTCAGGTCAACGGAGACCTGGGCATCCCTGTCGCACCGTAGAACGCCGTCCCGCAGCTCCAGCTCCGCGACCTGGATCGAAGATCGGCGCGCTGCGTACGCATGGTCTCCCTGCACGAGGACGTCGGCATGGCTGTCGATATTGCCATCGTCCCTCCGCGCTCCCGGCCTGTCGAGGATATTTTCCTGGCGCGTCCAGCTCTCCGCGTCGTCAGAGCGATAGGCGCCCAGACCCTGCCAGGGATCCGTGATCATCCAGTACACGCCCTTCCAGAAGAATACGTTCGGACCCTCATGAGGGCAGTCAGTGATCACGGGCCCGTGAACCTTCCAGCGGGACAGATCGGTGCTGTCCGCCGCAAAGGTGTGTGACCCGGCGGCCTCGTCCTTGTACCACATCCGCCAGCGCTCGTCGGAACAGCGGCCATCGTCACCTCCTCGGGGGCGTTCACGAGCCCTGAAACTATATATCACCGCATCATGCGTTGACTATGGATGGCGTCTCACTTATCCTAGGCACCATGTTCGACGAGACGCTTGTCAAAGACCTCAGCGAGTTGCTCGGAAAAAGCCTCAATTTCAAGGACATCGAGGCCATTGGCGGATATTTGTTCAAGAACCGCTCGTATGACCTCCACGCGGTCGCAGGCGTCGACGCAAAGGTCAGCATTTCGCCGCTGAACGCCGCGAAGATCCTCGTGGATGAGGCGGAGAGCCAGGGGAAGCTGAAGGACCTTTTCGTCTTCACCATCGAATTGGACGGGTCGCCGCTGAACGGCAGGGTAGTGGAGCTCCAGGGGCTCGAGAACATGCTCTATCGGCTGACGCGCTCGGGGCAGTACTACGACTTCTCCAGCCGCAAATTCATCGACGTGGAAGACCATCGCAGCCTGGTGAGCTGGGGAGCGCTCCGGGACGGCCGGGAATACGAGGTCGCAATCGCCTCGATCGACATCTGCCAGAACAGCGAGCTGGTGAAGAAGTACAAGACAAAGATCATGGAACAGGTGTACTACCGGCTGTGGGAGTTCCTGAAAGCAAAGCTCGACATGTGGGAAGGCAGGATCTGGAGCTGGGCGGGTGACGGCGGCATCCTTGCATTTCGCGGAGAGGAAAACGTCCCGCGCGCGGTAAGCTGCTGCCTGGAAATACTCGCCAGCCTGCCGGTGTTCAACATGCAGCCGGACAAGCCGATCAAGGAGGAGATCTGCCTCAGAATCGCCCTCGATTTCGGCCCGCTGAAGTTCTTCAATGACACGGGGAAAATCGTTTCCGAGGTCATCAACTATGCGGCCCACCTGGAAAAAAAGGGAACCAGGCCGAGCAGGTTGAGCATATCCGACGAGGTGCACGCACGGTTGTCGCCGGCCATGCGGAAGTTGTTTGCGGAGGAGATGAGCTTCGAAGGACGAACCGCCCGGTCCACGGCATGAGCCTTCCCTGAGACGCCGCGATGGGATGCACGGCCCGGGAAAGAACCGCGCCGCATGGAGCGGATGAACCATATTTCTCTTGCCCGCACTTATTGAGCCGATTTCATGTACACTTCACATGGCAAGGCGATCCGCGTCCAGACACCACAAGCTGTTCGTACGCTGAGTTCTCCGCTTCAGGCTCCAAGTATCCACCTCCTCACCGAGCCACGAGCCAAAGGTCGGAGCGAAGGTCATGAGCCTCGCTCCATGAAAGAAGGACGGAGTGACAATCGCAGCCTGCGCACGGCATCAAGAACGCATAATTTGAAATCTTCCACAAAGGCGAGGCTGGATGTCTGGGGCGCAACGCTTATCACGGTTGGCGCATGCATCGTCATGAGGTTTTCGAATCCGGGTGTTCCGCGGACGGTCCTATTCGTCACTTCGGTCTTCGTTGCCTTCTGGCTGATTATTGTCTCAATTGGGCACACGAGAAGAAGTGACGGTTAGCGAAAGCAGATCACACTCCGCCTTCGGCCCGTGTCGTCAGATGTCCACCTGCTCCGCCAATTCCCGGTAGCGGCACACGCCATTCGCCCAGCGCATCTGCTCGGGGGAGCTGCACTCGGGCTCCAGGAGACGACGCGCGGCAACGAGAATACAGGCGCACTGCGCGCGGCTCGTGGCCACGTTCAGGCGATTGGGGTTGTAGAGAAAGCCCATGCCGCGCGGGGCGTCCTCCGCTCCCGAGCTCGTCATGGAGTAGATGACCACCGGCGCCTGCTGACCTTGGAACCTGTCCACCGTGCCGACACGCATGCCGGGCAGGCGGCTGCCGAGAGCGGCAACCTGGGCATTGTAGGGGGCGACAATGAGGATGTCGGACTGCTGGAGCCTTCGCACGGCACCCTGGGCATCGGTCCACGACACCCCGGGGCTGAGCAGGCTTCTGACGATGTGCGCAACGGCTTCCACCTCCTCGGGGGAGCTGTTCTGATTGCCCGCGTGCTCCACCGGCACGTAGAAAAGGCCGCTTCCTTCAAACGGCGTGCCGCCTTTCAGCGCCTGCCTTTCGAGTCCGTCGCGGGAACGCAGCCGCCCTTCGTAAAAGAGCTCGGAGGTGAATCTGCAGATGCGGGGGTGTAGCCGCCAGGATTCATCGAGGAAGAGACCGGCTTCGTCCGCGATGGTCTTCCGGCCTCCGAGGACATGGACAAGCGCGGCCACCTCCGCGCCTTCCGGGTGTGCCCCCCGCTGCGGCTGTTCGAGCTGCTGCGGGTCTCCGAGGAGCACGAGGTTGCGCGCGGCGCGCCCCGCGGCCAGCGCGTGCGCCAGCGACATCTGCCCCGCCTCATCGATGAAGAGGTAGTCGAGGGATTCGCTCATATCCTCCCGGGCCCAGAACCAGGTCGTGCCGCCAGCCACCTTGCCCGAGTCGAGCCCCGCGCGCGCCTTTGCGTTGTCCGTTACCTCTTCGAGCCCCTCGATCGATTCGCCGCCTGACTTGCTGCCCTTGTGGATGGCCATGAGAGGCACTCCCTCCATGCGGGCGGCGTTCAGGACCTCTTTCAGCAGGTTTACAATGACCTTGTGGCTGACGGCGGTCACGCCGATCCGCCTGCCGTCCCGCGCGAGGGCCACGATCATGCGCGCACCTGTATAGGTCTTGCCCGTGCCCGGCGGTCCCTGGATCGGCAGGACGCCGTTGTCCAGGCCGCGTGCGAGCCTGACCGCGGCCTCGACGATGTCCTCACCCGGTCTTCGCAGCGCCTGCGCGGGCGTGCGGAGGCGAGGGTTCTTCCTCAGCAGCAGGTCCCTGGCCGCGCGATAGGGTCCCCTGCCGTCCACGCCGTTCCGGGCAATCGACCGGGCCACCTGGAGCAGCGCGGTGTTCACCGGCTGCGGATTGACGCGATCATTCACCATCACGGCCGCGGGATGGTGATCGGCCGCCTTGGAGTACTTTGCCACATCGAGCGTGCGGCCCGACAGGTCGAGCGCGCTGACCTTGCCCACGGTGCCGCCGCCGATCTCGTGCAGCTCATCACCGGGGTCGAAGGCAGCCTCCTGCTCGGGAAAGCTGTAGCGGTGGAGGGGGGACTTCGCCGAGCCCCCGACTGTCCCGATGAAATCCAGCCCCGCAATCGCCTTCCGTTCCTCGATGAGCTCCTCGTGCCCCAGGGCGTGAATCCTGAAGAACTCCCACCACGCGCACTTGTCCTCACGCCGGAAGTATTCAAGCTGGTGAGCGATAAGCCACCGTGCCCGTTCCGGGGGTCCCCATGCGGCCTGATCGTCGGGAAGTCCCGCGGTGAGCCGGGTGTAGACCGCCTGCACGTCCGCGGCCCTCTCCTCCACCGTTTCGCTCGCGTCGCCGCTTCTCTCCACGGGCCGGGCAATGTCCCCGCCCTGCGCAGCCAGCTCGGCACGCCGTTCCTCGAGCCAGACCCGGAGGGCGGCCGTTGAAAGGCAGTCGTCCCGATTGTACGCTTCCACGGCGGCGCGGTCCGCGGCCGAGATCTCGGAAGGCCCGGCCAGCTCCAGCGCCCAGGCAATGCGGCGAAGCGCCGCCCCTGCGGCGGGGAGGTCCATGGCACGCGTGAACCCGAAGGAGTGCTCGAGCGATTTGAGCGAGTAGCTCTCGACGCTCACGCGCAGCCCGTGGCGCGTCACGGCGAGCAGATCCACGAACCGCTCGGCGCGCAGCAGCCGGTCGACCTCCGCCTCACGTGTCCCGTAGCGTCCGATGAGGCGCTTCACCGCGGCCGGCTCATACGGGGAATAGTGGTAGACGTGCATCCCGGGATGCGTCCGCCAGCGGTCCATGACGAAATCGATGAAATCTTCTATCGCTTTCCGCTCCGCGAGCCGGTCCAAAGCCCAGAATGTCCTGTACAGGAACGTTCCGTTCGGCCCGGCGAATGCTGCGCCGAGCAGATACTCCATGCCGCCTTCTCCCGCGAAGGAATCCGATTCGATGTCGAAGAAAACGTCTCCTGCCGACGGCTCGGGGAGGAGGGCGAGGCCGTACCCGGGCTGCGGGACCAGGAGCTCGTAGAGGGGCCGTCCGGCCCGCCTGCCGGCAAGCTGGATACGGGCCTGGCCGTGGGCCCTGGCAAACGCCTCTGTGTTCCCGCGCGCCGGCTTCTCGCGGAGCGGCGCCGGCTCTTCCGCGAACTGCTCGAGCGTGCGTATTCCCTGGCGCTCGAGCTCACCGATGTGAAGCGGGCGGATCCCCGCAACGAGACAGAGGTTGTCATCCGCGTGCCTGCGCGCATCGCACTCCCTCGCCCACCGGCAGATGTCGCAGTGGGCTACCGGGTGCGGATATGTCGATTGTGAGGGCGGGGCTGCAATGGCCTCCTCCAGACGCCGGCGGACAAGGCGATAGTAGGCGGCGAAATCTTCATAGCGAAAGCTCTCCCGGGGAAATCCCTGCCCGGGCCTGACGACATGCATCTGGGAAGGAGCCCGGCCCTGCACGGCTGCAACCAGGTCGGAGTACAGGCAGAGCTGGAGGACCGTCCCGCCGCGCGTTTCCTGCGCGAGCTTCGTGTCCACAACCTCGTAGGACCAATCACCGAGATCGCTGGGCTCCGGGACCCGCAGGAGCACGTCCGCCCGGCCGATCCACTGGCCCCTGCCAAGGCTCGCCTGCACAATCGCGTCCGCCCCGGCGCGCATCGAAGCCACGGTTTGATCAACGGGTGACGTGGCTTCATCAACCCCCCGCTCGACGACACGCAGGCCGTTTGCGCGAAGGTGCTCGATGTACGCCCGCTCGTGGCGCAGGCCTCTCTCCTGCAGCAGCGCGAGTCCCGGGTCCCTCCAGGCAGGGGCTTTGCGCCGTCCTTCGGCAACGGCGCGGTCGAGCTGGGTCAGGTGCCGGCAGGCGAGATGATTTGCGACGTCGGTTGCGGCGAGCCGAAGGACCTCTCCGTCCCTGTGCATGGGCAACAGGATAGCGGTACGGCATGGCGGGGACAAGCAGAGTGGGCAGCGGCCGGGCTCCTCAGAGTTGCCGCGGGGCCGATCTTGTCGTATTGTGAGACTGCCATGAACAAGCGTGAGCTCCTACTCTCCCTGCTGGATGACTCCTGGAAGCCGAAGAGGGTGCCCGCGGCGTTCTTCCTGCATTTCGATCCCGCCTTCCATAGAGGCCAGGCCGCGATCGACAAGCACCTGGAATACTTCCGCTTCACCGACATGGACTTCGTGAAGATCCAGTTCGAGCGCCCGTTCCCTCGTCTGGAAATCAACCGCCCCGGGGATTGGAGCAAGGTGCCTCTGTATGACCGGGGATTTTTCGAGGCTCCCCTGAAAGTCGTGGACGGCCTGGTGAAAGCGGCCGGCCGGGAGGCCCTGGTTCTTCTGACGCTCTATTCGCCGTTCATGCTGGCCTGTCAGACGGCGGGCGCGGAAACGGTCGTGCGTCATGCCCAGGAAGACCCTGAGGCATTCAAGCGCGGCATGGAGGTCATCACGGAGGGCTTGCTCGGCTTCGTGAAGGAATGCGTCAGGCTCGACCTGGACGGGTTCTACTCCTCCACGCAGGGCGGGGAGAGCGGCCGATTCTCCGACCCGAAGGCGTTCACGGAGTGCGTCCGTCCCTTTGACCTGGCTGTGATGGCCGAAATCAATACGCGGTGCCGGTTCAATATCCTGCATGTGTGCGACTACCACCTGCCGTACTCGGATATCGCTCCCTACGCAAGCTACCCGGGTCACGTCGTCAATGCGAGCCTGCAGATGACCGGCGGGGAAATCGGCGCGCGGGAGGTGTCGCGGATGTTCAAACGTCCGTTCATGGGCGGTCTGGAGCGCAAAGGCGTGATCGCGAACGGCACCCGGGAGGCGATCCAGGCAGTCGTGCGCGAAGCGCTCCGTAATGCGCCCGAGCGGTTCATACTCGGTGCTGACTGCACCGTGCCGGCCGATACCCCGTGGGACAATATCCGGACGGCAATCCAGACCGCGCACGAGGCCGCGGGGTAGACAGCACGCGCCCATATGCTTAGGTTTGCTCATGATACGAGGTGCTTCACGCATGCCGCTGTCCGCCCGCGGATTTGCGGCGCTTGTCGGATGCGTCGGCCTGTGCATTTCGATCGCGGCCCAGGCGCAGTCAGCCGCGGCATCGCCGGGCGCCCGCGACCTTCCCTTCCCTTTGAACGCTCCACCCGGGTTCCACGTCGAGCTCGTTTCGAACCGGGTCGGGGGCGCGCGTTTCATTACCGCGGCTCCCAATGGCGACATCCTTGTTGCCGAGATATCCCGCGGCGTGGTTGTCGCCGTGCATCCGGGGTCGCCGCCTGACGCCCAGCCGACGCTGGTCGCGGCCGGGCTCGCCCTTCCCAATGCCGTGGAGTTTCGGGGAAACGACCTGTACATCGCTGTCTGGAGCGGGGTGGTCGTCATCCGCGACTATCCGCGCGGCATCGGCTCTCCTCGCGTGTTGTTCGACGACATGCCCCGCAACGGTGATCACAACGCCCGCGCTCTCGCGCTTGACCCGGCAGGAGGCATATTCATTTCTTCAGGGTCCGACTGCAATGTCTGCAGGGAAGAGGACCCCCGGCTTGCCACCATCCTCCATTACGGGTCCGACGGCAGCGGCGGCCGGATCTATGCCTCGGGACTCCGCAACGCGAGCGGTCTGGCCATCGACCCCCGGGGCCGGCTCTGGGCGGTAGTCAATCAACGGGACAACCTGACACCCGACCATACCGATCTGCCGCCCGACGAATTGGACCTGATCCAGCAGGGCGGCAACTACGGCTGGCCGACCACGTATCCCATCGTAGACAAGCGGCTGCCGAGCCCCGAGTTCCCCGGTGCTGCGACGGCGGGAATACTTCCTACAACCTTCAACTTTCAGGCGCACTCGGCTCCCCTGCAGGCCGTGTTCTACAATGCGGCACAATTCCCGGACCGGTTCCGCGGCGCCATGTTTGTCGCATTTCACGGCTCATGGAACCGGAATCCACCCACCGGCTACAAGGTTGTTGCCGTCACATTCCAGGACGGCAATCCCACGAGGGTTGAGGACTTCCTTACCGGCTGGCTGACTCCCACCTACAGGGTCCGCGGAAGGCCCGTCGGAGTCGCGGTAGCCGCGGACGGCTCCTTGTACGTGAGCGACGACACCGGTTACCTTTTGCGCGTCCGTTATGGGGACTGATACGATCGGGGCGGACCGGGCGGTGAGTTGCGCTGGGGGCGGACATCCGCCCGCGGGGGGATCGTGAGCGCGAGAGCCGCGGCGTAGACGGCGGCAGATGCCACAAAGAGCAAACGAACTCCCGACCCCGCGGCAAGAAGCGGCGCCGCCGCCGACGCAATCACCGAAGCCGCTCCATTGGCGGCCCAGGCAAGGGCACGATCTCCCGGTCCCCCCGGCTCTCTCAGCGCGAGGGGAAAGGGAACGCCCAGGATTGTGGCCGGCACGGCGAGCAGCGCGAGCGTGACGACGATCCGCAGGGGGAGGTCGAAAGGAAGGAGCAGGCCAAGGAGCGGGGACAACGCGAAGGCTGTTGCCAGAAGGGATGCGGCAGCGGCCGCAACCGCGGCAGGAAGGAAACGCGTCCCCAGTCGCGCAGTGCAAAGCCCGCCGATGCCCGAGAAGGCAAGCATGCCGCCGAGGGTCACGACGATGGCCAGGGAAGGACTTGCGAATAGCACGCCCAGCGCATCGAGAAAGGCGATCTCGGCGAAAAGATATCCGCAACCCACTGACGCGAAAAAGAGCATGCGGAGGGTACGGGAATAGCGGCGAGCGGGCGGCGGTGAGAGCGTCACGGGCAGCCTCAACGCCGCGCCCCCCATGAGGAGCAGGCCCGCAAAGACGGCAATCAAGAGGCCGGCGACAGCCACGAGCTCGCCCGAGGCGAGGAACCGGTAGGTCATTCCACCTGTTGAACGCATGTAGTCGCTCACCCTCAGCCATCGGAGAAACCGGCTGGGGAAAGGACGATCGTCGGTCTCTGGCGCCACATCGAGGAAATAGCCCTTGATGAAGCCGGGATTGCGCATCAGCTCTTCGTAGGCCTCGAAGTACCATGGTCGCTCGAGCTTTATGAATCGTCCGGTGTCGGCGGGGGCGATGCCGGGATACCAATCCAGATCGAACCCGCGCTCCTGGCAGAAGCTCTTCAAGATCTCCAGGAGCTCACCACGGAACGGCCGGCGCGAGATAAGGATCGTGCAGACATCCCAGCTCCTGGCAACGGCGAGATGCTCCGAGGGCGTCTCGACCCCCAGACGGGTAAGCGCGTCCCGAGCCGTTGCCAGGAGCCGCACGGAGTCCGAGGGAGGAAGCACATTCATCCTGCCGATGATGATCACCCCTCTTTCACTGAGCCTCCTCCAGTAATCCTGGAACGCGTCCATGGTGAGCAGGGCATCGGTGGAGAGGCTGGCCATACCGGGAAGCAGGGGCCCCCAGTTCTCCACGTGGATCACGTCGTAGAGGGTCCTCGACATTCGCACGGTCGCGCGTGGGTTTCCGGAAACGACATCGACGCCGTACGCGTGGTACCACTCCGCGATCCGGCGGGCCACGCCGGGCGAGCCGGTCGCTGCCGTGATGCTCCTGCTGCCCGCCGCGATCGCGCACGCGATGCCGAGTCCTCCATCACGCTGGACGATCAGGCACGAGCCGGCGCGGGGGCCCGCGGCGCCAGCGATCTTCGACGCCACAAGGGCGTATCCCGAGAAGCAGAGGGTCTGTCGGGCGAATGAGGAGTCCGCCGGCCTTGCAAGCCTGTAAAGAGTCGTAAGGTCGTCACCGTCCGTGAAGATTCCCGCCTGGCCCGGGAGCTCGCTTGTGAATGAAAGGCTGAGGCCCGGCGCAAAACGGATCTGAGGGCTCTCCATCACGCTGAGACTGCCCCAGAGCCCCGTCTCCCGTTCGCTGATGCTGTTGCCCGGCATCATGAGGAGCTGCGAAAGTGCCTTATACGGCGAGGGCTGGAGGGCGAGGGTTGCGCCTGAGAAGTTGAGAAAGACAGCGCAGCATGCCACGGCGGCGCACGACCCGCTCAGAATGACGCTCCGCGAGCGGTTGAGGTCATGGGGGACCCGGACGAAAGCGGCCGCACCGGGCGCGAGGGCGGCGATCGCCGCCGCAGCGATGGCTCCTCCCTCCCCAAGAAGCGGGAACAGCAGCGCAGGCAGCGCGGCCCCGGCCGCGCTGCCCGTCATCGCGGCGCCGGCAACCGCGCCGCTCCTCGCGGGCATGCGCGCGTAGGCGGCGCATGTGGCGAGCCCGGCAAAGAAAAAGGGCAGCGCGAGAAGCAGGTAGACGGCGAGCAGGTAGAAGAGCTGCGCCCCGTCAACGGGAAGTCGGAAGAAATCGAGTGGGATCCGTTTGGCAAGGATGAATGAGCCGAGCGTGCTGACGCCCGCGAGGAGGGAGACCGCGGCACCCATCGGCCGCTCCCGCGCACGCGCGAGCGCGGGAGCGCGCGCGATGAGGACCCCGGCCGCCGCGGACCCGAGCATGGCGATCCCGATCACGAGCGGGGCGAGGTGACTCCACTGCGCGACGGCAAACCACCGGGTAAGCGTGATCTCGTACAGAAGCGATGAAAGAGAGAGCGCGAAAACCGTCGCAAGGGTCATCGGAGGCTCTGGAGGGCCCTCCCGGTCAGCGGGACGAAGAGCGCGCCCGTGATGTACTCGATCGCGTACGTGTTTCCCGTCCTCGTCACACGTACGATGTTCTGCGTGCCGAAGGGGTTGCCGAGGGGCAGGACCATGCGGCCGCCTTCCACGAGCTGGGCGAGCAGGGGAGGCGGGACTGTGCCCACCGCGGCGGTGATCATGACGCAATCAAAGGGCGCCTCCTCTTTCCAGCCGAACCAGCCGTCCCCCGGCCGGGCATGCACGTTCGCGAGGTCAAGCTTTGCGAGCAGCCCGGCCGCCCGCTGCTGGAGGATCGGCTTGATCTCGATCGTAAAGACCTCCTTCGCCAGCCGGGAGAGAACGGCTGCCTGATAGGCCGAGCCGGTCCCGATCTCCAGGACACGCTCGCGGCCGGTGAGGCGCAGGCACTCGGTCATGAGGGCGACGATATACGGCTGGGAAATGGTCTGGCCTTCGCCTATTGGCAGAGGGTTGTCAGTGTACGCCTGGCCGCGCAGGTCCTCGGGCACAAAGAGGTGCCGCTCGACCGCGCGCATGGCGTCAAGAACCCGTCGATCCTTGATGCCGCGCGCCTCGATCTGCTCGGTCACCATGAGGTTGCGGAGCTCCGTAAAGTCCTGCGCGGAAGCGGCCAGGGGGATGACGAGAAGAAGAACCGCCGGGAGTGAACGGGGCATTGTGTACCCTCCGGAGATCATGAGTATAAACCCGGCCTCAGGACCCATCAACACCGTCGAGGAGACCACTTCCCCAAGTCACGCATTTCTGATACGTTACGGAAAATATTGCCTGGTGACTATGGCGCAGGGGAACCACCCGTTCCCATCCCGAACACGGAAGTTAAGCCCTGCCGCGCCGATAGTACTGCCGCTTGACGGTGGGAGAGTAGGTCGTTGCCAGGCTTTTTATTTTCGCGAATGATACGCACAGGCACGGAACAGAGCTATAGGTACTTCGACATCGTCATGGCCGCTTTCGTGACGGTGCTCATCGTCAGCAACATCGCTTCCTCCGCAAAAATTGTCGATTGGGGATTCTCCCTTTTCGGCATCAGGCTGGCCTTTGACGGGGGAACGATCCTCTTTCCCATCAGCTACGTTTTCGGCGACGTGCTCACCGAGGTCTACGGGTACCGCCGATCGCGCCGGGTGATCTGGACGGGCTTCGCATGTCTCGCCGTGTGTGCCGCGGTGCTCTGGCTGGTGCGGATCATGCCTGGTGAGGCGGGCTGGGCCTCCGCGGGCGGGCAGGACGCCTACCTGAAAGCATTGGGCGGCATGAGCACGGGTGGCATTGTTCTGGCGAGCCTCGTCGCCTACTTTGCGGGCGAGTTCAGCAACTCGTTCGTCCTTGCGAAGATGAAGATCCTCACGAAGGGCAGGTGGCTGTGGACGCGCACTATCGGCAGCACCCTGGTCGGCGAGGGCGTGGACACGGCCATTTTCATCACAATAGCGAGCCTGACCGGCGTGTTTCCCTGGTCGATATTCGTCACGCTGGTGCTCACCAATTACATATTCAAGGTGGCGATCGAAGCAATAATGACCCCCATTACGTACAGGGTGGTCCATGCGCTGAAGAGAGTGGAAAAAGTGGACTGGTACGATTACGGGACGGATTTCAACCCGTTCGCGCTGCGCGCGCAGGCGCCGGGCAGGGAAATCAACTGATGTTCGTCCTGTTCACCTCGTAGTGGCTCCACACCTTCTCCGGCTTTCCGTCCCGGATCAGAATGAGCTGGGGTGATTCATGGGTGACGTCGTACGTCTCGGCGACCCAGTTCGACAGGTCGCGCTGCTCGCGCACATTGACCCAGTAGATGGGGAGGTCGGTCTCCATTGCGCGCACCTCCTTTGCCGCCGTGGCGGAGATGCCGCACGTGGTCGAATGCTTGTACACGAGACAGTTTGCGGGCAGAGTTTTTTCTTTCATTGGGATGATGGTGTTCACGTGATTTCCTCTGGCAGGACAAAATTAGATCCGACACCGGTCCGCGTCAAGCCCGCGCGGCCATGGTACAGGCGCCACACGGGGCCGCGCAGGACCTGAGCCCGCCGCATTCGCTCGAAAATCCGCGGAGTACCGCGATGCTCGCGCCCGCGGCTGTTCCACGCTATACTCTCGACTCGGAGGAGTGCCATGGGTGGTTCGTCCAGGGAAAAGCTGCGGGCGGAGCTGCGTATCGGCTGTGGGGGGCCGCGTGCCGTGCGCGCGCCGCGCGGGACGGAGCTCCATTGCAGGGGCTGGCACCAGGAGGCGGCCCTGCGCATGCTCTGCAACAATCTCGATCCCGAAAACGCGGAGAATCCTGATGAGCTGATCGTCTACGGCGGCACCGGCAAGGCAGCTCGAAACTGGCCCTGTTTCGACGCGCTGGTGAGCTCCCTCCTCGACCTCGAGGACGATGAGTCGCTTCTCGTGCAGTCGGGAAAACCGGTCGGGATCCTGCGCACCCATCGTCTCTCTCCCCGCGTGCTGATTGCCAACTCGAACCTCGTGCCCCGCTGGGCCACCTGGGAGCACTTCCACGAGCTCGAAGCAAAAGGCCTGATGATGTACGGGCAGATGACGGCGGGCTCCTGGATCTACATCGGCACCCAGGGAATCCTCCAGGGCACGTTCGAGACATTTGCGGCTCTGGCGGAAAAGCATTTCAACGCGGGCCTGGCGGGAAGGATCGTCGTGAGCGCGGGCCTCGGGGGCATGGGGGGCGCGCAGCCGCTGGCGGTGACCATGAACGACGGGGTAATGATCTGCGTGGAGGTCGACCCTCGACGCATGCGCCGCAGGCTCGATACCGGCTACCTGGATGTCGCGGCTGACGACCTCGATGCGGCCATGGCCATGGCCAGGCATGCCGCGGATGGAAAGAAGGCGCTTTCAATCGGACTGGAAGGAAATGCGGCGGAGGTGCTGCCGCTCATGGTGGAGAGGGGCTTCATTCCGGACGTGGTCACCGACCAGACAAGCGCGCACGACGAGCTGGGCGGCTACGTGCCCCATGGAATGCCCTACGCGGCGGCCATCGCGCTGCGCGCGTCGGATCCGCGGCCGCTACGCCGCCGCGGCCCTGCAGTCCATGGGAAGGCACTGCACGGCCATCCTCGACATGAAGGATCGGGGCGCGGTGGCGTTCGACTACGGCAACAACCTGCGCGGCCAGGCGCTGAAGAGCGGCCTGGCGAACGCATTCGACTACCCCGGGTTCGTGCCGGCGTACATCCGTCCCCTTTTCTGCCGGGGCGAAGGTCCCTTCCGCTGGGCCGCGCTTTCGGGGGACCCGAAGGATATCGAGGCAACCGATGAAGCGCTGCTCGCCGCGTTCCCGCACAAGACGCGGATGGTGCGCTGGCTTCGCCTGGCCGGCGCGCGGGTGAAGCACATGGGGTTGCCCGCCCGTATCTGCTGGCTGGGCTATGGAGAGCGGGATCGGGCCGGGAAGATCTTCAACGACCTTGTGCGGGCGGGAAAGGTCAAGGCCCCGATTGTGATCGGCAGGGACCATCTGGACGCGGGATCGGTTGCATCCCCGAATCGGGAGACCGAGTCCATGCGGGACGGCTCCGACGCGGTGGCGGACTGGCCGCTGTTGAATCTCATGGTCAATGTGGCCTCGGGGGCGAGCTGGACCTCGTTCCATCACGGCGGGGGAGTGGGGATCGGCTATTCGCTGCACGCGGGCCAGGTCACGCTCGCCGACGGAACCGATGAGGGAGAGCTGAGGGTGACCACGGTGCTCAGGAACGATCCCGCCACCGGCATCATTCGGCATGCCGACGCGGGGTACCCCGAGGCCCTGGAAGCTGCGGCGGAGCGCAAGCTGCGGATTCCCATGAACGAGACCCGCGGCGTATGACACCCCGACTTGTCGAGTGTGTTCCCAACTACAGCGAAGGCCGCAGAAAACCGGTCATCGAGGCAATCGTGGCTCCCTTTCGCGGCAGGGAGGGAGTTCACCTGCTGGATTGGAGGGCGGACCCGGATCACAACCGGCTGGTCGTGAGCCTGGTCGGAGAGCCGGCGCCTTTGCAGGATGCCCTGATGGAATCGGCGCGCGCCGCCATCTCGTCGATAGACCTCCGCGGCCACACCGGCGCGCATCCCCGCATCGGGGCGGTCGACGTAGTCCCCTTTGTTCCCCTCCGCGGCATAACAATGGAAGAATGCGTGGCACTCGCGAGGGATTTCGGCGCTCGCTTCGCGCGCGAAACCGGGGTACCCGTGTACCTGTACGAATCCGCCGCCGTTCGACCGGAGCGGAGAAACCTGGAAGTGGTGCGCAAAGGGCAGTACGAGGCGCTCGTGAAGGAGATCGGCAGTCACGATCGCGCACCCGATATCGGACCTCCGCGTCTGCACCCGAGCGCGGGAGCAACGGCCATCGGCGCACGCCCCTTCCTTGTCGCCTTCAACATCAATCTGCAAAGCACGGACATGGCGGTTGCGCGCGCCATTGCAAAGACGATCCGTGCATCCGGCGGCGGACTCTCTCACGTCAAGGCCGTCGGGGTGGACCTCAAAGAGCGGGGCATGGTCCAGGTGAGCGTCAACGTGACGGACTACACGGTGAACCCGCTGCACGTGGTGCTGGACCTGGTCCGCAAGGAGGCGTCGCAGAGGGGGGTTGCCGTTGCGGAAACCGAGATCTACGGACTGGTGCCGGCCGAAGCGCTTCTTGCCGCGGCCTCTCACTGCCTTCAGCTCGCGGGATTCGAAGCCTCGCAGGTGCTCGACCTGCGGCTCCTGGACCTGCAGGCCGGGGTTTGATCATGCGGTCCCTGCTCATCCGCAATGCGCGCATCTCTACACCCGTGGACGAGGGTCGATCTGCCGCCGGTGCACGGCAGGGAAAAGTTGCTGCCTGGGACAGGGGAGCGCTTCTCTGCCAGAACGGGCGTATTGCGGCAATCGGGGATGAGTCCGCGGTCCTCGAGAGCCTGGGGCCGGCCGAACGCCGAGCGGCGCCGGAAGAGATCGACTGCGGCGGCAGGTGCCTGATCCCCGGGTTCGTGGACCCTCACACCCACCTGTGCTTTGTGCGCCCCCGGGAAAAAGAGTTTCTTGCCCGTCTGGAAGGCGCTGATTACCTGGATATCCTGAAAGCAGGAGGAGGAATCCTTTCTTCCGTTGAGTCGGTGCGCGCAGCCTCCGAAGAGGAGCTTTTCATCGCCACCCGAAGCCGGGCCCTGTCGGCGCTCAGCCTGGGCACGACAACCGTGGAGATCAAGAGCGGCTACGGTCTTTCCACCGAGGCGGAGCTGCGCCAGCTTCGCGTCATCGACAGGGTGGCCCGGGAGACGCCGCTCTCGGTGGTGCCGACCTTCCTCGGCGCGCACGCGGTGCCGGCGGAGATGAGCGGGCGTGCCGATAATTTTGTGGACCTGATCACGCGGAAGATGATCCCCGAGGTTGCGCGCCAGGGCCTTGCCAGGTTCTGCGACGTATTCTGCGAGCAGGGTGTGTTCAGCGTTTCCCAGGCGCGCCTGGTCCTGGAAGCCGCGCGCGCGGCGGGAATGGGTCTCAAGATTCACGCGGACGAGCTTCACGACACGGGCGGCGCGGGTCTCGCCGCTTCCCTTGCAGCGGTCTCCGCCGAGCATCTGCTGGCTGCCTCCGATGAGGGGCTCCGCGCCATGGCCGCTGCGGGAGTGGTCGCGGTGCTTCTTCCCTCAACCGCCTACAGCATGCGCAAACCATTTGCCCGGGGCCGGGCAATGATCGATATGGGCCTGCCGGTGGCGATTGCCACTGACTGCAATCCCGGCTCGTCCTGCACGGAATCCATGCCCTTCGTTTTCGGGCTTGCCGTGCTTCAGATGCGGCTTTCCGTGGCAGAGGCGCTTGTCGCGGCAACCTTGAACGCCGCATACGCGATCGGCAGGGAAGGGGAGTGCGGCAGCCTTGCGCCGGGCAAGGCCGCAGACTTCCTCCTCCTGGATGGTGAGACGCCCGCCATACTCGCTTTCAGGGCGGGGATTTCTCCCGTGGCTGAAGTGTTCAAGGCGGGAACACCGGTGTGGCCGCCCCAGGAGAAGGTACTTGACAAACATTAACCCCAGGGGTTAATGTTAATGCCAATCTGGCCGTGCTCCAGGTTCTCCCCGGAAGGTATCATCCTTTGCCGATTTCGAAGGATGGATGGCTGGATACGGCTAAAGTTGTCGCCATCATCGTATTGGAGGTTGTCAACTACCATGAACACAAGAATAGAAAATGAGTACGCTCCCCTGAATGTTGCTCCTCCAGGGACGACCCTCGAGGAGGCGCTGGAAGAGCGGGGTATGTCACAAGCAGAGCTCGCAGAAAGGACGGGAAGGCCGAAGAAGACAATCAACGAGATTGTGAAGGCTCAGGCCGCAATCACGCCAGAAACCGCGATACAGCTCGAACGTGTGTTGGGCATCCCTGCTTCATTCTGGATCACTCGCCAGCATCAGTATGATGAATCTGTCGCAAGGGCACATTCGGAGGAACGTCTCGTTGGCTACGTCGACTGGCTGAAGCGGTTCCCGGTTTCCCAGATGATGAGTCTGGGTTGGATTCCTCGGACAGAGTCCCGAGTATCAAAGGTCGAGTCCCTGTTGCGGTTTTTTCGAATCGCCTCACCCGACGAGTGGGAAACAGCACTGATTGCGCCAAGGCTGGGCATAAGCTTCCGTGAATCCGCGGCTTTCAAGACGAATCCGTACGCTCTCTGTGCATGGCTTCGACAAGGAGAAATTCAAGCGTCGGCAGTGAAGAGCAGCGACTTCTCCCGACGTGACTTTGAGGAGGTCTTGGTCAAAGTTCGGAATCTCGTGCGCGATCTGCCGGACGGATTTGACTCCAAGCTTGCGTCTCTCTGCGCTCGCGCGGGTGTCGCTGTGGTCTTTGTACCTTTGATCAAAGGGGTCCACGCGTGGGGAGCCACACGATGGCTCAATACTGGAAAGGCCATGATTCTTCTCTCGCTAAGAGGCAAATATGAAGATGTTTTCTGGTTTTCTTTCTATCATGAAGCTGGCCACCTGCTTCTCCATGGGAAGAAGGAACTGTTCGTCGAAGAAGGCGGCAGGAAGCCAGGCAACGCGGAGAAAGAGGCAGACGATTTCGCGAAAAAGCTTCTCATAGACGATTCATTATGGCAGGCATTTGTCGCAGGAAAGAAGTCGTACTCGGTGGGAGACATTGCCCAATTCGCCTCGAAGGCGGGAGTGTCCCAAGCAATCGCCGTTGGCAGGCTCCAGCATGAAGGAAGAATTGAGCCGTCCCATCTCAACCACCTGCGGCGCAAAATCGATTTTGGTCCGACAAAGAATTGACCGATGCCCAGCTCCAGTAGTCAGGCCAACCCATGAAGCTCCTAGACTTGACCGTGAGATCGCTCCTTGACGAGCTCGCTTCTGAATCTCCCGCGCCCGGCGGCGGGAGCGTCGCTGCCCTCGCCGGAGCATGCGCCGCCGCACTATGCGAGATGGTGTGCCGCCTCACCCTTGGGAATGCTCGCTTGTCCGATACGTGGCCCTTAATGGGAGGGATCCTTAGCGATGCTTCACGACTGCGAGCGCGTCTCCAGGCTCTCATCGACGAGGACGCGGAAGCGTATTCCGCGGTGGTCGCCGCGCGCCGCCTTCCCAAGGATACGCCCGCGGAGGAGGCGGCCAGGAAGTTGCAGGTCCAGGCGGGAATTGTACGCTCGGCGCAGGTGCCACTGGAGACACTTGAAGCAATCGCGGCTCTTGCGGACCTGGTTGAACGGGCCGCTCAGAAGGGCAATCCGTCCTGCATCACCGATGCGGGGTCCGCGGCCCAGATGATCCGGGCGGGCGCAGTGGCCGCTGCATGGAATGTCAGGGTCAATCTTCCCTCGGTGCGCGATGTGAAGCTGAAGGAAGAGCTGGGGAGTGATACCGCAAGGATTCTCGAGCGAATAATCAAAACGGTCGAGCGGGTTGATGCCATGGTCGAACAACGCCTGAACGAACGGAGCCGCACATGAACACTCTTCTCATCGGCGATGGACCCCTGGGCGTCGACGCACTGACCGCAATTGCGCGCGCGGGGGCCAAGGTCGAGCTTTCACCCCTGGCCAGGGAACGCATCAAGGCCTCCCGGAGCCTTGTCGAGACGTGGGTCAGACAGGGCAGGGCAGTCTATGGCGTGACGACCGGCTTCGGCGCGCTGTGCGATGTGGCAATTGCCCCCGAGCAGACCCGGGCCCTGCAGGAAAACATCCTCATGAGCCACGCTGCAGGCGTCGGGGACCCGCTTCCTCGAGAGGTGGTGAGGGCCACGATGGCGGTGCGCGTTCAGGACCTGTCGAAGGGACACGCAGGGCTCCGCCTCGAGACCCTCCAGGCCCTCGTCGATCTTCTGAACTCCGAGGTCGTTCCCGTTGTCCCTGAAAAGGGGTCTGTCGGCGCGAGCGGCGATCTTGCGCCGATGGCGCACCTGGCCCTCGTGCTGATCGGCAGGGGCGAGGCGTTCTTTCGCGGCGCGCGCATGGGAGGCCGGGAAGCGCTTGCCGCGGCAGGCCTTGCCCCCGTGCACCTCGAGGCGGGCGAAGGGCTTGCGCTCATCAATGGCACGCAGGTCATGGCGGGGATCACCGGTCTTGCCGTGCATGACGCGGCCCGGCTGGCCAAGACGGCGGATATCGCATGCTCCATGAGCCTGGAGGTCCTTATGGGCACCAATGTGGAGTTCGACCCCAGGATCCACAGGGTGCGGCCCCATCCGGGCCAGATCTCGGCCGCGGACAACATGTACCGCATCACCCAGGACAGCGTGATCATGTCCTCCCACAAGGACTGCGGAAGGATCCAGGACGCGTACACGCTTCGCTGCTCACCGCAGGTGCATGGAGCGAGCCGGGACGCGGTGAGCCACGTGCGGCGCGTCGTGGAGATCGAGCTGGATTCCGCCACCACCAACCCGCTCATCTTCGCCGACACGGGGGATTTCCTGCTGGGGGGCAACTTCCACGGGCAGCCTCTGGCCCTGGCAGCCGACTACCTCTGCATGGCCGCGGCCGAGTTTGCAAACATCTCCGAGCGCAGGATCGAACGGCTGGTCAATCCGCAGTTGAGCGGCTTGCCGGCGTTTCTCGTCAATGATTCGGGACTGAACTCCGGCTTCATGATCGCACAATACACGGCTGCCGCGCTCGTCTCGGAGAACAAGGTCCTTTCCCATCCGGCCTGCGTGGATTCCATCCCGACCTCCGCCAACAAGGAGGACCACGTGAGCATGGGCACCATCTCCGCGCGCAAGTGCAGGTCGATCATCCAGAACGCGGAATCGGTGATCGCCATCGAGCTGCTCTGCGCCTGCCAGGCGGTGGATCTCCTGACAAAAGGCAGGCCGGGCCGGGGAACAGAGGCGGCGTACAAGGCCTGCCGGGAAAAGATTCCCGTTCTCGACAGGGACAGGGAGCTTTCCCGCGATATCGAGGCGATGCGGGAGCTGATCATGAGCGGGGAAATCATCCGCAGGGTGGAGGAGAGAGTCGGCCCGCTCGCTTGATGGGCAGCTCAGTAGGCCCGCTCGCCTGAGGGGCTGCACGGCCGGCCTTCGCTGCGCCGCCCCCGGCCCTGGCGTGATGTCAGAGCGTCCCCTGCAAGAAGCGCTGGTAGGCTGCCTGGACTCTTTCGAAGCGTCTGGCAAGCTTTGCCAGGAGCTGCTCGGCCGTGGCGCCGCTTCCCAGCATGCGCCGCGCGAGCGCCCGAAGCTGCGCGGGATCCCGCGGAAGGTTGTGCGTCTGCCTATCCTCGTAGATCTGGAGGAAATGCTCGACCCGTCGAAGGAACAGATAATCGCTTGAGAGATGCTCCACTGTCTCGGCGGAAAGGATCCCCGCCGTTTCGAGGGCCCTGAGCGCCGGCAGCGTGCCGCCGCAAAGAAGCTCGGGCCGCTGGTGCCCGTGGGTGAGCTGCAGGCCCTGGGCGAGGAACTCCACGTCGCGCAGCCCGCCCAGACCGGTCTTGACGTCCGTCGTGGAAAGCACGCTGCGCGAAAGGCTCTTCAGGGCCTCCCTGCGCAGCCTGTCGATGGAAGCGGCGACCTCCGCATGCGGGTGGGGCGCGCTGAGAAGGCCCTGGACCGAGTCGAGGAACGCGCGCCCCACGCCGAGGTCACCGGCAACGGGCCGCGCCTTGAGCAGGGCCTGCAGCTCCCAGAGCGCCGCGGACTTCCGGTAGTACTCCACCAGCGCGCCGAGCGGGAAGACGAGCTGCCCCGAGCTGCCGTAGGGCCGCAGCCGGAGGTCCACCCGGTACGCATATCCCTCCGTGGTGTGCGAAGACAGATCGGTGCCGAGAGTCTCCATGAGACCGGAGGCTGCCTCCACGGTATCCTGGTCGTCCTTCGCATCGCAAAGGCCGAGAAGGTCGATGTCCGAGCTGTAGTTGAGCTCCCGGCCGCCGAGCTTGCCGAATGCAATCACGCAGAATCCATGGCCCGCGGCGCCCCGCTTTTCGTCCACCTGCGCGCGGATGCGGGACAGGACAACGGAAATGACGCCGTCGGCCAGGTCCGAGAGCTCCTCCATGATGCGCTGCGTGGGGGTGGCCAGGCAGATATCGCGCGCCCCGATGCGCAGGATCTCCCTGCGGCGGAACCTCCGCAGGGCATCCTGCCACTCCACGCGATCGGGAGTACGAGCCGAAATTCCCTGGAGCTCCTCCGCGATCTCGGCGCTCGAGCGCGGCGCATTGATGATCTCGGGCCTGCCGATGTAGTCGAGCAGGCCAGGATCCCGCACCAGGGTGTCGGCAAGGAACTGGCTCGTGGAAAAAATGCTCAACACCACCTCCAGCCGCATGGGTTGGGACAGCATCTGCTGGAGGTGGGCGTGCGGATCCGGCAGCGCGTGGAGGAACCTCTCCCAGTTGTTGAGCGCCATGTCCGGATCCGGCCTCTGTGAAAGGACATCGCAGGCAAGGATCGCCAGCCGCGCGAAAAGGGTCCGCCTCTCCGCTTCGCCTCCGATACGCCTGAGGTTGAGAAGCGCACGTGGGGGATCGCTGAATCCCCGGTCCAAGAGCGCCTTGTGCGCGAGCTCCAGGGGAATGGTCTCGGACAGGATCAGGTCCGCCGCATTGACCACGGGCGCTCCCGGCAGGCTGTCCCTGCCGAAGTGCCGCTCCACAAAAGCCCGCACCTCGGCTGAATGCGCTTCGAAATCGAGGTGCAGCCTCTGCGCGGGTGTGTTCTCGGGTCCGGGGGCGTAGCCCATGCGCCTGGCCAGGTGGAGGTACTCGTCGGAGTCAGGCGCGGGAAGAAAGAGATCCCTGGCTGAGCCCCTCAGCATGCGCAGACCGTTGATGAGGTGGCGGAAGAAATGGTAGGCGGCGACCAGCTCGGTGGCGTCCGTTTGCTCGACCAGGCCGATGGAGGCAAGGGCGTCGAGGGCCTCATGGATGCGGGGCGTCCGCAGTCTCTTCTCCATCGCGCCGTGCGTGACCTGTAGTATTTGAACGGCGTATTCCAGGTCCACCAGCGCGCCGGCGCTGAACTTCGCGTTCGCGCGGCTTGTTCCGGGGACCGCCCGCGGGGCCGCCGGCAGCGGCGCGGCGGAAGACGCGGGCGCCGGCTCGGTTTTCGTCTTCTCCTCCACCTGGCGCGCCCGCAGGGCGCGCAGCTCCGCCAGGTCGATGCTCTGCGCGGAGTAGACCATCTCATCCCGCAGGCGTTCCACCTGGCTGCCCAGGCTCCTGTCCCCTCCCACTGCCCGCAGCCGCACAAGCGACAGTCTTTCATACGAATGCGCCGGGCCGCCGTTGGCGTAGTATGTACAGAAGCTCTCCAGGCTTCATCCGAGTGGTCCGGCGGCGCCGTAGGGCCGCAGGCGCAGGTCGATGTGGAATATCCCTTCCCTCTTTGCGTGGATGAGCTGAAGCACCTCGCGCACCAGCTTGTCGAAGAACTCGGAATTGTCCAGGCGCTCGGGCCCGGCCGTGGTCCCGCTGTCGCTGTACACAAAGAGCAGCTCGATGTCCGATGCATACCCGAGAGCGACGCCCCCCAGCTTGCCCAGGCCCATGATCGCGCAGCGGACCGGCAGGCCGGCGACGGTGCGGGGCTCGCCGAATCTGCCGCGGAGCTCATGCCAGGCATGGGAGGCGGCGGCGTCCACCACAAGCTCGGCAAGGGCCGTGAGCCTCCTGCTCAGCGTAAGGAAGTCTGATCCCGGCGTGAGGATGTGGTCCAGGTCGAAGAGATAGATCTCCCGGTCCTTGAACTCGTTCAGGCGCCGGGCAAACTCCTCCGTGTCCTTTGCCCCGGCCAGGGCCATCTCCAGACGATCCGGCAGGAGCTCGAGAGGCTCGCAGAAGCTCCTGCCGCTCACGTGGGGCGCCAGCATGGGCAGCAGCTCCTCGTATTGCAGGCGCACGAAGTCCTCCCAGAGAAACGTGCTTGCCCCGAGGAGCTGGGCAAGATCCCGCAGCACGCCCTGGTCGGAGAGGAGCTCGACCCACCGCCCCTGCTGCGGCATCGCGATCACGTTTTTCGTGAGCTGCTCGAAGCGAAGGAGCGCGGCCAGGGGATCCGGCGCGCTCTCCAGGAACGACGTGAACTGCTTCGTGAGGAGAACCGACAGCTTGATCCGGTCGATCCGGGATGGGTCGACTATCGCGCGGCCGCCCGCGTCGACGAACTCGAACTCGTCCTGGATCTTCTCCCTTTCGGTACGGATCGTGACGTGCTCGATGGACACCTCCTGCAGCGTCAGCGCCGTCGAGAATGTGAAGAGAAAGAAGGGCGTGTCCTGGGAGATCACGCGCATCCGGGTGCGTCCCGCGGGAGAAGAGTCCACCTCGATCTGCACCGGGTACAGCACGGCCTCACGCGCGAACCTGATCCGCCCCAACCTGCGCGCGGCCAGCTCGTTCACGGTTCTCCTGGAATCGATCGCCGCCTCCCCTCCGCGCTCCAGGCCGCCGAATACCTCTGCAAGCCGCGCGGCAAGGGCTGGCTCCCAGTCCTCGCTCCAATCACCTTCGGCAACAGCGCCGGTGAACCGGTCTATGATCCGCCTCCGGCGCAGCTCCAGGGACCGCGGCGCCTCCGGCTTTGCCGGGCTCCACGTGAATATGTCACCGGACCTGATATCGAATCCCAGAGACGAGAGAACTCCCGTGATCAGTGAAAACGCCCCGGGGTGATCGAAGGCGAGCACGGTGCAGGCAAGCTCTCCTCCCGGGAGCCGTTCCATCTGCAGCACGGCTGGCCGGGTCGGCGTAATGGATGCCAGCCCCTCCAGGTGGCGCGCAATTGCATCACGGTCGAAGCGCTCGAAATAGCGCGAGTCGAGCCTGGAGACATGCTCCGCGATGAGCCGGGCATCCACGGCGGGCAGCGAGGCCGAAAGCTGTGGTGTGGTCACTGCCGGCATGGAGAAAGCATACGTGCAGGGGCACGGATTGCCAAGGCTCCGCGCGTGATCGGCCTCTTGGTCGGCACTTCAAGATCCCCGGTCTGCCTATAGAAGGAAACAATACTGTTCCCTTCTGGAAACACTTTTTCCCTGATAATCCTGCATCTGAGAAGACAAGTGTTACCGAAGAGAAACACTCGCGTGCAATTCTCGTGAGGCCTGCATCAGGGTTGGCGGTCCTATGCAATAATTCCTTTTATAATAATGAGTTATAAACAACATCGGCTGTTGCTCCATGGCACATGTTTTGCATACCTTATAGCCAATAGGAGGTTCCCAGAAATGAGAGCACGTTTTGCACTAGTAATGGCCCTCGTCCTGCTGGTCCTGCCGACCATGGCCTTCGCAGGAGGCGGCCAGGAAGGCGCCGGGTCCAAGCTTGCTGTTGGTGTCGTCCTGCCCACGAAGGACGAGCCGAGGTGGATCCAGGACCAGACCCGGTTCCAGGATGCATTCAAGAAGGCCGGCTATAATGTCCAGATCCTGTTCAGCCAGGGAGATTCCGCCAAGGAGAAGGCGAACGTAGAGTCCCTTATCTCCGGCGGCGTCAAGGTCATCATAATCTGCCCCCAGGATGCCTCAGCGGCGGCCGCAGCGGCGGATGAGGCCCGTGCGGCGGGGATCAAGGTCATCTCTTATGACAGGCTGATCCGTGACACGGCATCCGTCGATTACTACGTGACCTTCGACAGCGTCGCGGTTGGCGCGGCGTGGGGCACGTACCTCGTGAAGAACGCCTCCGGAAAGGGCAACAACCTGTACCTGTACGCAGGCGCCGCTTCGGACAACAACGCGTTCCTCTTCTTCCAGGGCGCGTGGAGCGTCCTTCAGCCCAAGATCGCGGACGGCACCTTCACTATCCGCAACTCGAGCGAAGCGATTAACCTCCAGGGCAAGGCCAACCTCACCCGGGACGAGATGGGAAAGATCATCGGCCAGGTCACCACGAACTGGAACTTCAACGATGCCAAGAACCTGACGGAAGCCAACCTGACCTCGGCTTCCAATGATGCCAAGGGCACCGTGTACATCTGTGCGCCGAACGACGGCACGGCCCGTGCCATCGCGGACGCCTTCGCCGCCGACAAGGCGGTCAAGAAGTACTACATCACGGGCCAGGACGCGGAGAAGGCTTCCATCCAGTACATCATTGACGGCAAGCAGTCGATGACCGTCCTGAAGGACGTCCGGGTGCTTGTGAACGACGCCATCGCGGCGGCAATCGCCTACCTGAAGGGTCAGACACCGGCAAAGACCAATTCGTACAACAACGGCAAGGTCGACGTCCCTGCCAAACCGTCCGCCATCGTCACCGTGACGAAGGACAACGTGAAGGCGACGATCGTCGATTCCGGGTATTGGCCCGCAAGTGAGTTCACGGGACTCTGATCCTGACGTCTCTCCAATAAAGTGATCCAAACAGGAACAGCGGTGGACACGTCCGCCGCTGTTCCTGTAATATAGCGGCCACGGTATTCCGTGGCATTTGCCATGGGAGCCTGTTCGCATCTTCGTGGAAACGGAGCCGAAATGAGTACGCCCATACTGGAGATGAGAAACATCACCAAGACGTTCCCCGGAGTGGTCGCCCTGGACAACGTCAGCTTCCAGGTGCAGGAGCACGAGATCCACTGCCTCGTGGGGGAGAACGGCGCGGGAAAATCCACGCTGATGAAAGTACTGAGCGGCGTGCACCCCCACGGCGAGTATACGGGAGACATCATCTTCGGGGGAAAAACGCTGGCGTTTCGGGGCATCGCGGACAGCGAGAAGGCCGGTATCGCCATCATCTACCAGGAACTGGCGCTCGTGCCCGAGATGACGGTGTATGAGAACATCTTCCTCGGCAATGAGGTGGGCAACGGCTTCACCGTGGACTGGAATGAAACGATCAAGAGGGCGCATGAAATGCTCGGGAAGGTGCGGCTGACCGTGAACCCCGCCACGAAGGTGAAGGACCTCGGGGTCGGCAAGCAGCAGCTCATCGAGATCGCCAAGGCCCTCAGCAGGGACGTGAAGCTTCTCATCCTGGATGAGCCCACGGCGGCCCTGAACGAGGACGACTGTGAGAACCTGCTGAACCTCATCCGCGGACTCAAGGAACACGGCGTCACGTGCGTGCTCATCTCCCACAAGCTCAAGGAAGTCATCAGGATCGCAGACACGGTCACCGTGCTGCGCGACGGCCAGACCATCTGCACGCTGAGCGCCCAGCGCGGCGAGGTCTCCGAGGGGGTGCTGATCAAGCACATGGTCGGCCGGGAGATCGACAACATCTACCCGAAGAGAAAACACGTGCGCTCCGACGAGACCATGCTTGAAGTGAAGAATTGGAGCGCCTATGATCCGAACCTCGGCAGGACGATCCTGAAGGACATCAACTTCCGGGTGAAGAAGGGTGAAATCGTCGGTTTTGCCGGCCTCATGGGCTCGGGACGCACGGAGCTTGCCAAGAGCATCTTCGGCAACCCGGACGGCTACCGGATCCAGGGCGAGATGCTCATGAAAGGCGAAAGCAGGCATTTCTCGCATCCCCGGGACGCAATCGATTCAGCCGTGGCCTACGCGACGGAGGACAGGAAACGCAACGGGCTGATCCTGATCCAGGACGTCAAGCAGAACATCACGCTGGCCAACCTCCGCGAGATCTCGCGCCGCGGCATTATGAACGCCAACGCGGAAGTGAAGGTTGCCGATGAGTACAAGAACGCGCTGAGCATCAAGACCCCGAGCCTGGAGCAGACGGTTTCCAACCTGAGCGGCGGCAACCAGCAGAAGGTGTCCGTGGCCAAGTGGCTGTTCGTCAAGCCGCAGGTGCTCATCCTGGACGAGCCCACCCGGGGGATCGACGTGGGCGCAAAGTACGAGATCTACACGATCATGAACAGGCTCGTCGAGCAGGGCATGAGCATCATCATGATATCCTCGGAGCTGCCCGAGATCCTGGGCATGAGCGACCGCATTTACGTTGTCTCCTCCGGAAAGATCGCCGGCGAGGTACCGACCGAGGAGGCGACCCAGGAAAAAATCATGCAGCTTGCAACAAGCTGAGGAGGCGTCCGTGACCGTCAAAGATCTGCAGAAGGCGCTGCGAGCGAACATCCGCGACTACGGCATGTACTTTGCGCTGCTCACTATCATCATCATCTTCACAATCACGACCAAGGGCCTTTTCATCTCCTCCCGCAACATCAGCAACCTCATGAACCAGACCGGCTACATCGCCGTGCTGGCCGTTGGAATGACGCTCATCATCGTCATCCGGCACATCGACCTGTCGGTGGGATACCTGTCGGGCTTCCTCGGCGCCATTGCCGCAATCGGGCTCGTGTTCTGGCACCTGCCGGTGTACGTTGTCATCCCGATGGTCCTCGTCCTCGGGGCGTGCGCGGGGCTCATCACCGCCTTCCCGGTGGCTCAGCTGGGAATTCCCGCCTTTGTCGCGTCCCTTGCCGGGTGGCTCATCTACCGTGGTGCCCTGCTGCTGGTCACACTGAGGTCCGGCACGATCATCATTCCGGACAAGATATTCACCGCGATCGGCAACGGCTACGTTCCCGACATCTTCCCTTCCGCGGCGCTCCTCCCCGGGGTGCACAAGCTCACCCTGTTCCTGGGCGCCTTGGCCATTGTCTGGTACATCATCAGCCAGATCCGCAGCCGCCGCAGCAAGCTCGCTTACAGCTTCGAAGTGCTTCCCATGGACATGTTCGTCCTCAAGCTCGTGCTCATATCCGCCGTCCTTGCGCTCATCACCTGGGTGCTTGCAGGATATAACGGGCTTTCGTGGACGCTCGTGATCATGCTGATCGTTGTGGCCGTCTATGACTTCATTACCACCCAGACGGTGCTCGGGCGGCATATCTATGCGGTGGGCGGCAACCCCGAGGCCGCCGAGCTGAGCGGCATCAGCGTCAAGAGGATCACGTTCCTCGTCTTCGGATCCATGGGGATGCTCTCGGGGCTCTCGGGCATGCTTTTCGCTTCCCGCTTGCAGTCCGCGACGACCACCGCGGGGACCTTGTTCGAGTTGGATTCCATTGCCGCGGCATTCATCGGCGGCGTGTCGGCAGCGGGGGGCGTCGGAAAGATCATGGGGTCGCTGGTCGGCGCGGTGGTGTACATCGCCCTCACGAGCGGCATGAACCTCATGGGCACCGACATCTCGTCCCAGTACATCGTCAGGGGCGCGGTGCTGGCGGCGGCCGTGATCTTCGATGTGACCGCGCGGCGTGCCCGCCGTTAGCGCCGCGCGGGCGGCCCCCCGGCCGCCCCTCCGCATTTCACGGCAATGAGACTGAGGACAAAGCTCCTCGCCGGGATCCTCGTCACGCTTCTCCTGCAGATCGCCGTGACGGGCACCTTCACCCTTGCCTCTTTTCTCTCCGGGACACGCGACTCCATGGAGACGGACCTCCGCAGGGACTGGGACCGCGCGCGCGCCAACGTGGAGGAGCTGAAGCACAGGCTGTACACCGACATCTACCATCTTCGTTTCTCCCTGCAGACCGGGCAGGTCGCCTCTGCCTCCGGGGAGTCCCTGCGGGAGCTGATGCGCTACTTCATCAGCCTGACCAACGCGGACCGCATCATCCTGGTGGACGATCCAGGCGCCGTTGTCGTGGACGTGCGCGCCGGTATCGGCCAGACGGCGGACGACTTCCCTCTTGCGCGCCTGCGGCCCGACGAGTATCGCTTCCCGCGCAACCAGTTTGTCGCGGCCCTGGACCGGGCCGGGGTGCTGCGCCTTTTCCTCGTCACCGGCGCCACCGTGGACGCGCGGGGGGGCGCCGTGCGTCACCTGTACCTGGTGACGGACGTGCAGAAGAGCCTGTCCGAGGCGAACTGGGAAAGCACGGGGACGGAGATCGCCTTCTTTGTCGGAAAGACTCCGGTCGGTTCGGCCTCCGAGCTTCGGCCCTTCGAAACCGAGGGCCCCCTCCGCGGCCGGACAATGCGCTTCGGCGACCACCCTTACAGCGTGTACTCCCGCCCGCTCTCGGCCGATCTGCCGGACAAGCTCTATCTCGTCTCTTCCCGTTCGCTCCTCGCGGAGCGGCTGTACGTGCGCTCCGTGCTCCTCTCCTACCTTACCGCGTTTCTCGTGACCCTGGCCGCATCCCTGTTCCTGGCGGCCGGCATCACCGCTCCGATCATCTCTCCCTTCAGCCGCCTGAGCCAGTGGCTGCATCGCTATATGGATACGGGCGAGGTGGGCGCGCTTGCCATCCGTTCCCGCGACGAGATCGGGTTCCTTGCCGGCGCTTTTCACGAGATGGTGAGCACCCTGATACGCGAAAATGGGATCATCGCGGACCAGCTCGAGCAGATCAGCCTGCTGCACGCGTATAACGAGCGGATCATGAACAGCATCCAGGCGGCCGTAGTCGTGACCGACGCGGCGGGGTCCATCGAGTTCTGCAACAGCTACTTCGCCGGATTGCTCTCCACCGACTTCCCCGCCCTGCGGGGTCTTCCGTTCCGCGACGTGCTGAAGCGCTGCATGACGCTGCGCGGCGGCCGCCTCGACGGGACGTCCCTCGCGCTGGATCGGGAATCGGTTGTCGAAGGCCTGGAGATGGCGCGGCCGGACGGACAGCCCCTGCACTTCACCGCGAAGATATCCACCATCGCGCTCTCCGGGAGCAGGCGGGGGTCGTTGATCGTGCTGGAGGATATCACCGCCGCCGAGCGGTTCTGGGCCGGCATGACCATCGCGGACAAGGTGACCTCCCTCGGGATCCTTTCCGCGGGGATGGCGCACGAGATCAACAATCCGCTCGGCTCGATTCTCTCGCACGTGAATTACCTGAAGGCCGTGGAGCGGGAGGGGGACAAGCTCGACTCCCTTTCCTGGATCGAGAGCGAGACCAATCGGATCGCCGCCCTTATTTCGCGCATCCGCGCCTATTCGGCGCCCACGGGGGGCCGCGAGGCGCGGGCCGATCTCAACCAGGTGACCGGGGAAACGGCGGAGGTCGTGCGTTTCACGCTCGCCCATCGGCATGTGAGCCTCACGCTTGACCTCGCCCCCGAGCTCCCCGCGGTGGTGTGCGCGCCCGACGAGCTCAAGCAGGTCATTCTCAACATCCTCCTGAACGCCTGCGAGGCCTGCGAGGACGGCGGGGCCATACGGATGTGCACCTCGCAGGACGGTGACGGCCGGGCGCTGCTCTCCATTGCGGATGACGGCGTCGGCATCGACCCCGCACACATGAAGAGCATTTTCGATCCCTTTTTCACCACGAAGTTTGCTACGCAGGGCAACGGCCTCGGGCTGTCGATCTGCTACGCGATTGTCAAGCGGGTCGGCGGTGACATCCGCGTGGCGAGCGTTCCGAAGAAGGGAACCGAGGTGGAGGTAGTCCTCAGTGTACATGAACGTCCTGATCGTGGATGACGAGCCGGGCCTTCGCAACGGGCTCGCCAAGCTCCTGGGGCTCCAGGGCTACCACACGCAAGAAGCGGCGAGCGCGGCGGAGGCACGGAAGATCCTCGCGCGCGCCGAGATTCATCTCCTCCTCCTCGACCTGCGGCTCGGCCAGGAGGACGGGGTTGCGTTCCTGCGGGAGCTGAAGAGCGAGGAGCCGTCGATTCCCGTGATCATCATCACCGGGCACGGGGACGTGGCAAGCGCGGTGGAGTGCATGAAGGCCGGCGCGTCGAACTACATTTCCAAGCCCATCGATCATCCGTTGCTGCTCTCCATTCTGGAGAAGGAAAGATCAGTGATGAACGATCGGATGGCGACATTCGCGTTTCGTGAATCGCTGCGTTCCGCCGCGCGGGTGCGCCTGGCAAGGAGCTGCTCCCCCGAGATTCGCGAGATCGAGCGGGTGGTCGAAAAGGTGAAGGATTCCGACGTCCCTCTGCTGCTCCTGGGTGAGACCGGCACGGGCAAGGAGGTGGTGGCAAAGACGATCCACTACACCGGTGTGTACCGCGATCGGCCGTTCATCGGGCTGAATTGCGCCTCCCTCAACGAGAACCTCATGGAGAGCGAGCTCTTCGGTCACGAAAAAGGCGCGTTTTCCGGCGCCGTGACGCGCAAAATCGGCAGGTTCGAGCTGGCGGGCAATGGGACGCTGTTTCTCGACGAGATCGGGGACATGAGCCACGCCATGCAGGCCAAGCTCCTGCGGGTGCTTCAGGAGCGCACCCTGGAGAGGGTGGGCGGCACGAAACCCGTCTCCGTCTACTGCCGCCTCATTGCGGCGACGAACAAGGACATCACCGTGCTCCGATCCAGCGGCGTCTTCCGCGAGGACCTCTACTACCGGCTCAGCACCGTGACGCTTCGCCTCCCGGCCCTTCGGGATCGCGCCCGCGACATCCCCGCGCTCGTGCAGCTCTTCGTGGAGGAGGCGAACGCTACCTACGGCCGCGCCGTGCGCACCATCCCCGATGTCCTCATGCGGAGTCTCGAGACGCACGCATGGCCCGGCAACATCCGCCAGCTCCGCAATGTCATCACCAACGCCGTCATCCTGAGCGAGGGGGAGGAGATCTCCACGCTCGAGCTCGGCGAGGGGGGAGGGAGCGAGGAGCAGATCCCCCTGCACGGAGACCTGCGCACAACGATGAGGCGTCACATCAACGAGCTGGAGAGAAAGATCATTCGCTCCGCGCTCGATACGAACAGGGGAAACATCTCCCGCGCCGCCACGCGGCTGGGAATCAGCAGAAAGACGCTCTATGAAAAGATGCGACGCCATGGCCTGTAGCTGCCTTGCCGCCCGCCCGGGCCGCCGGCTCATTCCCCTGCGGAGCGTGTCCAGGAGGTCCCGGCGATGAATCGTTTTCGAGCTCTCTGCGCCGCATTCTTCTTCGCGGCGGGCGCCGTCACCCTCTTTGCGGCCGGGTCCCCTGAGTCGTCGCAGGGGCACAGCCTCGAGATCTTCAGCTGGTGGACGGCCGGTGGAGAGGCGGAGGGACTTGCCGCCATGTTCGACATCTATCATGCAAAGTACCCCGGGATCGGCATCTTTAACGCGACGGTCGCGGGCGGCGCGGGGTCAAACGCGAAGTCGGTTCTTGTCACCCGAATGCGGGGGGGCAATCCGCCGGATTCTTTCCAGGTTCATGCCGGCCACGAGCTGATCGACTCCTGGGTGGTGGCGGGGAAGATGGAGCCCATCACGTTTCTTTTCCGCGATAATGGCTGGCTGGACTCCTTCCCCGCCGGGCTGGTCAAGATCATCTCCTATAAGGGAGAGATCTACAGCGTTCCGGTGAATATCCATCGATCGAACATCCTCTGGTACAACAAGAAGATCTTCGCGGAGAACCGCCTCACTCCGCCGGAGAGTCTCGATGGTCTGCTCTCCGTGGCGGATGAGCTGGCGCGCGCAGGTGTGACCCCGCTCGCCCTGGGGGACAACGGCGTCTGGGCCGCCGTCCACCTGCTGGAAAGCGTGCTTCTGGGAACCATGGGGCCGACGAAGTACCAGGGGCTCTGGTCCGGCGCGACAGACTGGGACGGCCCCGAGGTCAGGGCTTCGCTCACCCGGTTCGCATCTCTTCAGAGGTATGTGAACACCGACCATGCCGCCTTGAGCTGGGACGCGGCGGTGCAGTACGTGATCGACGGCAAGTGCGCCATGACCATCATGGGCGACTGGGCCGAAGGCTACTTCAAGGCGAAGGGATGCACGCCCGGCCGGGAGTTCGGCTGGGTGCCCTCGCCGGGCACCCGGGGCAGTTTCCTCATGCTCTCCGACTCCTTCGGCCTCCCCAAGGGGGCCCCGGACAGGGACGCGGCGGTCAAGTGGTTGACCGTGGCGGCGTCCCGCGAAGGACAGGACGCGTTCAATCCGAAGAAAGGCTCCATCCCCTCCCGGACCGACGGGGATCGGGCCCTCTATGACCTGTATCAGAAGTCGGCCATGGATTCATTCCGCTCGGACACCATCGTGCCGAGCGTGACGCACGGCGCGGCGGCGGCGGAGTCCTGGGTCAATGACATCCAGGACACAATCGCGCTCTTCATCTGCGATCTCAATGTGGACAAGGCGGCTGCAGGGCTGCAGCGGGCGGCGCGGAAATACGTGAAGTAGCGGGAACAGGTTCCCGCAAGAAAAAGAGGGGCCCTCGCGCGAGGGCCCCGTCGGAGGCAGGAGGACCCTAACTTATATATCGAAGTACAGCATGTACTCCCACGGGTGCGGCCGCAGGTCGAGAGCGAGCACCTCGTTTTTCATCTTGTAGTCGATCCATGTCTCGATCACGTCGGCGGTGAACACGTCGCCCTTCAACAGGTACTCGTGATCGTTCTGAAGCGCCTTGAGCACTTCACGGAGTGATCCCGGCGTCTTGGGTACAGCGGCCAGCTCTTCGGGAGGCAGATCGTAGATGTCCTTGTCCAACGGCTGGCCCGGATCGATCTTGTTCTGGATTCCATCCAGGGCCGCCATGAGCATGGCGGAGAAGGTGAGGTAGGGATTGCTGCTCGGGTCCGGGCACCGGAACTCCAGCCTCTTTGCTTTTGGCGAAGGAGAGTACATCGGGATACGGACCGCCGCGCTCCTGTTCCTGCGGGAGTAGGCAAGATTCACGGGCGCCTCGAACCCGGGGACCAGCCGCTTGAAGCTGTTCGTCGTGGGGGTCGCGAAGGCGAGGATCGACGGCGCGTGCTTGAGCAGCCCGCCGATTGCGTGGAGGGCCATCTGGGAGAGCCCCGCGTAGCCGTCACCCGCGAAAAGGTTCTTGTTGCCCTTCCACAGGGAGACGTGCACGTGCATGCCGCTTCCATTGTCGCCGAAAAGCGGCTTGGGCATGAATGTGACCACCTTGCCGTGCTTCTTGGCGGTATTTTTGCAGACATACTTGTACTTCAGCACATTGTCCGCCATGGTCACCAGGTTGTTGAAGCGCATGTCGATCTCGCACTGGCCTCCCGTGGCCACCTCGTGATGCTGCGCCTCGATGGGGATGTCGATGGACTCCAGGGTGAGCATCATCTCGCTCCTGATGTCCTGCAGCGTGTCATTGGGCGGGACCGGGAAGTAGCCTTCCTTGTAGCGGATCTTGTAGCCGAGGTTTGGGTTCTCCTGACGGCCCGTGTTCCACCGCCCTTCGACAGAGTCGATATGATAGTAGCCTTCATGCTCGTTCTGGTCGTAGCGGATGTCATCGAAGATGAAGAACTCGCACTCGGGCCCGAAGTAGGGAACGTCGGCCAGACCTGTTCCCTTGAGGAACGCCTCCGCCTTGCGGGCGATATTGCGCGGGTCTCGCGTGTAGTCCTCTCCGGTCAGCGGATCGCAGATGTTGCAGATCACCGCCAGCGTCTTCGCTGCAAGGAAGGGGTCGACGAACGCGGTGTCCGCCACGGGCTTCACGAGCATGTCCGACTCGTTGATCGCCTGCCAGCCGCGGATGCTCGAACCGTCGAAACCCAGCCCCTTCTCGAACACCTCCTCTGTCAGCTCGCGGGCGGGAACGGAGAAGTGCTGCCACAGGCCGGGAAAGTCCATGAACCTCAGGTCCACGACCTCCACCTTCTCTGTCGCGATGAACGATACGATCTCCTTTGGTGTCTTGCCGATACTCATGTATTCCTCCTTGGTATTATTACCCCTCCCGGGCTTCGGCCGAACGCCGCAGGAGGGGGTCAGGGGATATTGCTCCCCACTCCTTGATTAGCAAGTTTCATGCCAGCATTTGTGATTTCGATAATTGCATACGGTATATAGAATTAGGCAATTTTGCCCGACGGCGCTCCACTCGCCCTTGATACGCCAATGTAGGAAAAAGGGGCGATATGCTACAGAAATGTAGCTTTATTGATGACCCGAAGTCTCCACCGGTTCGGCTTGGCTGCAGGGTGAAAGTGCTGGCGGTAATCGTCGTTGCATCCATGGAGCTGCTGAAGGTCGCGGTGATACTGGCGGTGACGGGCACGTTCCCGCTTCCATCCGCGGGGGTGGTGGTGAACACGGTCGGTGGGATGCCGGGCGCGCAACCCGCGGCCAGGACCAGCAGCGGACACAGCAAGAGCCATGGCCTTCCGGCCGGTCTTGAGGTCAGCATATACTTGGATGTCCCAGGTTTTCCCGCCATATCTTCAGAATGCGCTCGCAGGGAGATACTCCCATCCCGGGCGCGGTGACATGCTCGGGAAAAACCGCGATATTCACGCCTGCGAGCAACCTGGCGGGCAACGCGGTGTTCACGGCGACTATCACCACCGACGTGAAAGATGCGGCCGGGGTCGCCGTCGCACGCAATCGGATGTGGACTTTCATGACGGTCGCGGGCCCTGCCGGCAGCACGGGTATGTATTTCGTGTATACGTTCGGTGCGAACCCCTGGACCCGGTCATCCCTCCCCGTCACTCTGACAAATGGTGCGAACGTCGTTTCTCAATCAGCCAACCCGGACGGCTCGGTGACCCTCACGATCGCCAATGCGTCCGGCTACGAAGACAACGGCTTCTATTACTTCGCGGGGACTCTTTCGAACTTGGGTTCTCTCCGTGTTGTCGGAACGGGGACTTTTTCCGCCAACCTCTACCTGGATGTTGATAACGATGGCGAGTTCTTCACGTGGGGCCCCCCCGGCGCCACTGTGTTTTCAGGGCTCGGCGCCGACCTGTTCTATACCGGTCCTTCCTCTGTCAGCGGCGTTCTCATTTTCGATGCGACTACCGTGTTCGGCGGCTATACGTTGCCTCAACTGAGGGCCGGCGCGCTGGCGGGCGTGAACGCCAATACGCGCGCCGGCATCTGGATCGGAATTTCCACCTCGTCGGGGAGCCAGACGACGACGATCGTCTCGGTGAGGCCGAACTGATGAGCAGGAAAAGCTTTCTGTCCGCGGCGATAGTCGCCTCGATTCTCCTCGTGCTCCTCGGCGGCTGCAGCCTGCTCGGCATCGACGTCCAGGATCGCCTCTCCCTGTTCATCTCCCTGCTGAATGCCTCTGACAGGTCCGCGATAAACGCCCAGTTCGACCAGTCCGCGACTCAAAACCTCCCCCTCATGGATGCCACCTGGTGGAACACGAATTTCCCTTCGCCGCCCGATACGGACCACCTCTACACCATCACTCTCCTCGACTATTCGGACCCGGCGAACGTGCTCGCCACCATCATGGGACCTCCCGCTTTCAATTCGAACACCGGGGTCCCACGAAACGCCGTCCTGGTGATGAGCAAGGAAGGCACCGACTGGTTCATCGAGCAGCTCTCCCTCGACATGAGCAGCACCGCGTTGATCCGCTAGAGCGTCGAAGCGGTCCCCTGCAGCCCTCAATGCGGGAGATTGTTCCTGTGCTGAGCCTGGTGCTACACTCGGGGTCCGCACAGGAGGGGGAGTGGGAGTCCTTGTCGGCATGGTGGAGGGACATTTCTTTCCGTGAGCAAGCTCTCTATCGTCAAGCTTGTTGCGGGCGGCGAGGGCCTCGGATACGCGGCAGGGAAAGCCGTATTTGTTCCCGGTGTCCTGCCGGGGGAGACGGTGCGCGTCCGGGTGGTGGAACAGCGCCGCGACTTTGACCGGGCTGCGCTCCTGGAGGTGCTCAAGCCGTCGCCGCACCGTGTGCCGCCGCCCTGCCGGCTGGCCGGAGTGTGCGGGGGCTGCGATTGGCTGCACATCCGCTACGAGGAACAGCTCGCTCAAAAGGTGAAAATCGTTCGCGAAACTCTGCTCCGAACAGGGCGGATCGCGCGGGATACCATCGAGATCGAGCCTTCCGCTCCCCTGGGTTCGCGCTCCCGTGCCCAGATCCACCGGGACAGCAGGGGTCGGCTCGGCTACATGGGCGCGGGCAGCAATCGAATCGTGCCCGTTGAAGCCTGCCCGATTGTCGTGGGGCCGATCGAGGGGGTGTTCAAGGGCTCGGTGCCCGGTCCGGAAGGTCTTGACCGGTTCACCGTGTTCAGCAATGGAGAATATGTCGCCGCGGAGGGAATCGATGAGGATCGTGACCTCATGGCGCGCGTCTGCGGGCGCGAGATTGTGTTCTCCGTGGGCTGCTTTTTCCAGTCCAATCTCGCGGTTCTGGACAAGCTCGTTCCCTGGGCCCTGGAGGGCCTCTCGGGGAGCACGGCCGCCGACCTCTACTGCGGCGTCGGCCTCTTCGGCTCCTTCCTCTCCGCGCGTTTCTCCCGCATCATCTGTGTCGAGTCGAGCGCAATGAGCCTTTCATACGCGCGTCGCAATGTCGTGGGGCCTGCGCACGAGTTTTTCCCCATGAGCGTGGAGCAGTGGATCACATCGGGAGCGGCACGGGGTCCTTTTGACGCGGCCGTCGTGGATCCGCCGCGCCCGGGGCTGGGCGCCGAGGCGCGCGACTGGCTCTCCGGCGCGGGCATCGAGCGGCTTGTGTACGTGTCCTGCAATCCCGTTACTCTCGCCAGGGACCTTGGCGGGCTTTGCGACACGGCATTCGTCCTGGACGACCTGCGGCTCTTCGACTTTTATCCGCAGACATCCCACATCGAGGCAGTGGCAAAGCTGTCGCGCAAGGCAAGCCGGTGAAGAAGCCGGAGCTCCTCGCCCCCGGTGGCAGCTTTCTCGGCGCTCGCGCCGCATTCGAGGCCGGCGCGGACGGCGTTTATCTCGGACTGAAGGAGTTCTCCGCCCGCAAGGCGGCGCAGAACTTCTCCCTGGATCAGCTGAGGAGGATCCGTCAGCTCGCAGCGGACAAGGGCAGAAAAGTATACGTGGCAGTGAACACCGTCATACGCGAAGCGGAGCTCGACCGTCTTTTCGAAACATTCAGCTGGCTGGCCGCGCTGGCCGTTGACGGCGTCATAGTCCAGGACCTCGGCGCGTATGATTTACTCAGGAAGGAGTTTCCCCGGCTTCCCATCCATGCATCAACCCAGATGGCGGTCCACAACGACGCGGGACTGCGCATGGCAGAGGAGCTGGGCATACGGCGGGTCATCCTCTCCCGCGAGCTTACGCTGGATCGTATCCGCGGGATGCGGGAGCGGCACCCGAACATCGAGCTCGAGGTCTTCATCCACGGGGCGCTCTGCTACAGCTTCTCAGGGGCCTGCCTCGCCTCGTCGGCGCTCACGGGAAGGTCGGCCAACCGTGGCGACTGCGCGCAGATCTGCCGCAGCCTTTTCCACGATGAGTCGGGGGAGCACGAAGACGGTCACTTCTTCTCCAGCCGCGACCTGTTCCTGGGTCGTGACGTGCTCGAGCTCGCGAGCATCGGAATCGACGCCCTCAAAATCGAAGGCCGCATGAAATCACCCGAGTACGCATACAACGTGACCAGGTTGTACCGCGAGATCCTGGACCGCGGAAGAGACTTGCCGGAGGAGGAATACGCGGAGCTCGTCCGCCGAGCTGATCTCAGCTTTGCCAGGGAGAAGACAACCGGATGGCTGCACAGCCCGGCAGGCTCGCAGCTCATCGATCAAGGCTACCCCGGGCACAGGGGCTCCCGGCTGGGGACCGTGGAAAGTGTGAACGCCAGGGAAATGCGGATTCTCCTTGGCGAGGACCTCTCGCTGCGAGATGGCCTCGGCTTCTTCCCCGAAGGGGCTCGGGAGCTGGTGATCTTTTCCGTGTCCCGCATCACGAAGGCCGGCCGTGAGATCAAGTTTGCGCGGGCAGGTGAGACCGTGAGCGTCGAAGTGGTCGTCGGCAGGGCTTCCGCTCCTGGCAGAAGGCCGCCCGGACCAGTGTTGCCACAACCTGGCGCCGAGATACGGCATCTCTCTTCCCGGTTCCTCGATCTTCCCATGCCCAAGGAGGCTGGTTTTCCACTCTACCGGATCCCGCTCGACATGCACGTGGGCGTGTCGAATGTCACCGGGTACGGTGACCGCAAGCCGGGTGTTCTTTCCGTGCGCGCGGCCGGGTACCCTGTATTTGAACGTGTCGTCACGATTGATGCGGCATCCAGGAGAAGGCCATTTATCGAAATACTTGCGCGCGTGCTGGGAGAATCGGGGGACTCGGTTTTCATGCCGGGAAACCTGTCATTTACGAATGAGACAGGCCTTGCTGACGATGAGGTGTTCGTTCCGCCTTCCCAGTTGAAGAAGGCCAAGAACGACTTTTATTCGTTTCTGGATAAGGCATTCATATCTTCATCGAAACCGGCAGCAACGTCCCGCAAGGCGGCGCCTCTTCAAGTTGTCCAAAGCACGATCAGTTCCCGCGATCTCGCCTTGCTTGCGCATCGAGAGGCTTTGGCGCCCCGGGATGAGCCCGCGGATCGCGTTCAACTTCCCTTCGCTGCAGTCGATCCTGGCGAGATTGATCCGCGGCAGCTCCTCCTGCATGCAGGTTATCGCTGGCTGCCCCTCCCGCCCGTGCTTCTCGACGACGGACGCTGGACCGAGGCACTGCAAGTGCTGGCGGAGGGGCGCCCGGACGCGAAGTTTGCCATCGGTCTGAACAACCTTTCCCATCTTGCGATTGCCGCGGCGCTCGGCGCGCAGCAGAACATCTCTTTTTTCGCAGACTTCTACCTGTACGTCGCCAATCACCGCGCCCTCTCGTTCATCAGGGAACGCGTGCCACGGCTTGTCTTTGCATATGCGTGGATCGAAGGGGAGAGAGGAGAAGAGGCGGAGATCGGGGCCAGGGCCGGCGAGGTCACACGGAATCTGCCGATTGTCGCTCTCGCTCCTGATTTCAGGCCGCCCCTTTTCTACAGCCTCGGCTGCTTTGCCCGTCACGTTACAGGCGCGGGGGAGTGCCTCGGCGGATGCCCCAAGGATTTTACCCGGGAGCTGCGCCAGGGGCGGAACCGATTCCAGGTGGTCGTGCGCGATTGCGTGACATACCTGTTTGCGCGGGGAAGGGAGTAGGCAATTGCTGAGACGCCTTTTGTGGAATATCTTGGGCTCATCATGAAGATCGTTGTCATCGGCGGAACCGGGCATATCGGAACCTATCTCATTCCCCGCCTGGTGCAGGAAGGCCATGCCGTGGTGTCCCTGAGCCGCGGCGCGCGGAAGCCTTACCGGGATCCCGGCATCTGGAAGTTTGTGGAACAGCACCGGATCGATCGCGCGCAGGAAGAAGGGGCAGGGTCCTTCGGGGCCCGGATCGCGGCCATGGCGCCCGACGTGGTTGTCGATTTGATCTGCTTTACCCTGGAGAGCGCGCGTCACCTCGTGGAAAAGCTGGAAGGGAAGGTGGGCCAATTCCTCTTCTGCGGCACCATCTGGGTGCACGGCCACAGCGAGGTTGTGCCCGCTACCGAAGCCGGTCCCAGAAGGCCGTTCGGGGACTACGGCGTCCGTAAAGCGGCCATCGAGGCGTGGCTGCTGGAAATGTCGCACCGAGCTGGGTTTCCCGCCACGATTCTTCACCCCGGTCACATCGTCGGTCCAGGGTGGGTCCCTTTGAATCCGGCGGGCAACTTCAATCCCGATGTCTTTCAATCTCTGGCCGAAGGGAAGAAGCTCCTCCTGCCCAACCTCGGCCACGAGACGGTGCATCACGTGCACGCGGACGATGTGGCCCAGGCCTTCTACCGCGCCATGCAATACAGGTCCACGGCAATCGGGGAGAGTTTCCACGTGGTTTCTCCGGCGGCCATGACCCTCCGCGGCTTTGCGGAGCGGATGTCCCGGTGGTTTGGACACGAGGCGGACCTCTCATACCTGCCATGGGATGAGTGGCGGAAAACGGTGACTCCGAAGGATGCCGAGGCCACCTGGGACCATCTCGCCCATAGCCCCAACTGCAGCATGGAGAAGGCAGCGCGTCTCATTCATTATGCGCCTCGCTACACCTCGATGGAGGGGGTGTGCGAGTCCGTCGACTGGCTTGTGGAGCACGGATGGCAGGCGTGAACGACGCCTAGAACGAGCTCCCGATGCTGAAATCATACTTCGCGCGGCTCCCGCTCACGGACCGCATCACATTCGCGAAGGAGCTGTGGGCAGCGGTGTGCTACGGCGCATTTGCCGGCCTCGCTCTCCCGCTGGTCCCCATTGTCGCGCGGAGAATCGGCATGAGCCCGGCAGGCATCACCGCCATGGTGACGATGCAGTTCGTGGGCGCGCTCTTCGGGGTCCTGTTCGGGCACCTTGCCGACAAGCGGGCAAAGATGCCTTTTGTCCTGTGGCCCTCTCTCCTGGCGCGCGGCTTGATCGGGCTTCTTGCCTTTGCCCGGACCCCGGTCTCCTACCTCATCGTCGTGTCCCTGTTCAACCTCCTGGTGAACCTGGGGGCACCCGCCTATTCGAGCATCATGCGGACGAACTACAGCGACGCCTATCGCGGACGGCTCATGGGCAATATACGGATCGTCACAATGACGGTGTCGACCGTTGGGTCGGCGTGTGCGGGCATCCTCCTCCACGCGAACGAGGCAATTGTGCGATGGCTCTTTCTGGCGGCAGCGGTATTCGGAATGCTGTCCGCCCTCATCTTTGCCAGGATTCGGGTCCGCCGGGAACCTGCAATTCCGTCGCGAGCCCCCGAGTCTTTCGTCGGCGCATTTCGAACCGTTGCTCGGAACGCCCCGTTCCTCCTGTTCATGGGGATCCTCTTCCTCTGCGCAACGCCCGACAAGCTCGCGGTCCCGCTGGAGCCGATCTGGCTCGTGGACTTCCTTCACCTGGAGTACGGCGAGGCGAGCTTCCTCCTGGGAACCGTTGTGTCGGCGGCCAGCATCGCCGGATACTACCTGTGGGCAAGGGCACTGAAGCGGTTCAACAGCTTCACCGTGCTCGCCGTCGTTGTGTTCCTGTTTGCGCTGCGGTTTGCAGCCCTCGGGCTGGCGCGCACGAGCTCCCAGCTCCTGCCCATGAGCATTCTCTCCGGCATAGTGAATGCCGGATGGGATCTGGTTCCCATTTTCTGCATCATTGCGCTCGCAGACAGATCCAACTTTTCGATGTACATCGGATTCAATACCACCTGCTTCGGGATCAGGGGGCTGATCGGCCCTACGATTGGAGCTTTCCTCTATTCTTCCGGCGTGCTCCCGCTGGGCGGGATCTTCCTCATGATAGCCGCGCTTCTCCTCGTCGGGGGAGGTTCCTTGTGGGCTTTCTCTCGGGGGGAGGGGGCGCGCCTCGGGGCGCGTGCGGGCGCTCGCTGACGGGGCGCGCCGGGTCTAATGTCCGGATTGGGCCAGCCTCTCCAGGTCCGCTGCTCTCTGCATGATGCTCGGAGTCTCAGGAGAGAGCTCCGCAGCGCGCTTCGCGTACTCCAGGGCCTTTCTGTACTCCTGCTGCTTCGCCAGCAGATCGGAGATGGCGACCAGCGCTTCAACGCTGTTCGGATCCTCCAGGAGCGCGGAGCGGAGATCGCGGAGGGGATCGGCGGAGCCCGCCGTGGACCGGATCACGTACAGCTCGCCACGGAGTGCCGGAGTGTCCGCGACCGCCAGGGCCTGGGCCACCACCTGCATGGCCTCGGCGCCGCGCCCGGCAGCCACCATGGATCTTGCCTCGAGGCTGAGCGGTTGCGCGCCGGCCACGACGCGGGAAAGAGCCTGCGCGTAGGTGATTGCGAGCGCATGATCTCCCATCTTCGAGGCTACCTGCCACCCGAGCTGCAGGTGTTCCGGCGTGCGTGCCTGCTCCGGGATCTGCGCGAGCAGGGAGGATGCCTTGGCCCAGTTCCGCGTCTGCACCGCCTGCTTCAACAACAGCGTCAGCGTGGAGATCATGCCCGGTTCGAGGGAGAGAGCCCTTGTGAGGGCGGCGACGCCCTCATCGCTGTGCGAGGTCTCCATGAGGATACGCCCGCGCAGCTCGGGGAATGAGGCATCCGTGGGGAACCGCTTCTCCGCGTCGAGGAGGATTCCGATGGCATCCTCACTGTCCCGTTGCTTGTCATAGAGAAGCCGTGCCTTCATGAGAGTGGCCGCTGCCTGGTCGGGGTGCAGCCTCAGGATCGTGTCGAGAAGCCATAGAGACTGGTACCAGGCACCAAGAGCCTCGAATGCCTGTGCCCGGAGAAGCATGAAACCAGGGTCATCCGGAGCCGCGAGCTGGCCCTGCGCCGCCGCATCAGCGGCCCGTTGAGGCTGGCCGGCAGCCAAAGCCGCGCGCGCCAGCGCGAAGTATCGCAGCGGTGCCGTGGGCAGAGATGAGGCGAGCTGCTCCATCAGCGGCAGCTCGCGCGCTGCCGTGCCCCCTGCAATTATGGAATCGACGATTTTGCCGGCTGCCGGATAGAAGGAAGGCGCGCGGCGGAGGCACTCTTCGAAGTAGAAGCGCGCGGCAGCCGCCCCGGCTCCTCCCTCTCTTTCCAAGAGCAGTCCCTGCAGATAAGGGGGGAGAGCCGAATCCTTGTTGAGTCCGTCCGCGGCTGCCAGACCGGCCTTGAGATCAGCCGCCCGGGCGGCATCGAGAGGTCCGGTGGGGAAAATGAGCGCGAGCGCGGGGACGATTTTTACGAAAAAGTCGCTTGCGTCCGCTCCGCCGTTCGTCAGGGGGGGCGTGCCCGGGGGGAACGGATCGTTCAGCTCAGGATAAAGCTGCTTGAAAAGCGCATCCCCCAGTGAAGCGAGCTCCTCGGTGTTCGGCAGCCCCGCCACTTCCTTGGAGGCCAGAGCGCCGGCCGCCGCGGTCAGGGAGGCAGGCGATGCAATCTCCGTAAGTCGCAGCGCCTGGGAGAGCATGGCGGCTTTTTTCTCCGGTGTGCCAGCCCTGGGTCCGGAGGTTGTCGCACAGCCTGCCCACGCGAGCGCCGCCAGTACAACAACGGCCAGACCAATCCCGGTCGCTCCTGGCGACATTCGTGTCGCTGGCAGCGACGTTGCGGCCGCTGCGGGCGACACTCCTGCCAGCTTCACCTCAGGCCCTCTGGGCCCTTTGCCTGATCGCTCCTGGCGACTATCGCGCCAACGCTGCCGGCGGCAGTCTGGCCGTCACTGCCGGCAGCGGTCTGGCCGCCCGCCGCGCCCTGGATGATCGGGGCAAGCGGCACGGTGACCATGTAGTAGTCATTAGAAGCGTTCCACAGCGTGAAGCCTGATCCGGCTCCCTGCAGCGACCCCTCCACCTGGTTCACGAGGTAGGTGGAGTACACGCGCTGATCGAACGCGAGCTCTCCGCCGATGCGAAATGCCTGTACGTAAGGGCGGATGATGCTCCGTCCCTCCACCATGTACGCGGAGCGCTTCGTGCCTTCCTGGTAGATGTACTTTGCCCGGGGCAGGTACTCCATGGAACCGAGGAAGTCACGAGGGAAATGGGAGGGGTAGAACATCGGCTGCACGACATCCACGTAGCGGGAGAACATCTCGATGTTCTGCGCAACCCAGTTGGAGATCCGGGCCCAGCCGCAGTATCCGTAGACGTCGGTCGAGAGGGGGATGGACAGGGATTCCCGCGCCTTGGCGAGAAATGATTCGAGCGCTTCCAGCTTTCCCATCCCCTCCCTGCGGAAGCGCCAGGTGATGCGTCCCAGGTCTCCATCCGAGGGAAAGCGGATATAGTCGAACTGCACCTCATCGACGCCCTTGTCCTGCAGTTCCTTTGCAATGGCGATGTTGTAGTCCCACACGTATTCTGAGTACGGATCGACCCAATACTCTCCCTGGGAGAAGGACTCCTCTCCCGTCTCTTCGTCCATGCTCTTCTTGAGATAGCGCCACGGCGCCTTCGCCGTTCTGTCCCACGCGGCGTGCGCGAAGTTGTCCGCGTTGTAGAGCTGCTTGTCGCGAAAGACAACGATCCTGCCGATGAGGTACAGCCCCCGGGCGTGGGCCGTCTGCACGATCTCATCGATCTTGAAGCGCTTCCTGACGGACCCGATCCGGATCGGCTCCGGGAGAGCCGTGTCATAGGTGACGTAGCCCTCGTCGTCCTTGAAATCCAGGACCATGCTGTTCAGGCCCTGCTTCTGGATGAATTCGAGCAGGCCCGGCATGCGATTCCCGCCCGCCGAGAACGAGGAAACGTACGTGCCGTACTTGTCGGCCGCCGCCGCCAGCCTTGCCGTCTTGTCCGCCGGGAGCGCGACTTCTTCCCGGATCTTTTCGGTCATTTTCCACGTGCCACCGGCGTGCGAAAGCGCCCATCGGGCGCTTGCCGTGCGCGTCTCCAGAAACCACCCCGTCTGGACCGATTGACGCCGGAAATAGATGTCGCGCACGGGCGACGAATCCGGTCCGGGAGGGAGGTTCACGCGGTCCACGCTCCGGGCGCCCTTGCGGTACGTGTAGAGTCCCTTGCCGAAGCCGAGGTTGAACCATATCAGGTCAGGCTCCTCGGGATCGTATGCCAGGGAGGCGATTTCTTCGTAGTTCCCCCCTCCCAGCTGCAGCGGCACGAGCTGTTCGGACAGGGAGGTCCACGTCTTTCCGCGGTCAGTGCTCTCGAAGAAACCGTGGAAAGAGGTTCCGACGGCCAGGCCGTTGTCGCTGCCGGGGGACAACGCAATGCAGGTGATCTGATCGTTTGCCCGCAGCGGGTCTTTCAGGGGGACCGGCTCCCAGTTGAGCCCCGCGTCTTCTGAAAGGAAGAGCGTGTCGAGCGTGGATACGCCCAGCCGGTTCCGGTTGTAAGGGTCGACGGCCAGGCACGTGATGATCGGCGGCTTCTCTGCCGTGAAGGGGTAGACCGCCCGGGCGGGCAGCCCCTGGTTGCGCGCCGTCCACGTCTCTCCGTCATCCGTGGAGAGCAGGACGCCGAGGTCCCGCGATACCCGCCACGCTATTCCGGGGCCTGCCCGGTAGATCCTGTCAGGCGCGTAGCGGGTCTCCAGGGGCACGTTTTTTGCCTCGGTTTTCGACGGCACAGTGGGGCCGACCCCGTCCTGCGCGCTCAGGAAACCGACGATGCCCGCCGAAGAGAGGAAGATCATGGAGAGGGAGACAATGAGGATGAGCCGTTTGCTCATACCTTATTACTCGGCCTACGGGTGGCGAAAAATGAAACGATCAGCGCAAGTCCTACAATAATAAGTATCATGGGCCACCACTGCTGCACGAAGGCCACGAACCCTCCCCCGGCCCGACGCAGGCTGAAGGGGATGAACAGCAGGGCCAGGCAGGAGATGAAGACGCCGGGGACGACGATGGCCGTCCGCGCTGATCCGCGTTTCCGCAGGCCGTAGGGTATCAGCGAGATCCCGGTGACGAGCATGAACACGGGCCAGATGCGTGCAAGGCTCTGTCCGCTCAGCACCGTGTTCATGAGAAGGAACGTTATGCCCCCAAGGGTCAACACCATGCCGGGAATGATCCACCGGTCCGAGTTGCCCCTGGGCCACGCCATATAGAGGAAAACGAGTCCGACAAAGATCACAGGAACCGGCCAGAACTCCCCCGGCTGGGGCAGATACTTGAAGTTCCAAAGGAGAAGCACGCCGCCCACCAGCACGACCGTCACTCCCCACACGAGGAGCTTGTTGGGATAGCGCGGGCTGTTTCGCGTGCTCATGCTTCTAAGTTCTCCACAATACGGTCCGCGAACTCGGAAGTCGAGACCTTTTTCGCCCCTTCCATGAGCCGCGCGAAGTCGTAGGTGACAGTTTTAGCGGCAATGGTCCGGGTGAGGGCGTTCTGGATGAGCGCAGCCGCCTCGCCCCATCCGAGGTAATCCAGCATCATCACCCCTGAAAGGATCACCGAGGAGGGATTGGCCACGTCCTTGCCCGCGTATTTCGGCGCCGTGCCATGGGTTGCCTCGAAAAGCGCGTGCCCGGTGACATAGTTGATGTTCGCTCCGGGCGCGATGCCGATGCCGCCCACCTGCGCAGCCAGCGCGTCGGAGATGTAGTCGCCGTTGAGATTGGTCGTGGCAACCACGTCGAACTCGGAGGGGCGGCTGAGGATCTGCTGCAGGAAATTGTCGGCGATGGCGTCCTTCACGAGCACTTTGCCGGCCGGGGTGGGGACCGGCTCGCTGCCTTCGGCGGGGATGAATACAGAGTCGGCAAACTCGCGCCGGGCCAGCTCGTAGCCCCACTCGCGAAACGCTCCCTCGGTGAACTTCTGGATATTGCCCTTGTGCACAAGGGTCACGCTCTTTCTTCCATGGGAGACCGCATACTGCAGCGCCGCGCGCACAAGACGTTCAGAGCCGGTACGGCTCACCGGCTTGATGCCTATCCCTGAGTCCTCACGGATCTGCCATCCGTAGTTCTGCCTGAGCAGCGCAATGAGCGCGCGCGCCTCCGCGGTGCCCTCCTTGAGCTCGAATCCGGCGTACACGTCTTCCGTGTTTTCCCTGAACACCACCATGTCCACCCGCTCGGGGTGTACGACCGGGGAGGGGACCCCCGGGAACCAGCGCACCGGTCTGAGGCACACGTACAGGTCCAGCTTCTGGCGCAGCGCCACGTTCAGGCTGCGGATCCCCCCGCCTATCGGAGTGGTGAGCGGGCCCTTGATGCCCACAAGGTGCGAGCGGAACGCCTCCTCGGTTTCCGGCGGCAGCCAGCTGCCCTTTTCCTTGAACGCTCTTTCCCCGGCAAGGACCTGCACCCATTCGATTGCCCGCGCGCGCCCGTACGCGCGGCTCACCGCTTCGTCGAACACCCGGCGCGCGGCGCGCCAGATGTCGGGCCCGGTGCCGTCACCTTCAATGAAGGGAATCAGGGGGGAGTGCGGTACGGAGAGTCCTGTCGGTGTCTTTGTGATTTTCGCAGCCATTGAGTGCCTCTTGAATAATAACAGAACCCGTGTGCCTTGCCAACACAGAGGCCCTTCTCGGGATCCGAATTTCTGTTGCTGTTGCCAACCGCTCGCGTTCCTGCTACTCTCGCGACACGGCAATGGCAAGACGCTTTTTCGCCCTTCTTGCGCTCGGGGCCGCAATCGCCGCGCTGTGCGCGGGCTGCGCGCCTTCCGACACGCGCTACTACCTGGGCCCTTTCGAGCAAAACCAGGAATTGCGGGAGCTCTTCCGGCTCTTCAATCGCGAAAAAGACCAGGAGAATCGGTTCGTGCTCATCACGCAGATCGCCGCGGGCCTGGCAAATACCGGGAGGATCGACCGCGAAATCCTTTTTCTCACCACACACGTGGAAAAGAATCCGGCGGACCTCTACAACGGATTCTATCTTCTTCTTGTGGCCGACGCGTATCGAGACATGAAGGCCGTCCCTCTCGCCATTCATTATTACCGCCGAATACTTTCCAATTACGGGGACCTCCTCGTGAAGGGAAGCTCCATCCACCTCCAGTGCCTGCGGGAGCTTCTCAGCCTGGAAACAAATCCCGAAGACAAGATCGGGTACTACAAGGAGCTGTTCTCCCGTTTTCCGGAACAGAGCCCGGGCACCAACTGGTACTACATGGCGAAAAGCTACGAAGAGGTCGGGGAATGGGAGCAGGCAATCCAGGCCTACCAGAAGTACATCGGCTCCACGCAGACCCAGATCTCCGGTGATCCACGGGCGCTCCGAGAGGCAACGGAGAAGGTTTCCTTCTATTACTATCCGGACAAGAATTGGGCGATGCCCAACCTGAATGATCTAGTTGCCGCGGTGAAGGACGCGATTGTCACGAAAAACATCGCGAAGCTGAGGAAATACCAGGCACAGGTCAATTTCTTCCAGGAGCCCTGGGGCCAGCAGCCCCTGGCGGATTCGGAGAACGTCAACTACAACATCACCAATTACCTTCCCAGTTCGAACGTGAGCATTGATCCTCAGGTCGACATCGCCGCCAACGACAACGAAGCCACGCTCAAGACCACCGGATGGAACATGCGTCCGCCCATATGGTACTTGTACTTTCGCAGGATCGATTTCCCCGCCAATCCTGATATCAACGGGCAGTGGGAATGGGCTGGAATATATCTGGGCGAAAAGCTCTGACTTCGCTCGGCCTCGCCCTTCTCGTGGCGAGCGCTTCCGCGTGGGCGGGGGAGGCCCTCGCGCCGCCGTACCGCGTACTCGCGTACCCGGTGGACCTGGGAGTGTCGGCGCCGTCCCCTCTCGCGCAGGCTTCCGCGACGCCCGCTCCCGCGCAGCCGCCCGCGCAGGACCCCGCACAGCCGCCCGCCCCCGCGCCGATTCCCGCATCGGAGCCGGCCCCGGGAGAGGTCGGGCCGCTGCCACCGGCGCAGGGGCACATCGGCGCGGAGTTGTACTCTTTCACGTTTCCTGACGAAGATGTCATTGACAGGTTCGTGGACGGCCTGCGCGCGGGACACGGGGACTGGCTGCAGGCGGTTCTCGACCGAAGCCTGCGCTACCGCGGAACTATCACGCGGGCAATCGCGGAGCGGGGGCTTCCCCCTGAGCTTCGCTACCTCCCGGCGGTGGAGTCAGGCTTCCAGGCCAGGGCCACCTCTCCGAAAGGCGCCGCCGGGCTCTGGCAGCTTATGCGCAACACCGCGTCCCCCTATGGACTGCGCATGGACCAGTGGGTGGACGAGCGGAGGGATTTCTGGAAAGCCACGGAGGCTTCGCTGGACAAGCTGGCGGAGAACTACCGCATTTTCGGGGACTGGTACATGGCGCTCGCCGCGTACAATTGCGGCGTGGGAAAGCTCTCCGCAATCACGCGGAAGTACCCCGGGAATGACTACTGGGCGCTGAGGAGAAAGGGCGTGCTGCCGCGTGAAACATCGGCATTCGTTCCCCAGTTCCTTGCCGTGACGCGCATTCTCAGCTATCCGGGCCGCTACGGCCTGGAGGTCGGTTGGGACGCGGCGCCTGTCTGGTCGCGCATCCCGCTGGACCGTTGCGTGGACCTCCGCATCCTCTCCGAGAAATCAGGGGTGCCGCTCGAGGCGCTGACCGCGGGCAATGCCGAGCTCAACTTCCCCATGACCCCTCCTGCCTCCTACAGGTACGAGCTCAAGGTTCCGCGGGAATACAGCGATCCGGTGGAAAAGGCCCTGGCGGAATCCCCAATGCCCGTTCTGGACTTCCGCGTGCACCTCGTAATGGAGGGGGACACTCTCTCGGGGATAGCGAAGAAATACCGCGTGGCGATCGAGCTGATCCAGGAGTTCAATCCCAGGCTCGCTCCGCGCGTGCTTCGCATCGGCGCCAAGGTGCTCGTGCCGATTGTCCCGGTACGGAGCTCAGGATGAAGAAAGTCCTCATTGCCCTTCTTGCCCTGTGCCTGTGGGCTGCCTGTCCCGGATTTGCCGCCGACGGCGACTCGCTGGTCTCCGAGCCGGGATATGCGGTTACCAGCCGCGTCGACTGGGCAGCAGGCACGATTGGCGTCGAAGTTGCGCACGCGCTCAACCCCGCCACGCAATCGATGGTGCGCGCCAAAGGGGACGCGGAAACGGAGATCGAGTCGAGGCTGTCCGATTTCCTGATCCGGGCCATCGCGAACGTGACCGTGGACTCATCCCACACATTCGCAGACCTGCTCGGCGCGGATCCCGAGCTCTTTGCCCGCGTAAGTCAGCTTGCGCGGGCGGGTCTCAAGGACGAGATCTTCCTCTCCCCGGATTTCTCCTCGCTCACCGTCCACTATTCGCTCTCCCTCTTCGGCGCGCAGGGGATCGCCTCTCCGCTCTATCCCTCCCGCGAGATCCCGATTCGACGCAGGCTCGGCTACGTGACTACGAGGAAGTTCACGGGACTTCTCATCTCGGCCAGCGGGATCCTGCCCGAATCCGGTACGACCCGCAGAGTGGCCGCGCGGCCGGCGCTCTTCCCCCGGCTCTGGGACGAGCAGATGAACCTCGTGCTGGACAAGGGGATGTGCAGCCCGCAGGCGCTGTCCCGGTGGGGCATGGTCGGCTACGCGCAGGGACTGGATGACCCGGTGGTTCCGCTGCGCGCCGGTGTGCTGCCGCTGCGCCTGGCGGCGCGCGCGGTGTTCGGCGACAAAGCCACGGACATCGTGATTTCAACGGACGGGGTCCGGCAGCTTCTCGCCCTGCCGGAGAACATCGCCTTGCTTCAGCAGGGAAGGATCGTCATCGTCTACAACAGCCTGCCGTAGGCAGGGATGCCGAGGGCGAGCGAGTCCATGGATGGACGAAAGCGAGCCAATAATCCGCGGCGCACCAGTCCGCGGCCCGCCGCGCCGTGCCTACTCGGCCAGCATCATCATTGCCATCACAAGCGCGTCCCCCATCAGGTTGCTGAGCAGGCAGTGCTCGTTGGGCTGGTGGGCCGCTTCCTCCAGCCGGCTCCACACGACCGTGGGGATGCCTTTCTTGCGGAGGAACGCGCCGACGGTGCCGCCGCCGATACCCACCGTGACTCCCTCCACGCCGTAGACGGAGCTGATGGTCCGCTTCAGGGACGCGACCAGCGGCGCGTCCGCCGGCGTGGGAGGAGAGGACTCTTTCTGGATTTCCTGAATTTCCACGGTGACGCCGAAGTCCCTCTCGATGCCGCCCGTGATCTCCCGTACCGTCCGCATGACCTCATCGAGATTCTCCCGGGGCAGCACCCGGCAGTCGAGATGAAACACGTCCTCCCCGGGGAGGGTGTTGATGTTGGGCACGTTCGCTTCCTTCTTTGTGGGGGTGAACGTGGAAACGGGCGGCTCAAAGAGGGCGTCCGTGGCCGGGAAAAGATCGGCGAGCGCGCCCAGGCGCACGACCAGGTGCGATCCGGCCTCGAAGGCATTGATCCCTTTCTGCGGGGTAGATGCATGACACTGCTTGCCGCGGACCTTGAAGCGCAGCCAGAGGATGCTTTTCTCCGCGATCTCGATGCGCGAGCCGTCCGGGGAGCCGCCGTCGGGAACGAGCGCCCTGTCCTGCGTGCGAAAGAGGCCGCCCTTTGCCGCCAGGTATTGCACGCCGAGCTGCGATCCTGTCTCTTCGTCGGCGACAAAGAGCAGCTTGACGGTGCGCGCGGGGGTGAGACCCAGCTCCTGGACGCATGTGGCGGCGAAAACCGAGGCCACGAGACCCTGCTGATTGTCCTCCACGCCCCTGCCGATCAGCCTGTCACCATCCACCACGAGCGTGTAGGGGTCGGACTCCCACAGGCTCAGCTCTCCCGGCGGAACGATGTCGAGGTGGGACATGATCCAGAATGTGCTGTCCGATGCGCGCCCGGGAATGGTGACGATGATGTTGGGCCGCTCCCCTTTCGGTACCCTTGGATCAGGGGAAGGGTGGAACTCGCAGGGACCCAGGCCGAGCTTGCCGAGCCATGAAACGAGCACCTGGGCTTTGTCCCATTCACCGGCGCCTCCGTTTTGCGGCCCCAGGGCGGGCACCGCGGTGAGGGCTCTCTGCAGCTCGATGATCTCGCCCCGTTTTTCCGCTATTTTTTTCCGCAGCGTCTCCTGGGCATTCATCGCGTTCCTCCTCGCACACGGTACCCCGTGTGATTATGTCGCACACGGTACCCCGTGTGATTGTGTGTATACGGCTTTTTTTTGCGGGCGGCAAGTGCGGCAAGGTTCGAGACGGCGGTTCTCAATGGGCTGATCCTTTCCACCAGTACTTGAAAAAAAGCTCCTGCGGTCCCAGTATACCCGTCATGCTGCAGAGAACCCTGGTCGGCGCTCTCCTCGTCCTTGCGACCTTTCTCCTCGCCGCCTGCGGCGCTCGGGCAGTCGGGTACGGCGTCGTGCTGTGGGGCGATCTGAACGGATCGCCGCAGACGGGCGCGGTGGTACCCATCGTCCGGGAAGCGCCCATAGACTCCGCCTATCTGCTGAAAGTGCCGGGCGAGCAGAGCCCGCGTGAATACCCGATGGGGCGCGTCCGGCCCTTCAAAAAAAAAGCCGACGCGGAGGCGTTTGCCCGCACCTATGCGGACAACCTCGCAAGCTGGGCGGTCGTCATGAAGCAGGATCCGCCGCCGCTGCCCATTCGTGAGACCCCGATGCAGGACGGCAAGGTGGTTTACAAGCTGCGGTGGCAGCAGCTTGTAAAAGTGGTGAGCCGCTCGGCGGAGAAGGCGACGATCAAGCCCTATACGGACTACTGGTACGAGGTGGCGACGGAGGATGGATTCAGCGGGTGGTGCTTCGGGCATTTCCTGAAGGAGTTTTCAGTGCCGGGGGATCCCACGGCGGAGGCCAGGAGGATTCTCAGCCAGGACGAGACGCTGGACAGGATCATGGGAACCACGTGGCGGCCGGACTGGTTTCGCGAGATGCTGGCAAAGGGAGCAATTGACCTCACCCTGTTCCGCGAAGACGTGGGGCTGTTCCCCGATCCCGTGGAGAAGGTCATGAAGCTGGTCCTGCCGCTTTCCACTTTCGAGTTCCGCTATACCGACGTGCAGAAGCTCGGGCCGACCACCTACACGTTCACGGGATCGGACCTGCGCATCACCGTGCTCGACGAGGAGCGGATCAACGTTTCCTATCGCTACAAGGACCAGCCCGTGACCGGGCTGTACGCCGTCATGAAGGACGACGTGGCGGAAGTGATCGCCGGGGAGCAGGCCCGCCGGGCAGACCTGTTCACCGCGCTGATGAAGAAGGGCGCCACGCTTGCCAGCAGCGCCTATGGGACAATCAAGCTCCAGGACGGCATGCGCTTCAGCTGGGACGGCTTTGGCCGGCTCGTGCCCTCCCTGATCGACCCGAGCGCGAAAGGGAAAGGGGCCGTAGATTTTCCACTGCATGTTTCAAAGGAACTGGCCGCGGACTATGACGGCGTGATCAGCTTCCTTTTCGACGCCGGGGGGAATGGAGGAGCGGCAAGCAGGGATCCGGTGGCCTCGGGGGTCGCGTTCCTTTACAAGGCGGCGGCCGGCGGCCTTCGCTTCACGCCCGTTGCAAAGGGCGGCATTGAAGGCCTGGTGGTCACCCGCATGGCTATTTCGCCGCTCGTGATGTTCTTCAGCCAGTCTCCGTAGAAGGACCCGATGCCCCTCGTCAGCCTCTCGGGTATCTCCGTCTCCTTCGGAGACAGGAAACTCCTTGACTCCGTGAATCTCACGGTTTCCACCGCATCGCGCACCGCTCTCGTGGGCCCCAACGGCAGCGGCAAGACGACGCTCATGCGCATCATGGCCGGTCTTTCGGTTCCGGACATGGGCACCGTGACGGCAGAGAAGGACACGCGGGTTTCCTACGTTCCCCAGTCAGGGGTCGTGCACGCCGACTGCACGCTCCGCGAGGAGGCGGAGAAGGCCTTCTCCCGCGGGACAATGCTCGTGGAGGAAATCACCGCGCTGGAGCAGCGCCTGGGGGCGCTTTCCTCCGAATCCCCCGAAGGGAATGCCCTGCTGTGGAAGCATCATGAGCTTCAGCAGAGGCTGGAGGCCAGCGGCTACTACGCGCGCGCGGAGGCGATCCACAGGGTGCTGCGCGGGCTGGGGTTTTCTCCGGGGGACTTCGACGCGCCCTGCCCTTCGTTTTCCGCGGGCTGGCAGATGAGGATCGCCCTCGCGCGCGCCATCCTGGAAGCGCCCGACATCCTGCTCCTGGACGAGCCCACCAACTATCTCGACATCGAGGCCCGTACCTGGATGGAGGAGTTCCTTGCCGGGTTCAGCGGCGGAGTGCTCCTGGTCTCTCACGATCGTTATTTCCTCGACGTGGTGGTGAACGCCGTCGCGGAGATCTACATGGCGCGCGTGTCGGTCTTCTCCGGCAACTACACGCACTATGAAGACGTACGCTCGAAGGAGCTCGAGGCGATCATGGAGCGCTGGCGCGCCCAGCAGGAGGAAATTGCCCACGTCGAGGCGTTCATCCGCAGGTTCCGCTACAACTCTTCCAAGGCGCGTCTCGTGCAGAGCAGGATCACGGCGCTGGAGAAGCTCGTCCGCATCGAGGTCCCCCCGGTGGTGAAGGCGATCCACTTCCACTTTCCTCCCCCGCCGCCCTCTGGAAGGCTCGTCCTTTCCGCGGAGGGTCTGTCCAAGTCATACGGCGGCCGGCGGGTGTTCGACGGGGTCGGCGTGGAAGTCTCCCGCGGGGACAAGCTGGTGGTCGTCGGGGTCAATGGCGCGGGCAAGTCCACCCTGCTCAGGCTGATCTCGGGCCGCGAGCCGCCGGACACGGGCGCGCTGAAGTGGGGCACCGGCGTTGCCCCGGCATTCTACTCTCAGGAGAACGCCGACGCGTGGATGAGCAATCGCCAGGTCATCGAAGAGCTGGAGGAGTGCGCGCCGACCCCGCTCATCCCCGAGCTGCGTACCCTTCTGGGCGCCTTTCTCTTCCAGGGGGATGATGTATTCAAGAGCGTGTCCGTTCTGAGCGGCGGGGAGAAGAGCAGGCTCGCCCTTCTCATGCTCCTTCTGAAACCGGCCAACCTCCTGATCCTCGACGAGCCGACCAACCACCTGGACCTTGCCTCCAAGGACGTCCTGCTCGGCGCGCTGCGGGATTTCCCCGGGACCGTGATCTTCGTGTCCCACGACAGGCATTTCATAACCCACCTCGCAACCGCGGTGCTGGAAGTGAAGGGGGGAGGCGCACGCTGGCTGCCCGGGGACTACGACTATTACCTGAGGCGCACGGCGCAGGAGGCGGACGCGCGGGCGGGCGCCGTTCCCGTCCCTGCTGCCGCGGAAACGAAAGCCGCAACCGCGACGCAGATGGAACGGCAGGAAGAGAAGAGGCTCAAGAGCGAGCTGCGCGCACTCGAGCGTGAGGAAGGGATCCTCATCCAGCAGCTCGAAGAGCTGGAGGCGGTCCGCCGGGAGATCGAGGAGTCGATGGCCCGGCCCGAGGCTTACGCAAATGGCGGGCGCATGAAGGAGCTTCGAAAACGGCACGAGGAGAACCATGAGCGGCACGCGCAGTCAATGGCGCGTTGGGAAGAAGTCGACTCTCGAATCGGGGCGCTGAGGGAGGGAATCGAAGGGCTCAGGAGCGATAAAGCCGCTCGATGACGCCGCCGTAGAGCTCCACGATCACCTCGCGCCGTTTGCTGAGGGTCCGGGTGAGCTCCCGCCCGATCTCGAAGTCCGCGGGCAGCAGGGCGATCTTTGCCGCCTTTCCCCCGGGGAAATAGATGCCATTGTTCACCAGCCGGTTCTGCACTTCCTCCTGGTAGAACCGGTACACGGCGGGGTTTCCCACCAGGTCCTTCTGGTCCGTCCAGGGGATCTTGCGGGATTCCGCAAGGCTCTTTAGCGAATCCATGTTGGGTACAATGAGCAGTCCCAGGGAATCGCGGCTGTCTCCTACGACGACCGCGGCCTGGACGTACGGAGACTCCTGGATCACCATCTCGATGGGCTCGGGCTCCACGCGCTCTCCCGAGCTCATGACGATTGCGTGCTTCATCCGGCCGGTGATGACGAGGTTGCCGTCCACGGTGAGGATGCCGGTGTCACCTGTGTTCAACCACCCGTCAGGGGAAAGCATCTGGCGCGTGGCCGCAGGGTCCTTGTAGTAGCCCAGCATGATCTGGGGACCCTTGATATGCACAATTCCCTTGCGCCCGGGCGGGAGAGTGTCGCCGGCCTCTCCGAGTATCCTGATCTCGGTGGAGGGAAGCGGCCTGCCCACGGTCCCCAGCACGGGGGACTTTTCGGCGCGCATGCTCACGATGGGAGAGGCTTCCGTGAGGCCGTAACCTTCCAGGATGTTCACCCCGATGGCATCAAAAAACCGGTCGAGGTAGGACGGAAGGGGACCGCCACCGCAGATGATCGCCTGAAGCTTTCCCCCCAGGAGGCTCTGCACCCTGCGGCGAAGCACGAGCTGTGACGCGGCCTTCAGGGGTGTAAGAAGGAGAAGGGGAGGGAGGGCGGCAAGGATCTCCAGCAGCCTCTCCTCCCGGCGGAACCGGGGATACCGGCCCATGATGAACCCCGAGAAGACCTGGTAGAACTTCTCGAACCTGATGAAAAGGTCATCCACGATATTGAGCTTCTTGATGATGCTCTTCTCCAGGGATTCCAGGAGCGCGGGCACCACCACGAGGTAGTTGGGCCGGAGCGCGCGCAGGTCGTCGAAGATCCTCCAATCCAACGGCTGCGAGTAGGCGATCGTGCTCCCGAAGGAGAGACTGCAATACTCGACCGTTCTCTCGAAGGAGTGCCAGACCGGAAGCACGGAAAGCCAGGTGGTGCCCGGCTCAGGGCTGATGCTGGCGTGCACGCTGGTCACGTTGTGCATGATGCTGCCGTGGGACAGCATCACGCCTTTGGGCCGACCGGTGGTACCCGAGGTGTACAGGAGCGTCGCCGTGTCTGCGGGAGTGACGCTGGCACCGCGAAGCTCGAACTGGCGTTCGCCCTTTGCGATCCGCGTCTTTCCCTTTTTCAGCACCTCGTCCCACGTGTAGATCATCACGCGTTCTTCCCCGGTGCCTGCCTGGGGTTTGGAGCCCGCAAAGTCGATCACGATCACCTTGCGCATCCTGGGCAGCCGCGTGCGCAGCCCCAGGATGCGATGCAATGCGGCGGCATCCTCCACGACGGCAAGGTCGCAGTCCGCGTGGGCAATCACGTATTCCAATTCCCTGTCGGTCATGCGGGTGCTCACGGGCACGTCGACGGCCGCGCATCCAAGAATGGCAAGATCCGCGATGAGCCAGCGCGGGTTGTTCTCCGCGAGCATGGCGACGTGCATGTGGGGCTGCAGCCCGATGGAGATCAGCCCGGTGCCGAGCTCCTTGACCGCATTGTAGAGCTCCGCGAACGTGACAGTCTGGAAACTCCCGTTCGGGTCAGGGGACTTCAGAGCGGCGAGCGATGCGAACTTGACGACAGATTCCTGGAGCAGCCCGATGAGGGTCGGTCCCATCTCTTCCTTCCGCTTTGAAATATGTCTTTGCGTGGCGAGAAGACCGGAACTAAGGTACAGGCACGCACATGCGATGTCAACAGAGGCGGGCGATCATTCGGCGGCACTTCCCACCTCGTTTTCATCCATGTTATCATATCAGTATGAGCGTATTCAAAACCTACGATATACGAGGCGTCTGGGGCCAGGGCATAGACGATGTGTTCGCGTACAGGCTCGGCAGGGCCCTGGTCCGACACATGAAAGCAAAGACCTGGCTCCTTGGCCACGACGCGCGCCTGCGTTCCCCCGAGCTGTACACGGCCGTCGCTTCCGGCCTGATCGATGAGGGTGCAAAGGTGACCGGAATCGGGCTGGCCAGCACGCCTCTTCTTCACTACACGCAGATGGATGAAGGGTTGGAGGCGGCCGTCATGGTGACCGCGTCGCACAACCCGAAGGAATACCACGGGTTCAAGGTCTTCGATGGCACGGGGGGATCCCTGAGCTATGACAAGGGCCTGAAAGAGGTGGAGGCGCTCATCCAGGGCATAGGCGCGCCGGCTCCCCTGCCCCCGCACGCTTTCATGGAAATCGACGGGCTCGAGCAGTACGTGGAATTCATTGCCGGCACGGGGAGCGCGAAGAAGCCCCGCGGCGGGATCGTGATCGACGTCTCCAACGGATCGTCGGGAGCGGTATTCCGCCGGCTCATCGAGGTCATGGACGTGGAGGCCCTGATACTGAACGAAGAGCCGGACGGCAATTTCCCCCATCATGATCCAAACCCGCTGAAGGAAGAGTCGAAGAGGCAGGCGGCGGAAGCGGTGGTCCAGCGCGGGGCGGCGTTCGGAGTGATCCTTGACGGTGACGGAGACAGGATTCTTTTCGTGGACGAAAAGGGACGCGGCATCGAAAACTATTTTCTCTCCTGTCTCGTTTCCCAGGAGATTCTTGCGCGCCAGCCGGGAGCGACGATCGTATACGACCTGATCTCATCGCGTGTTCTTCCCGAGCGGATACACGAGCTGGGGGGAAAACCGGTCGTCTCACGGGTCGGGTATACTTTCCTCTATGACCAGATGGTTGCCACGCGGGCGGTGTTCGGGGCGGAGACCTCCGGACACGTGTACTTCAAGGTGAGCGATACCTACTATACCGAATCCGCCGCCTACGCGCTTGCCGTGGTCCTCCGGCTGCTGGGCGCGAGCGGCCGTCGGCTTTCGGAGCTCGTGGAGCCGCTGCGCGGCCGGTATGCGCAGTCTCCCGAGATCAACGTGGAGGTGGCGGACAAGCAGAAGGCCATGCAGGCAATAGAGAGCAGGTTCTCCGGAGGCAGGATCGACCGGCTGGACGGAGTATCCATCGAGTTCGACGACTTCTGGTTCAATGTGCGGCCGAGCAACACGGAGCCGGTTCTTCGCCTGCGGCTGGAGGCGCGCAATCCCAGGATCGTCCAGGCGCGGACAGAGGAGATCAGGCAGATTCTGGGCGCCTGAAAGGACACTACCCACGTGATCGACAAGCTGGAGAGAAGCAGGAAAAGATACGAGGAGCTGCAGGCGCTCATCTCGGACCCCGAGGTCATCCGCGACCAGAATCGCTACCGGGAGCTGCGCCAGGAGCACGCGTCCCTCAGCGACCTTGTGGAAGAGTTCGGGAGGTACAACGCCATCGAGTCGGAGATCGCCGCCAATCGGGACCTCGCGGAAAGCGCGGAGGACAACGAGCTCAAGGAGATGGCCCGGGAGGAACTGGCGACCCTTGAAGGCCGCAAGGCCGCTTCCGTGGAAAAGCTGAAGGTGCTCCTCGTGCCGAAGGATCCCCTGGACGACAAGAACGTCATCATGGAGATCAGGGGGGGGACGGGAGGCGATGAGGCGGCGCTTTTTGCCGCGGATCTTTTCCGCATGTACAGCTATTACGTCGACTCGCTGAAGTGGAAGATAGAAATCCTGTCCTCGAGCCCCACCGGCATCGGGGGGTTCAAGGAAATCATTTCTTCGATCACCGGCAAAGGCGTGTACGCCCGGCTGCGTTACGAAAGCGGCGTGCACAGGGTCCAGCGCGTGCCCGTGACCGAGGCGGGCGGCAGGATCCACACCTCGACGGCCTCCGTGGCCGTGCTTCCCGAGGTGGAAGAGACGGAAATCGAGATCAACCAGAACGAGCTCCGCATCGACGTGATGCGCTCGGGCGGTCCCGGAGGTCAGAGCGTGAATACCACGGACTCCGCGGTGCGCATTACCCACCTCCCCTCCGGCATCGTCGTGCACTGCCAGGACGAGAAGAGCCAGCACAAGAACAAGGCCAAGGCGCTGCGGATCCTCAGGGCGCGCCTCTACGAGGCGGAAGAGGAGCGCAAACACGCGGAACGCGCGCAGGCACGCAAGAGCCAGATCGGATCCGGGGACAGGGCGGAAAAGATCCGCACGTACAATTTTCCGCAGAACAGGGCGACGGACCATCGCATCAATCTCACCTTGTACAAGCTCGACGCGGTGATGAAGGGGGAGCTCGCCGAGTTCATCGACGCGCTCCGCCTGCACGCGCAGGAGACGGCCCTGACATCGGAGAGCGCATGACCGTTCGGTCCCTGCTCACGCAGGGCTATGACACACTTTTCTTCGCGGAAGTGGACACGCCCCTCCTGGACGCCCTTGTGCTTCTTGCCCATGCGCGGGGCACGGACAAGGAGCACCTCCTGGCATCCCTGCCGGATTCCGTGAGCGCGGAGGAGGAAGAACGCTACCGCGCGCTTGTGGACAAGCGCTGCGCGGGCACCCCGGTCTCCTACATTCGCCAGGTCAAGGAGTTCTACGGCCTGGAGTTTTTTGTGGACGAGCGCGTGCTGGTGCCGCGGCCCGACACCGAGGTGCTCGTGGAGAAAGTCCTGCAGCTCGTACGGGGGGACCCGCGGCTGCGCCGGGTGCATGACGCGTGCACCGGTTCGGGATGCATCGGGATCGCGCTGCAGCGGACCGTGCCGGTGCTGGAGGTGAGCGCGTCGGACATCTCCCCGCCCGCGCTCGTTGTGGCGGGTGTGAACGCGGAGCGGCTCCTTGGCCGGGGGCTTCCTTCATTTCGCTCCGACCTGCTGGAGGGGGTGCCCGGGCCTTTTGAAGTGATTGCCTCCAACCCTCCCTATCTCCGCGACGATGAGGTGGCGGACATGCGCAAGCTCGGCTGGCCCGAGCCGGAGCTGGCTCTTCGCGGCGGCGCCGACGGGACCGTCCTTGCGGAGAAGCTCATCCGCTCCGCGCCGGGTAAGCTCGTCCCCGGGGGCTGGCTTGTGCTCGAGGCGGCGCCCCCCCAGTTCAACAAGCTCTACGCGCTGATGGACCAGGCGGGGTTTCACACCATTGACGTGGAAAAAGATCTCGCGGGAAGCGACAGGGTGCTGGCCGGGAGGCTGGACCCTCCACGCAGGGATACCCCCATGGGTGAGTACTTGCATGAGTGAACCTGACCGTGCCAGGCCGGGGCCCGCCCCCGAGCGCGCCGAGATTCCCGCCGCCATTGCCACGACGGAGGTCACGGAGCTTCTCACCTACTTCAAGGAAAAGCTCGCCGTCTACACGCTGGAGGAGCGGGACAAGATCCTTTCCGCCGCGGACTGGGCCAGGCGCCTGCACGGAGAGCAGAAGCGCGCGTCCGGGGACCCGTTTTTCATTCACCCGCTGAGCGTCGCCTCCATCCTCGTGGACATCCATATGGACGCCCAGGGAGTCATTGCCGCGCTCCTGCACGACGTGCTGGAGGATACGGAGACCAGCAAGGCCGCGCTGCGCAAGGAGTTCGGCAGGGAGGTGGAGAGCCTCGTGCAGGGGGTCACGAAAATTTCCGTGCTGCGCGGAAGGTCCCGCTCCCTGCAGCACGCCGAGAGCATCCGCAAAATGCTCTTTGCCATGGTGAAGGATGTCCGCGTCATCCTCATCAAGCTTGCCGACAAGCTGCACAATATGCGCACCCTCCACTACCTCGAGGAGGAAGACCGCAAGCGCATTGCCATGGAAACGCTGGACATCTACGCGCCTCTTGCGGGCCGGCTGGGAATCTCGCGTATCAAGGATGAGCTGGAGGACCTCAGTCTCAAGCAAATTCAGCCCGCCGTGTACGAACAGATCCGGCAATTCGTTGCAGACCGCAAGATCGAGCGCGCAAGCTACCTGGAGCGCGTGAAGGCGGCCATCACGCGGGAGGCGGTCGCGGCCGGGATCCCCATAGAGATCGAGACCCGGGCAAAACACTTCTATTCGATCTATCTGAAGATGCGCCGGCGCGGCAAGCCTCTGGAGGAGATATACGATCTTCTTGGTCTTCGGGTGCTCGTTGAGTCCACCAGCCAGTGCTACGAGCTGCTCGGCCTGGTGCACAAGCTGTGGATGCCCATCGAGGGCAGGTTCAAAGACTACATCGCCATGCCCAAGTCCAACCGCTATCAGAGCCTGCACACCACCGTCATGGGCTATGGCGGGAAAATAATCGAGATCCAGATCCGCACGCAGGGAATGCACCAGACCGCGGAGAACGGAATTGCGGCGCACTGGCTCTACAAGAGCGGGGCGCTCAAGGAAGAGGAAAAGACCAAGGAGCTCTCCGTCATCAACAAGCTGCGCGAGTGGCAGGGGGCAGGGGCGGCTTCAGGGGACTTCCTGGACGAGATACGAAAGGAGCTGCTGCGGGACTCCATCTATGTGTTCACCCCGAAGGGGGACGTCGTGGAGCTGCCCAACGGTTCCACCGCCATCGACTTTGCCTACCACATTCATACCGACATCGGAGACAAGTGCACCGGGGCAAAGGCCGATGGCGTGATCATTCCGCTGAAGGAGCCCCTCAAGAATACGCAGGTGGTGGAGGTGATGACCTCCCAGACCGCGCACCCGCACCTGGACTGGCTGCGCTACGTGAAGACCTCCAAGGCGCGCTCGAAGGTCAGGCACTGGCTGGCGCTGAACGATCCGGGCCTGATCTTCGACCGCAACATCGTGGCCAGGAAGAAAGAGGAGATCCCTCGCGCCATCGTCTATCAGAAGCCGAAGGAAGGAGAGCCCGCGGAGCCGGAGACGCAGATCCGCGACCCTTCCAGGGTGTCGATCAGGATCGGCCAGGAACGCAACATCATGATCCGCATCGCCCAGTGCTGCACGCCGTCCACCGGCGACTCGATCGTGGGCTACATATCGCGCGGCAGGGGCATCACCGTGCACAGGATCGGCTGTCCCAGTATCGCCTCCATCAAGGACTTCGCCGAGCGCAGCATGGACGTGGAGTGGGAGACTGTCTCACCCAAATCAACCCGCCGGTTCCAGGTCACGGCGCGCCTGACCTCCAACCTCTTCTCCGAGATCGAGGGCGCGCTGAAAAAGTTCGGCGGCCACCTGATCGAGGGCAAGCTGGAGGAGAGCAACCACGAGGTGCTCCGCGGATTCTTCACCGTGGAGCTGGACAATCGGGAGGATTTCGGCCGGGTGATGAAAAGCCTGCGCACCATCCCCACCGTGGTGAACATCCAGACCGGCGGGGCAACCTGAGGGGCGCCTGCGCCCACGCGCCGCCCCCTAGAAGCTGTACCTCCCTTGTACCAGGGCATCGGGGTGAGTCTCGGGCGATGTTGACGAAAAATCGGATTTATCCGCTCAGCGATGGTCTGTGGACCCTGCAGGTTGCCGAAACCGACGCGGCCGGCAATTTGTCCGCATTTGCATCCTCAGCGATCCTGGTGACGCCTGTGCTGCCTCTGGATGGCGCGACTGTCAGCGTCGCAGCGCAGAATCGCTTCCAGTGGCGACCCATGACCGATGGATACACCATTTATTACGCGGTTGCTCCTAGTACCTCGTTCGCCGTGTTGGGGAAGACGACAAATGTGAGCTATTTCGATATCCCGGTGAATACCCTGAAACCGGGCGAGTACCATTGGTACATTCGGGGGACCACACTCCTTCCCGCAGGCGCGCCGAAGACATACTTCACAGTTACGGTCAAATAAAACCGGGAGAGCAGGTCGATATCCTGGCTAGAGTTCGCCCGCGGCCGTTTAGACCGCGGGCCTCTTTTTGGTCGCGCGCCAAGATCGAGCTATCTCCACCTGGGCGGAGCGGCCGTCGCGGGAAACTCCGGGACATAGATGTAGCTCGGATCCTCCTTCTGCTTCCTCCTGATCCGGACGAGCAGTCTCAGGCAGGCAAGAAAGCTCTTTTGGGGAATTTGCATATCGCCTGAAATTGCACGGTGGAACCTGGCCAGGTTGAAGGAGGGGACAGCGGCGTACATATGATGCTCGGTATGGTAGTTCATGTGCCAGTACAGATAGCCGATCAACGGGTTGACCTTGACCGTGTGGCACACCAGGCGCCAATCCGGCACGCTTTCACTCAGCCCGGTATGCTGGATGGCCCCGGTCAGGTTCGCCAGGATGCGCACGAAGAAGCTGCCGAACACGAGGAGGTAGATCAGCACCCAGAGCTTGAGCACGATGAAAACCGCGATCAGCACGAGGTAGCTGATGAGCACGAACCTGGCCCACCTGCACATAGCCGCCTTGCGGGGATCGCTTTCAGGGAAGAGCGGGTCCCACGAGAAGTAGTCCACTTCGCCCCGTCCAAGGGCGTGGAGAATGTTCACCCGTATGAGAAGCGCGAACCATTTGAAGTCAAAGGTGAGCCAGCTTACGAGGTTCACCCAGTTCAGTTTCTCCGCAACAGGCACCTGGATGACCTCCTTGTCTCGTCCGCGATGCACGGTGAGTTGATGGTGAAGCATATGGGAGGCGCGAAAGTGAACCGGGTTGTTCCATGTGAGGAAACAGAAAAGCTTGTAGAAAAACTCGTTGACTCTCTTGTTCACGAAAACCGTACCGTGGCTCAGCTCATGCACCGCGGCTGACATCCCGATCATGCCCTGGAAGAGGGAGTGAAAATAACAGAGCACGACCATGGGCACCCACTGCCGCATCTTGAAAAAGTAGAACGCGGCCGCCGTGGTCAGGACAAAGATCAGGAGGAAGCTGCCCGCCTGCAGCCAGCCCTTCAGGTCGCTTTTCTGCGTGAATGCCTTGAGTGCTTCCTTCCCTATGGGAGTCCGATACCAGTCGATGTTAGGAGTTTCCATGATGATGCTCCCCGCCTTACCAAGGCCTCAGTATATTCTATCATATGGACTGGCCCCACGCGGATCCGGATGGCCGCCCGGTTCGATTCACTGAGCGTGATCCCCGGCCCAGGCTTGATGAGATGCAGCCAACCCTCCACGGAAAGGCGGTGAGGCTCGAGCCCTTGCAGGATGAGCATATCGATGCCTTGTGCGAGATCGGGCTCGATCCCGAGGTGACGCAGTTCATGACAATCGCCATGAGGACGCGCGACGATATGGCGCGCTATGTGCGTGATGCGATTGCGGCCCGCGAAGCCGGAAAGGCGATCCCCTTTGTGACGATCCTGCAGAGTCCGGGTGCCGCCGATCGTATTGTGGGAACGACCCGGTTCCTGGAGATTGATCGCAACAATCGCCGGATGGAGATCGGCGGGACCTGGCTGGGAAAGGAATGGCAGCGCAGCAGGGTGAACACGGAGGCGAAATACCTGATGCTTCGCCATGCTTTCGAGGAGCTGAAGAGCATCCGCATCGAGCTGAAGACCGACTCTCTGAACGTGCGCTCTCGCGCGGCGATCCTGCGCATAGGCGCCGTTCAGGAGGGCGTTTTCCGCAACCACGTCATCACCGAGCAGGGCAGGATCCGTCACTCGGTCTACTTCAGCATCGTTGCCGAGGACTGGCCTGGGGTCAAAACCAGATTGGAAGCAATGCTGAATCGATAAGCCGCTCAACGGAGCGCTGCGGGACGGTGCGCGGGCCCACTGGTGACGCGGCGAATTGTGTGATAGCATGCGCCCGGCGGCGTGTCCCGCCGGAACGAATCTGCCCCAAGGTGGTTTATGAACAAATTACAAATGGCTCGGCATCCGACTGCGGCGCGTGCGCCGGGTCGGGCGCGGGACCCGGGCATGGACAAGAGAATCTACTTGACTTTCTCCCCGGCCCTCAAGAGTTTTCTACTGTGACAGCAGCCGCGGCCCCGCGGATTCGCTACCTGAACGGGCTCAGATTCCGGCGAGCCCTGATTGCAGGCGCACGACAGCTCATCAGCAATAGAGAGCGCATCAATTCCATCAATGTGTTTCCCGTGGCGGACGGGGATACGGGCAGCAACATGGCGGGCACCCTTGGCTTCATCGTGAACGGGATCGCCCCCAGCAAGGAGCGTGCCATCGACAGGATGCTCCGGTCCGTCGCTGATCTTGCCCTCTCCGGAGCGCGCGGCTGCAGCGGCACCATCCTCGCGCAGTTCTTTCACGGCCTCGCTCAGGAGATGGCCCACAAGGTGAGGCTGACCACCCGCTCCTTCGGGCTCGGAGTGCGGAAAGCCGTTGCCTACCCATGGGACGCCGTCTCAGAGCCGCGCGAAGGCACGATCCTCACTGTTTTGCGGGATTGGGGGAACACGGTCTACGAGTGGAGCTCCCGGACGGATGACTTCGTGGAGCTGCTCCAGCACGCCTACCGAAGCGCGACCAGGTCTCTCGTGCGCACCAGGGAAACCCTGTCGGTACTGACCCTTGCGGGCGTGGTCGACGCGGGAGCGCAGGGACTCGTGCACATGCTGGCGGGCATCACACGGTTCATCTCGGCCGGCCGTATCGGCGAGCTCGACACACACGCACCGGAAGAAGCTGCCGAAGAGAATGAGATCCCCGGGGAGGCGGTGGAAGACCCCGATTTTCGTTATTGCACGCAGTTCGTTCTGGAAGGCTCCGACATCGATGTCGGCAGGATAAGAACGGAACTGTCCGGCATGGGCCATTCGCTGATCGTGGCAGGCTCGGCGGCCAGGGCCAAAATCCACATCCACTCGAACACGCCCGGCCTTGTCTTCCAGAACGTCGTGCGGCACGGCGATATCGCCGCCCATCGGGTGGAGGACATGAAAGCGCAGTATCGCGCCGCGCACACAGCCCACCCCGACATCGCCATTGCGGTGGACTCGGCCTGCGATCTTCCCTCTGAAGTGATAGACGCGCACACCCTGCACATCATTCCCTGCATCCTCAATTTCGAGGGCAAGAGCTATTTCGACAAGCTCTCCATCACGCCCCAGATCCTCTTTTCGCTGCAGCGGGAGGCGCTGCGGAAGAGCTCCCACCCGACGACATCCCAGCCGTCCCCGGCTGATTTCAAGGGGCGCTACGACTTCCTGCTCAGACACTACAAGTCGGTCCTGTCACTCTCCCTGTCGAGCGGAATCAGCGGGACCTTTGATTCGGCGAAAACTGGAGCGAAACTTACGGGAGGCGCTATCGACGTCATCGATACGAAGTCCGTTTCGATGGGGCTCGGGCTTCTTGTGCGCACGGCCGCCGAGGCGGTGGAACGTGGGGCAACACGGGAGGAAGTCGTTGCCCTCATGAATCGGCTCATCCCGAGAGTACGCATCCACTTCGCAGTGCGTACCCTGGAAAGCCTCATCCGCAGCGGACGGGTAAGCAGGATGAAAGGCCTGGTTGCGAACCTGCTCCACCTCAAGCCCATCCTCCGGCTCAACGCCGAGACCCAGGGAAAGGTCGAGCAGGGCGCCACGGTCTTCGGTGTCAAGGGGGGCAGAAAAAGGATCCTCCGTCTGATGGTGCGTGAGATCGATCCCCGGGTCCCGATGGAATTCGGCATTGCTCACGCCAACGCTGAAGCGGACGCACTCTGGCTCAGGGACCGCATTGCCGAACGTTTTACCCTCGCACGGCCGGTGTTCCTCGCGGAAGTGACCTCGGTCCTCGCTGCCCACGTCGGCGAGGGGGCAGTAGGCGTGGGGTACATACTGCCGGAGCGCAAGGGGTGATCGGGGTCGTCCTGATCGTTCTCGGCTCCTACCTTCTTGGCTCCCTTCCCACAAGTATCATTGTAGGAAGGGTTTTTTTCGGAAAGGATCCGCGTGACCTGGGCTCCGGCAACGCGGGGGGTACCAACGCGTTTCGGGTTTTTGGCTGGAAAGGGGGCGTGCCGACGGTTCTCGTCGACGTAGCCAAAGGGCTTGCCGCCACCCTGCTCATATCCCGAATCCCCGTCCCCGGGGCGATTCCACACGAGCTCATGCAGATTGCGGCGGGCTGCGCGGCAATTGTGGGTCATGTCTGGACAGTGTTCGCGGGCTTTCGCGGCGGCAAGGGCGTGGCGACCGCCGCGGGAATGCTTGTCGGGCTCTATCCCGTTGCTCTGCTCGTCTGCATCGGCTTATTCGGAATTACGCTGATTACTTTCGGAATCGTTTCCGTTGCTTCACTGTGCGCCGCGCTCCTGTTTCCCCTGGTTTTGCTCGTCCTGGATGCTGCAGGAGTGGCTCACGTTTCGCCGCTCCTCTTCTGGTTCTCCCTCCCCGTGGTGCTGCTGATCTTTTACACTCACCGCGCCAACATCGGGCGTCTTCTGCGCGGCCAGGAGAACAGGTTCCCGAAGCTCATGCTTTTCTCCCGAATCTTTCACAAGATCTGAGCAAGGGATGAGCCGATTTGCTCATAGGGCTTGCAGGGGTGACAGAAACTAACCAAAATAGTAATATATGCGCTCGCTTCAGATCATACATTGATATCAGCTGAGAGCAGCAACTTGAATACTTCGGGTTCCACCAGGGGCATGAGGGCGGAGTGGGCGCGACGCGCAGCCATCATGCTCGCATGCGCCGTCCTCTTCCTCGTTTCCGCCCCTGCTTCCCGGGGGGATTCCGAAGCACAGCAGGAGCTCCCGCCTGACGTCGTTGTTGCAGCCTACCCGCTCGTGTCCGACACAGAAACGTTCGCGCCCGTTATTGCTGACGCGGTTCGGTACAGGCTGATCAGCCGCGGGCTTGCCGTGAGCTTCCAGCCCGGCACGCCGAGCGCCGCGGATCTGGAGGCGCAGGCACGGGAGGCCGGCGCCGCCATTACGTTGAGCTGCAGCTATTCAGTGGTCGGCTCCCAGATGGCAATTTCCCTTCAATGGCGCGACATTCAGAAGAAGACTCCTCCTGTTGTACGTGAGGAGAAAGGGCCGTTGGATCTCATGCTCGACTCGGTCATCCTGAAAGCACTTGACGACCTCCTTTCATCGGTTCAGGAGCGAGTGAAGCAGCTTGCGAGTCTGCGTGCGGCCGCACTACAAGCGCAAGCCAAAGCGCCGCCCGCAACTACCGAAGCTGTGGGGAAGCCCGAGGCCGTGCAGGCGCAGCCGATAGTCATACCCACGAGCATGCGCTTTTCTCTCTCCTCCAGTTTTGCTTCATTTCTCCCAATCGGGCCGGCGAGCTCCTACTTCTCCGTCGGGCTTTTCCCTTCTCTGCTCGCAAGTCTTCAATTCATAACTCCTGCCGGACGTTTTGCCGTGGGGCTATTTGCGGGGGTGAATTATTTCTCTGCAACCGGCCCATTGGACTCCGCCAAAAGCTTCCTGATACCGATCGGACCAGACATTCGCTATGAGATAGGCAATGGAGCTCCGCTGCTCGCGTTTGCCCACGTTTCGGGCGGTCCTGCCCTGCTCATATTGAACACGCGGACACAAGGAACGCTCTCAGACTTCACGGGATTTCTGAAAAGCGGGATCGGTGCTTCTTTCATGTTCACGCCGAAGCTGGGCGTCAGTTTAATCTTGGACTACGAGGTATATTTTGAGATGCCCTATCTGATCATGGGCTTTTCTCCAACTGTTATGGTCACTTTTGTGCTATGAAGCGCGGAACCAGGGTATTTGGACTCCTTCTTCTCCTCATGTTGCTTGCTTCCTGCAAGCAGGGCACATTCTACGCCGCACTCGGGGACCAGATAGCAGCGAAAAACTCTGTTGTGACTTCCTCAGGGATCGCGCTGAATCCTGCCACGGCCACGGTGAATGTAAATATCCTACTTCAATTCGTCGCCACAGGCGGAACACCCCCGTATACGTTCACCCTCACGGCATCTGGGTCCGGCAGTCCCTCGATCACGAACACCGGGCTCTACAGATCAGGGTTCACTACCCCAGGAATCGACACGGTGAAAGTGACAGATTCCACGCCTGTCACACCCAAAGTCGCAACGGCAACCGTGAACGTGAGCGCGACGGCAACGAATGTGGACTACACGATCCAATCCGTGAATCCCCCTGTGGCGGGCAACGGCGGACAGCCTATTCCTCCAGGATTCAACTTTATCGTGAAGAATAACGGCGCGGCGAACGGAACCCAACCACTCAGCTGGTGGGTCTACATCTCCGACTCTCCGACATTTAACACGTCGGGGATGCAGGTCCTGTGCGGTAATGTGTTTGGAGGGCTGCCGTCCCTGGGCACAGCGACTTTTCAGATCACGGGGACCTGGCCCGTCGTGTCAGGTCCCGGCCCCCCCAAGTACCTTTTTTTTCAGATCGCCGCGGCCGACGATCTCAACCCCAACAACAACGTGTACGGCGGTCTATCCACTCCGGTCACGCTTTCGCCGCCGAACGTGGACTATGCAGTTTCGGCGGTCACGAACATGGGCGCAGCGACGGCCCCGGTACTGGGGCCCATGACTGGCAAATTCCATCTCAACAACGGTGGGCCGGACAATGGCACCCAGTATGTGAGCTGGGCAGCGTATGCTTCTCCGAGCGGGGCGGTAGATTCCTCCGCCGTTCTAATTGCTACCGGGTCAACGCCTCCGCTTCCTGCGTCAGGGTCGACGGATATACCGTTTAGCGGTCAGTGGCCGATGCGCTACGGCAACTACCAGCTGGTCGTTTCAGTTTCCGTTCCTGTCGAAATGGATACCAACCTGTCCAACCTTGTGGCGGCGTCGGGCAGCACTGCAGCCGTCGGTTTTATCCCTGAAACCGAGCCCAACGACACCGTGGCCACCGCACAGAACCTCGGCGTAACATTGCAGCCTGGGATGAGCGTTCTAGTGACAAGGAGCGTGGCCGGCCTGCCCGCGGACAACCACGATGTCTTTGCCTTCAATACTGGAACTGCAACCAGCGTGAGCCTTTACATGAGCTGGCCGGGCAGTCAAAACGTCACCCTCAGTTTCTACAAAAACCTGCCCGTTGTCACACAGTTGCTTCCAACAGCGTCCACCGTTACCGGCTCAAGCCTTATCCTGACGTGGAATGTGGATTCGGCGGGGACCCCGCGTTGGATCGATGTGAATACCCCGGGGGGCTGGCCCGTGGGAAATATTCCATATACTTTGATCATCACCGCCAATTGAGGACGGTGCCGCTACTGAAGCATGGCTTGCAAGCGGTCCAGAAGACGAAGAAGCGGATCCTGTTCCCCACTCACTGATAGCTGCGCCAGATTCTGTACAGTGGTCTTGTCACCGGATTGCGCCTTGCCCAGCAGCGAATCCAGCCCGACGAGCGTTTCCCTGCGGCCATCATCTCTGCCTCTGGCAGAGACCGCATCGAAGTAGCGGTCGGTTTTTGCGCCGAGGTCAGGATACTGGGAGCGCACCGGCTCGGTGTCCAGAACCTGGCGCAGCAGGATCTTCGCTTGAAGAAGTGTTGCAAGAGATTCGGGGGAGCTTGGGTCCGTGGCGGATGATTTCGGTACAAGGGCGACGTACGCCTTGTACTGTGCACGGATGTCTCGGAGCCGCGCGTTCAGCTCTTGCCGCTTTTGGTCGACCGTCTTGAGTCGTGTGAGCTGGTCGAGCTCATCCCCGGCGAAGATGCGGTAACCGGTCTTGGCAAGGGAATCAGTGAACTGGCGGGCCAAGGCTTTGTCGCCCAGCAGGAGTCCCAGGCTCTGTTGGTAGCGATCGATGGCTGCCTGATAATTTCCCGCCTGGTAAAATACATTCGCCTGGCGCAATCGTGATGTCGCCTCGTCCACGTTCCTGGCGTCCTGGACGTTCCGCAAATCTTGAAGTCTCGCGAAGCCTTCCGCAATAGGAGGTATTTTTGCCATCGCCGTCTCGTAGGCCAGGCGTGCTCCCTGCACGTCCCCCGAATGGGAGAGCTCATCTCCGCGCCGGACCAGGTCGGCCACTTCACCAAAGAGCGATGAAGCCTGCGCGGAGGAGGCATTGTCGGTAGATTTCCCGAGCTGACGGTTTCTTACCAATTCTTCAAGGGACCCGATAAGGAACAGCTCAACGCTTCGTCTCCGCTGGATTGCGGGCACAGAGGTAAGCGAAGGCTCATCAAGGAGCCTTCTAAGAGAGGCCAGGCCTTGAAGCGCCCGACCGTACTGGCTGGCCTGGAGGGAATCATTGACCCGGCTGTAGCCCGCGGTGAGCTGGTCCAGGACCAGCTTCTCCTGGCCCTGCTCGGCATGAAGTTGCGCCAGCTCCGCGCCGACACGGGCCTGTTCGCTTTCCACCTGCTGTGCCTTCTGCTCATACTGGCTCTGAAGCTCCGCCTCCTTCTGCCGCGCCTCGCTCTGCACCCTGATCCGTTCCTGCCGGGCGGCTTCGATGTCACGCTGGTATTGCATTTCCAGAGAGACAATAGCCTGCTGCCTGGCTGCCAGCTGCGCCTCCGCCTGTTCCCGGGAAGCCGCGAGCTGCTGTTCGAGCTGCGTTTTTTGGGCCTCTTCGAAGGCCCTTGATTTCAGCTCCACAGATGCCGCGGCCATCCCCTGATTCTCGAGCCTGTCCCGCTCCGCGGCCAGGTTGCGGTCAAACTCTCCCTTGAGCTCCCGCTCCCGGGCGCGAATAATTGAATCGGTCTGTCCGCGAAGCTGGTCTTTCTCCCTTGTAATGGCGGCGAGCCTGCTCTGAGCCTCCATGATTGTGCGGTCCCGCAGTTGAAGCTGCTGACTTGATTCCTGCTTGAGGGCGGCAATCAGCTTGCTCTCGGCAGTGAGCACTGCCGCGCCACCTGTTGCAATAGTCTGCTCTTGCCGGTTAAGGAAGTGCGAGATGACGAGCAGCGCGATGATTGCAACGGAAAGAATCGCAATGTTACCGAACAGGGGTATGAGCGCGCCATTGCGCTTGGCAACGTAGGAAAGGTTTTGCGGAGAAATCTCGATCCGGTTTTCCGCCATGAGTCGATCGATCTGGTCGGTGATCTGCCGTCTCTCCTCCACGGAGATACCCGTGGACTCGTCCTGCGGGTCCTGGTTATCAAGCTGAGGATCCTCCGTGTGCGCGGTCTTCTCAGGATTGCCCTGCGCGTGAATGGTGATGGCTTTGCGAAGTAGACCCCTCAACGTGACTCTCCCTGCACGGGCATTATTACGTGTAAACGGCCGTTGCGGCAAGGCGCTGACTTCGTTCTTGCGTTGACCCCACGGGGCCATCGTTGTAGAGTCTGCCAACGATGAATATTCGGGCAAAGGTGGTGCTGCTGGTTCTCCCCCTGATCGTGGGGCCCCTCCTTGTGACGGGGTACATCGCTGCGCTGTCGGCGCGGAATGGGATAACCGCAATCGCCACCAGCTTTCTGCGATTCAAGGTTGATGACCTGGAAAACTACGCGAACAGCCAATGGTCCCTGCTGGTCCAGAACAATCTGGTCGGAAATCCGGATTTTGTGGATGCCGCGAAATCCGCGGTGGCATCGTACGCGCGCTCACTAGTACGAGAAGAGTCCGAGCTGATTTTTGCCATAGACGCGCAAGGAAGCCTGGTCATGCATACCGGCGCGCTTACTCTGAGTGGACCGGAGGCTGCTCAGCTTTCGCTCATGAAGGCCAAAAACTCTGCCGGATGGATCCATCTCAAGGTGGGCGGAGTGGAGAGGGTAGGCCAGGCCAGGGATTTTGTGCCTCTTGGCTGGTACGTTGTCGTGACCGAGAAGAGGGACGCGTTCTACAAAGTCACCACCCAGATTTTCCGGCAGACCGGTGTGATCCTTTCGGCGTCACTGGCAATCGCGGTCATGCTGCTGTTTTTCTTCTCGTACCTTATGACGCAGCCGCTGCGCATGGTGGTCTCTGTGATGCGGCAGATAATGAGCACAAGCGATCTCTCCCGGCGCGTGGAGATACTTTACAAGGATGAGACGGGCGAGCTCGGCCACAGTCTTAACCTCATGACTGAAGAGCTGGAAAAGGCATACAAGCAGATCAAGGGCTATGCGCTGAAGGCGGTGGTTGCCCAGCATCGCGAGCAGAAGATAAGGAGTATCTTCCAGAAGTACGTGCCCACGGCAGTGATAGATGAGTTCTTTGCCAACCCGGAGTCCATGCTGGTGGGCCAGGACCGCGTGCTTGCCGTGCTCTTCTCTGATATCCGGGGCTTCACCACCCTTTCCGAAGGCCTGCCACCCAACGAGGTGGTTGAATCACTGAATGCGTACTTCGGACGAATGGTAAAGATCATCATGGAGCGCCGGGGAATCGTTGACAAGTACATTGGTGATGCAATCATGGCGACATTTGGCGCTCCCGTACGCTATGGGGACGAGGCGCAACAGTCCGTGATCTCCGGATTCGACATGCTGGACGCGCTCAAGATTTTCAATGCCAGCCAGCTCAAGAAGGGCCGGCCGCAATTCAGGATCGGGATCGGCATCAACTATGGTCTGGTCACAGTCGGCAATATTGGCTCAGAGCAGAAGATGGACTACACCGTGATCGGGGACATGGTGAACCTGGCCTCCCGGCTCGAAGGCCTCACCAAGGTCTATCACGAAGAGATGATTGTCTCAGAATCGCTCGTGAAAGACCTGGCGGGGAAAATTCCCTGCAGGTCGATCGACAAGGTGGTCGTAAAGGGAAAAACGAGCGGAGTCATGATCTTTGCGCCGCGGCGAAATCTCGCTCCTGCGGAAGCGGAGGCGTGGAAAATCCACGAGAAAGCTATCGAGCGGTATTACGCCCGAGATTTTGAGGCCGCGCGAGAAGGATTTGATGAGGTGCAGCGACTTATGCCGGCGGATTTGACCGCAGCGAGATACCTTGAACGCTGCCAAGCCTACATCAAGAACCCGCCGGCAGAGGGCTGGACGGGCGCAGTAGCCATGAGCGAGAAATGACTCACTGACCGACCGTGAACTTATAGTACGTACCATCCGAGGGACTGCGGTTTTCCGGCGTATATGTGTGTCCATCAATAGACCACTCGACATACCAGTTGTAAGTCTTGCCAGGACCCAAAGGATTATTGGGGAGCAATTGCCGCATATTGCCGACCGGCCCGCCAAGGTCATTATTGGGGTCGCTAATATCCCGGAGGTGAACGCTCCAGCTCGTCGCGGTGTTACTAGAGAAATCACGCCACTGGAGTCCGGTGAATTGCGAAACATTCGTGCTTCCATTGGGAGGGATTACCGGCGCGACAATAATAGGTATGGACAAGGCATCTGACTGATTGCCTGCTGCATCGACCTGCCGGACTGTCAGGTCGTACGTATCGTAGTGGTCGGCTATGACAGGTCCGAAGGACGTCGTTGAAAGAAGTCCTGAACCCTGCGCCTTGCCGTTCAACATTACCAGGAACGTGTCCGCCGGCGTTTGGTAGGGATTCGGTTTCGTACTACTCGCGTTCCAATACCACGTCATCGAATACGGGTAATCAAGCGCCGGAGAAGGGCTCGTAAGATCATAACCCACTGGCGACCTCGTCGGCAGGTCGGGGGCAACCGTGTCCTTCCATATCGTGAAGTTTTGAGGACCAGCCGTATTCCCAGCATGATCTGTCACCGTGAGTGACACGGCGTAAGGCCCGTCCGGCCCGCTGATCGTGATAGCCGGAGATTGCGCGTTATAGGTCACACCCGCACAATTCCACGAGTACGTTGCGATCCCGCTTGTCAGGTCGGTTGCACTGGACGACGCCACAAACGCAGGATTCGAAGCATCGTTGTACATGTTGTAATACGCAGGAACGGAAGCCGATTGGATTATCGGCGGTTGAGTATCGCGCACGACTGAGGCGGATCTCACGGTTGATTTGATGGACTTGTCCAAATTGAAGAACTGCACATAGACGATCTGGGTACCCTCGCCAGGGGTAAGTGGCCAGGTCGCTGGGGCCTGGCTGACAGTGTACACTTGATTTGACAGCCCGGCCTCGCTATTTGCAATGCACACGAAGGCAGCCGAGGGATTGTGCTGCAGGCTGAGAGTGACAGGGTTGTTCGTTGTTACGTACGGATTACTCCCGTTGAGCGTGATGTCTCCCGCAGGGTTGTCTCCCGTGCGAAAAGAGAAATCAACCTGCTTGGGGAGCGTGCCTCCTGAGGCATCCTTCAGAGTCGTCTCGAAGCTCACCGTGTAAGGTTGATTGCTCGCCAGGAACGGATGAGGCTCGATGGCCAGCTTTTTGGCTGCGCTGTCATAGGAGAAGGTCAGCGTGATGGAAGGGCCGGTATTCGGGGAAATTGTTACCGGCGACTGGAGCTGCCGCAGGCAAGCCGGATCCAGGTCCTTGTTGAAGCTGACTTCTATCGCCTGTCCGGGATCGAAACCCGTCGCCCCGTTGGAGGGAGTTGTCGCAGTTACGGAAAGGTCCGTGGAGACGGGGCCAGGAAGGACCGGGTCCGTGGGCGGGGAACCAGGGTTCGGGCATGCAAACAGAAGCAAGGTGAGGGAGGCGAGTGCAGCCGCCATGGAAAAGCGGCTGATCAGGGAGTTGTCTAGCTTCGCACAAGGCCTCTGGTCGCGCATCTCTCCGCCATAAACATAATGGAGCCACTTATAATATTTCACATAATTTAGATAATATCAAGACTTTTTGTCAGCATCCTGCAATCCTGATTTTAGTACCTGGGAAGCGCCGGAGCAAGTATTTTTAGCCTGGATTCCATGCCCACTGCGGGCAGGCAGAAAAAGGAGATCGGCGGCATGAAGCTTGCCGTCAGACAAGGGACGCACGGCCGCGGCGTATTCGCGGAAGAACCCATAGCAGAGGCAACGCTGATCATCCGTTTTACAGGACCCCTGTTGCGCCACGCGGAGACCACCGCGCACACGCTCGCCCTGCAAATAGGGCCCGACCTGTACATCGGGGCTTCAGGAGGTCTTGACGACTTCATCAACCATTCATGCGAGCCGAACGCGGGATTCAGGATCGACGGGACAATCGCCGATCTGTACGCAATTCGCAACATCGCCGCGGGGGAAGAAATCCTTTTCGACTATTCGACCACGCTCGATGAAGATGACTTCACCATGGCCTGCCGGTGCGGCAGGCCATCCTGCCGCAAGCTCATCGGAGATGGCAAGTACCTTCCGCATGACGTCTGGCAAAGATACCTGGGCCTGGGGATTCTACCGGAGTATGTCCGCAAGCGGCGGGAGGATGCGCTGCGCGCAACGTGAAGAGGCGCGGCGCGTACCATGCGAAGCGCCCGCCCGCACCCTGAGTGGGGGGCTTGTCAGCCCGCCAGAGCCGGGGAAGCGCTTTCCACGAGCCTGATGTACTGCCACGCGCCGTGACGGTGCCGCAGATACATGGCGAACCCCATGGAGACGACGAACGCGATGAAGAACAACCACACCGCGACCGGTGGCAGGACAAGAATACGAATGAATATGAACGAGCCGATGGCCATGATCCAGTGCAGCGCCCCCGAGATGATCATGACCCACTTTGTATCGCCCGCTCCGCGCAGCGCTCCAGAAAAGACGACCTGCGTGGCATCCGCCAGAGTATAGAGCGCGGCAAGGCGCAGCAGCTTCTGGGCAAGCGGGAGGATCGCCTCGTCACCCGCGGTGAATCCGCCCGAGAAAACCTTCACCAGAAAAGGGGCGCCCACCACGAATACGACGACCATGATGCTTGCGTAGCTCCATGCCACGCGGAGACCGAGGAATGCGGCACGCCGGGCGCCCCGCACATCTCCCGCGCCCATGCGCTGGGCCGCAAGGGACGTCACCGCGGCCCCCACTCCGAGCATGGGAATGAATGCCACCAGGTCGTAATTGAAAGTGATGGTGACGGCGGTGGCGACGGAAGGGCTGTAGGACTGCATGAGAAGGACGAACAGGTTGAAGGCAAATACGTTGATGAACACTTCTGCGCCTGCCGGTCCGCCGTAGCGAAGAAGCCGCACGAGCATCTCCCGACGCGGCTTCCATGCCCCCTCTCCATGGTGGGCGCGATAAGCAGGGCTGTGCAGGTAGGAAATAAACAGTATGGCCACGATGAAGAACGATCCGCACAAGGTCCCTATGGCAGCTCCTTCGATGCCGAGGCTGGGAATCCCCAGCCGGCCCAGGACTAAAATCCAGGTCAGGGGCACGTTCACGAATATGCCGAGGAAACTGGCCACCATGACGGTCCGGGTCTTGCCGAGCCCGATAAAGTAACCGGCCAGGACGCCCTGCGCGAGAAAGATGAAGGATCCGAACATCAGGATCCGGAAGTAGCTGAACTCGAGCGCGATCAACCGGGGATCGTGCCCCGCCCAACCGAACCCGCGATGCACGAGGGGAATGAGCGCAAGGAGCATCGGATAGAAGACGAGGGAGAGGATGAGCCCCTGGGAAACAGCCTGGACGCAGCGTTCCGGCCGGCCCGCGCCGTGGTACTGGGCCGCGAGGGCATTCACGTACCCCACGGTCCCCCCGAAGAGGGAGGTGAAGACGAACTGGGTCAGGCCGCCGCTCATGGAGGCAGGGATGTAGTCAGACCCGAGAAACGAGACAAAATACCTGTTGAAGAAGAGCATGACCGTTTCCGAGCCCTGGGAAACGATCAGGGGAAAGGCGATGGTGAGCATGTGCCCGAGGGTAACCTCGCGGTGCAGCGTTGGCATTTGCTTCTATCCGTTGGGACGGTCGATGGGCTCTCTTGCGCCGGCTATTTCGCTTTGCCCTGGCTTTTCACTGACGCCACGGCCTTTTCAAGCTCGGCCTGGTCCGCCAGGTAGTAGTGCCGAATCGGAGCGAGCGCGTCATCCAGCTCGTAGATCAGGGGGATGCCGGTGGGGATGTCCAGGCCGGCGATGTCCGCATCAGAGATCGAGTCGAGCATTTTGACCAGGGCGCGAATGCTGTTGCCGTGCGCGGCGATGATCACCTTCTTTCCCGCGTGCAGGGCGGGAGCAATGGCCTCGTGCCAGTAGGGGAGGGCCCGGGCAACGGTGTCTTTCAGGCACTCGGTGAGGGGGAGATCCTTTTCTGCGAGGTCGTGATAGCGCGGATCGTGCGAGGGATGCCGGGGGTCGCTCGCGTCCAGCCGCGGCGGCGGAACGTCATAGCTTCTGCGCCAGATGTGCACCTGTTCCTCGCCGTACTTCGCCGCAGTTTCGGCCTTGTTGAGCCCCTGGAGCCCTCCGTAGTGGCGTTCGTTGAGCCGCCAGCTGTTGTAAACCGTGATCCACATGAGGTCCATCTCGTCCAGGACCATCCAGAGAGTGCGGACAGCGCGTTTCAGGACCGAGGTGAAGGCGAGGTCGAAAACGTACCCTTCAGAGAGCAGCTTCTGTCCGGCGGTTTTCGCCTCAGTCCTGCCCTTGTCTGAGAGGTCGACATCCGTCCACCCGGTGAACCGGTTTTCCTTGTTCCATACACTTTCGCCATGCCGAAGCAATACCAGACGCGTCATGCGGCCATTATAGCGACCTATGCGCGGCCCCGCAACCGGGCGGCAAGCCTCAACGCTCCTTCACGGAATGATTCGAGGGGAGTGAGCAGGCTGATGACAAGGAAGCGTCCGGTGGGGAAATCATAGAAATACCCTGGATGCACGAGAACGTCGTCCTTTTCAAGAAGTTGAACGGCAAGATCCTCATCCGGGCAGTCGTCGGGCAGGCGCAGAACCGCGTACCAGCCTCCTTCCCGCTTGAGCAGTCGGCAGGACGGCACGGTCTCGATTTCCCTCTCCAGTGTCGACCCGTTCGTTTCGACCCTGGAAAGTATCTGGGCCTGGATCATTCCCCTCTGGCGCAGAATGTCCGCCGCCGCGTTCTGTATCGGCGTGGCAACGGTGAGATAGGCATCGTTGATGAACTCGAGATGCTCCCGCGCCTGCCGGCACAAAGCATCCGGCCCGCTGACGTGGATCCAGGCGAGCTTCATCTGGGGAAGCCCGACGATCTTGGAAAATCCGTTCAGCACGAAGGTCAGGGAGTCCCGATACGCGGCCGCGCACGGAACACGGTTTTCATCCGCGCCGCGCCCGTAGTCGGCGAACACCTCGTCCACAATGAGCGCCAGCCCGAACTGGCGGCACAGCCCGCCTATTTCCGCCAGCTCATCGGCTTTCAGGAACGAGCCTGTCGGGTTATTGGGACTGACCGAAACGATCGCCACCGTGCGATTGCTGATCGTATTGCGAAGCCGCTCCATGTCGATTCTCCAGCCGCGCGGCTCTTCGTAGAGCAGCCGATAGGGGACTTGTCGTACCGACTCGAGCTCGGTCAGGACTTCCAGAAGCGGATAGCCGGGCACGGGAACCAGGATCTCATCTCCCGGGTTTGCAAGCAGCTTGAAAAGGGATCCGTATGCTTCGCTCGTGCCCGAGGCCAGAATGAGGGAGTCGGCGTCCACGCTTACTCCCCGTTCCCTGTAGTAGTCTGCCACGGCACGGCGCGCGCCGGGCAATCCCTGCGGATGCGGCTGGTAAAGCAGGGAGTCTGGCCTGGCAAGGGCCTGAAAGATCGCATCCCCCTCATAGTGGAAGCCGCTGCGGGTCGGGTTGGATTCCGTCAGGTCGAGCAGCATCGCTCCCGCTGCTTTTTTTGCCTCCCGCGCGCGGGACAGGCGATTCACCGCCTGGTTTCTTATCACACGGTTGGAGAACATGCGTTGTTCAGCGGTACATCTGGATGAGCTGCACGAAATTGTAGATCTTCTTGTAGACCCCGGTGATGAGCGAGCGCAGGTCCCTGTCTCCGGATGGCTTGAGCTCTTTCCAGTTCATCAGGTATGCGGGGTTGGGTTTGCCGATGTCCTCATGGGCAAGCTTCAGCACGCGCGCAACCGCCACGAAGTGCTGGGAGGAGTCCCCCAGCATGGTCCGCGCTTCGTCGTTGACCTGCCGCAGGGCCCCGCGAAGCACGATCAGCGCCTGCTTGTCCCGGTCAGCGCGCAGGGCAAAGGTTTTCAGCTTCCGCCCCAGCTCCCCGTCCTCCGCCAGGTCGGCGTCGAAACGGGAGATTGTCTCCGATACCTTCAGAAGCTGGTGAAACGCCTCCGACATCTGCTGCGAGGGGGTATTGTTCGTCCATTTGCCCTTGATGATGAGGAGGTCCACAACTTCCCGGATGCTCTTGGGCAGGTAATCCACCAGGAACGCGCGCAGGTAGTTGAGCGCGGTGACGTAGAGGAATCCTCCCATCATCTTCTGCGCGAAATCGGTATTTGCGCTCTCCGAATAGTTGGTCAGGCGCGATACCGAGCCGGAGCCGAAGACCTGCCGTGCGAGCCCCTGGAGCTGCTCGTTCCGTTTTCCGGTGGCCACTTTTTGCGCTGAAGTTTCCGCCTCCGCCTTGATCCGGGCGATGTAGGGCTCCACGATGCGCTCGCGGTGCGTGCGCACCATCGGCTTCCAACCGGGATTCTGCAGCAGGTGACGGACCATGAGGAGCATCACTGCGCTTTTCTGCATGTCCCGTATCACCTGGAAGGCACGGCGCAGCGCGTCCCGTGACACCACCTCCATGCCGCGATGCTCCTTGATGATGGTGAGGATGCGTTCCCAGTTCGCCTCCGTGTCGATATTGGGGAGGATCTCCAGGAAATCCTGCACGTCGTCCTGTACAAGGGCCGCGTCGATGCTTTCGAAGTGCGGCGCATAGGCAAAGTCGCGTTCCGGCATCGCGATGTCGAACCTCTTCAGAAGGAAGAAGTAGTCGAAACCGATCAGGTCCAGGAGCACGAGCAGCCGGTTGTACACGGCATCGATCTCGTTCATCCAGTCGATGTCGATTCCCTCAATGAACATCTTGAGATCCTGTTTCACCTCCGTCTCTATAGTGGCGGGGTCGGCGCCCTTGTTCGCGCGCTCCGTGATGGCCTTTTCCGACAGGCGCTCCTTGAGCAGGAGCTGTTCCTCCCCCAGGGAAAAGTCCACCAGGGTCATTTTGAGCGCCCCGGAGACCTCCGCGCCTTTCAAAAGTACCTGCGCCGCCGCCACTGCCTTGTAGATCTCCCAGAAGAATCGGGCAAGACCCGGCTCTGCCATGCCTTTTATCGGATTGTAGTACCGGGAGCGGTTGCGCTTGAGCTCGGCCACTATCTCGCGGAGCTGGCGCTGCTTCTTTCTCTCAGGATCGTCGCTTTCGAACAGGGAAACCAGGCGCTCGAGGAATCCAGGTGAGCGCGTGGATGGCGCGGATTTTTTCGATGCGAGTTTTTTCGAGCCCTGCGCAGCCATATTATAATAGCGTAGGAGAAATGATACACGCTGTCAATCGAACGTGAAAAAGGACCTCGCGAAACGTCGAGTTGTTGATTTCGGTGCGGCTTTTAGGTAGTATGCGCCGATCACGGAAGAGAGGAGCGTTTATGCAGAAGTGGGTGTGCACGGTGTGCGGGTATGTCTACGATTCAGAGAAGGGTGACCCGGAGAACGGTGTCGCGACCGGAACGCCCTTCGAAAGTCTCCCGAAGGATTGGGTATGCCCGGTATGCGGGGCGAGCCGCGAAGACTTCGAGAAGACCTCCGACTGAAAGAACGGCAATGTCCCCCGGCGACTCAGTCCTCGCCCTGGCGCGTGAGGCTGGTTTTCATCGGGCGGGGATGGTCGATCCCCGCTTCGTTATTCCCCTGGCACGCCGGGCGCGCGCGCTGCAGACGCGCGGATTTCTCGATCAGGGGGCGTTCGATGGTCTGGAGTGGGACTGGCTTTTCGAACCTGAGCGCTGGTCGGAGACTTCTTCCCTCCTCGTCTGCTGCCTCTCCTGCGCGCGGCACGAGCCCGACGACCTCTCAAGCCCCGGCGATCCTCATGCCTTGATCGCGCCATTCGCGCGTGCAAACTACTATCGTACCGCCATGGGAATGCTGCGCGGGCTCGCGCGCCGGCTCGAAGAGGAGCGCGGCATTCCCCGCGCCTCCCTCCGCCTTTTTTCCAACTCGCGCATCCCGGAGAAACCTCTCCTCGTCGCATCCGGCCTTGCCGCGTACGGCAGGAACGGGCTTGCCCTTGTACCGGGCCTCGGCTCCCTGTTCGTCATTGGAGGCGCGGTCATCCCCCTGCCTTCGGCGGAGCTTCGCAGCACACCCGCATCGCGGTACTCCGCGGATTTTGCACAACCGGTGGGTGATCTCTGCGGTTCCTGCACCCGCTGCGTATCCGCGTGCCCTGTGGGGGCAATCGAAGAGCCGGGCCTTGTCACGCCCGGCCGCTGTCTCCAGGGGCTTGCCGGCGCTGCCGTGCCGCTCGAGCCGCATGTCATGGAGTTGTGGGGGAGTCGGCTCTATGGCTGCCAGGAGTGCCAGGCAGCCTGCCCGCATAATCGCGGCCTGACGGAGAAGGCTCCTCCCGGTATCGGGGAGCTGGGGCCGAGCGTATCTATTCGAAGGATTCTCTCCCAGGACGCAGCCGGCCTGAAAGAGTGGTTTCGAGGCACGGCCATGGGCATGTCCTGGGTGTCAGGAAACGCACTGCTGAGAAACGCCCTCATTGCGGCCGGCAACAGGCGAGACCCCGCTCTGCGGGGCGACGTGGAGCAGTTCAACGCGAGCCCCGAGCCGATGCTCCGCCAGACTGCGCTTTGGGCACTGGAGAGAATGTCCGGGGGTGGGAAAGGTGCAGAATCCACGGAGTACCGTGGCGCGAATGCCACGGAGTGCGGGGTACCGCTCTAACGGCGGGCGCTCGCTCCGCTCGCTGGGCCGCTAGTACCGTGGCGGCGACTCAGCCCTGCGCTTTCTCTACCGCCTGTAGCTCGTAAAGAAAGCCAGGATGATGAATATCGGGATGAGCAGAAACAGGACAAGATCGCCGACGCCGGGCACGCCGGAAGCGAGCTCGTAGTTGTACAGGCGCGGAATGTAATTCTTGAAAAGAACGACCAGGAACCACAGGATCCCCGTCAGGGAGAGAAAGATGCTGCGCTGCCGGGCCAGATTCCAGATGCCGAGAATTCCCGCGATAATGCCCAAGACCAGGAAAGCGGTGTTCCACCCCATGTGCGGTCTCCTTGGTTGAATTGTCTCCCCTCCGTATTGTCATAAAAGCCCTGACCGGTCAAGCCATTGCGCCGCGGTACTCCGCGGATTCTCAGGACCAGGGGACAGCCTATTTCTCGTATCGCACTGTTTTCTTCTCCGCGTCGCGCGCAAGCGCGAGCTCGATCAACGTATCGAGTAGTTGCGCGTAGGGGAGACCGGATGCCTCGCACATCCGGGGGAACATGCTGATGCTCGTGAAGCCGGGGATCGTGTTGATCTCGCTCACGAAGAGCTCGCCGGTGCGGCGCTCAAGGAAGAAGTCCACCCGTGCCATGCCTTCGCATCGCACCGCCGTGTATGCCGACTCAGCGGCGCGCATGATGCGCTTGCGGGTCTCCTCATCGACCCGCGCCGCTGCTTCCAGGCTTGCGCCGTCCTTGTCGGTGTATTTCGCGTCGTAATCATAGAACTCGTGCGCACGGGACGGAACGATTTCCCCGGGAGGGAACGCCCGGGGATGGGAATTGCCGATCACGGCGCACTCGATCTCCCGGGCATCGACGCAGCGCTCCAGGAGCGCCCTCGTGTCGTAGCGCAGCGCGTCCGCTACTGCCGCATCGAGCTTTCGCTCGCCATTCACGCGTGAGGCGCCCAGTGAGGATCCCGCGGAGCAGGGTTTCACGAAAACCGGCCAGCCGATCCGACCGGCCGCTTCCCGCAGCTCCCTCGCGGAGCTGGATCGGTCAACGGCCTGGAAGTCCACTATCGGCAGGCCCGCGTCCCGCCACAGGCGCTTTGAGGTCTCCTTGTCCATGGAGATCGAGCTTCCCAGCACACCCGCCCCTACATAGGGGAGGCCCGAAATCTCCAGAAGCCCCTGCACGGTGCCATCCTCGCCGAAGGAGCCGTGGAGCACGGGGAAGACGCAATCCACGGCCAGCCTGCCTGCGGGTGTATGAATGCCGTCCGAGGGGACGATGGAGACGGGCTTTGATGCGGGAACGATCGACAGGACACCGCCCTGTCCCGGCACTTCCAGAAGAGGGAGCTCCTCCTGCACGTGCCAGCGTCCTGCCTTGTCAATCCCGATGGCAACAACGGTGTATCGGGAGGGCGCGAGGTTCTTCACCACGGAAGCCGCGGACCTGAGTGAGATTTCGTGCTCGCCCGACCTGCCTCCATACAGAATGCAGATATTCATTTCATTTGCTCCAGGGCCTTTGTTATCTCGCCGCGCAAGGCCTCACCGGATGGCCGCACCGGCAGGCAGGGAGGAACGAAAGGAAAGGAAACAGGCACGGGAGGGCCGGCCCTGGCTGTCAGGTCCAGCCATGAAACGACCGCGGTGCCGACAGCCTTGTCACGGCACGTCTCGAGCGCATCCACGAGAGACCACGCGGCCGCGGACGAGGTGTCGGGGGAGATACGGCCGCTGAGCGGGACGCAGAGCCGCCCCTGGCGCGAGAGCGCCCTCAGAACGGCGGAGTATCGAGCGATGCCGGGCACTGACGAAACTGCGTCGGACAGCGGGATGCCGGTATCGACCAGCGCAAGCACGCGATCCGGCCAGGACATGAGCCCGGCAGGCAGCCCGAGACCGGCGATCACGGAAAGGGTAAGCAGAGTCCAGTCATTCTCATCCGGTGAGAACGCCCGCAGGGCCGGGCGGACGCCGCCTTCCACGTGAGTCGGGTCCGGACGTGCCGCCTGATCCGATACGGCGCGACTGCGCGCAGCCTGGCGCCGGAGCGCGCCCAGAGCATCGAGTATTCCGGCCAGGGAGGCCGCCGGGTCGGATGCAGCGGTCTCCGGGCCGGCGGCGTCCAGAAGATCATCCGAGAGACCCGCCACGAGCTGATCAGCCGTCTCGGCGCGGCACGCAAGGGAATTGGCAAGCGGCTCTCCGGACGCGATATCCGCCACTCGAACGGTGATTGAAGCCGGCACCGAAAACCCTTCTTCCCCGCGCTCATAGGTAACGAGCAACAAAGCGGGAACCCCGCCGGGCTCGAGAGCGGATGGCAAAAGGGGCCCGTCGAGCCGGAGCGGGAACTCCATATCGCGTTCGTCCCCGGGGAAAAGAGTGTCGACGGCCGCAAGCGCCTGTGTCGGCGTGATGGACGGGAGACTGACGTGCACGCGGAGCCTCGTCAGATTCGACGGCGCGTTGTTCCGCACCCGAAGCATGAGGGTAAGGGAAAGGCTACACCCCCCCTGGTGCGCCACGCCCGCGGCGGCGGAAACGATATGCACATCGGAGACTCGTGAGAGGCCGGCGCGCGCTTCCTGCCTCTTCGAGACCATGGCTTCCCGCAGCCGTGCTGCGGCGTCGTCATCCGGTGCCGCGGCGGTGAGCTCTTTCGCCGCGTCCGCGGCCCGCAGATACGCCCCGTCAGCCCGCTGGATGAGCTGCGCGCGCGTCATCGAATCGGCAAGCTCAGCGTACAAGCCGGATTTTTCCCGAAGAATTTCCCGTCTCGCTTCCTCCCTGTCGTTCTCAGTTCCCCCTCTGCGCGCCATCAGATCGCCAAACTGCCATGCCACCAGGGAAAGACCGGCCCGGCGCGCCAGGTTGGCGGCGTCCTGCAGGTCCGCCGGCCTCCGTCCGTCCAGGCGCGCAAGCAGGGACGCGAGGTCATCTTCCGGGCCGGTGCCGGATCCGAATGTCATCAGCCTGCGTGAAGGAGCGTCCAGGAGCGTGAAGGACCCGTCCGCGCCGTGCGCAACGAGCGCGAACGAGGGGGGAAGCTGCTCGCCGGGCCGGCCGGGCACACGGGTGAGCCGCCAGCCGGGAATCCCCGCGTTGTCGAACTTCCACACCTCCGCCGAGCCGCCCAGGAGGAAGCTGCCGTCTTCAAAAACCTCGAGCTGCTGGGGGAGCTGCATCGTGGATGCCCCGATCATCGGCCTGACGGAAAAGACTTCCTGACCAGAACCGGTCAGTACGCGGATGCGGCGCTCTCCGGCATCCCACACCCAGAAATTGCCTTCCGGATCAATGGAAAGAGCAGAGGCGTAGGAAGCAAGGATCGTCAGCGTCCGCCGGCTGGATGGCGGGGCTCCATAGAGGTCGATGTGCGCCGAGCCGCCGGTGTTCGAAAGGACGGCGAGGGTATCGGGGTCGAGCATCCGTCCGCCGACCCCGGGAAGCCCCGGCGCGGCCGCCTGCAGTCGGGTTCCCAGCAGTGGATTGACGCGCACGATACTGCCCTCCCTTTCGGAAAGGAGCAGCAGCGCGTTGCGGTGTCCCGCGGCAATCCCCGACAGCTGGAGCGGTTCCGGGCCGTCCGCCTGGGCATTGAGATCTCGAATCGTGTCAGCGGTGATCCGGAACAGCGGATCCAGTGTGAGATAGCGGTGCGGGAAGCCAATGGTGATCTGCCCTTCCGACTCCGAAAGCGCGATCGGCTCCAGCTCCGTCGTGTCCCATCCGGTGAGGATATGGAGCGTATCGGCCTGTAATGTGGCGCGCAGGGAAGGGGGAGAGGCAAGGGGAAAGGCCGAGAATTCCCGGAAGGAAAAAAAGAGGTACGCGATGTCACCCGCTATCGTGGAAACAAGGCTTGCGGGCGCGCCCGCGGGAACGGAAGAAGTCAAGGTGCGCGTCATGCCTCCGCGCGAGAGATCCGTGGAGACATCGATTCCGCCGGTCTGCCGTGAGAGGGTGACAAGGGCAGTGGAGTCGGCCGCCGCAGCCGGCGGAGCAGCGTCGAACGAAATGTCGGTGAACCTTCCATACTCCCTGACGAAAAGAGCTCCCACTCCTGCCTGGAGAGCGCCGATCCCCGGGACCGAGCCCGCGAGCTCAGCGGCAATCGTAAGGCCGACGTGAAGTGTTTCACCGCCCGCGGGCCGCGGGGAGAGAAACAGGACCAGCGCAAGGAGGATCGTCATCAGCGCCCGTACCCCAGGGTTCGCAGGCCGGCCTCCGCCTCCGATCTCTCGTCCCAGGCGGCGGCGCCCTCCGGGCCGATGATGCTCCCTTCGTGTCCCTTGCCCAGCAGCATCACCGTGTCCCCCGGTTCCGCGCGCGTCAGGGCGAGCCGGATTGCCTCCCGCCTGTCGGGAACAAGGAAGAGGTCCCTGCCCCTGGTCTTGTTGACGCAGCCGGCGGCGATCTGTTCGATGATCGCCATCCTGTCCTCGCTCCGCGGGTCCTCGTCCGTGATCACGATGGTGTCGCAATTCTCGGAGGCGACCCTGCCCTGCAGGGGGCGTTTCGCGCTGTCGCGCTCTCCTGCCGAGCCGAACACGACGATCGTTTTTCCGGAGGTGTGCGCGCGCACCCAGGGAAGGAGCTTCTCGAACGCTCCGGGAGTATGCGCATAGTCGACGATGACGGCAAATTGCTGGCCGAGCTCGACATAGTCCATGCGCCCTTTCACGCTTTTCAGTTTCTGAAGATGAGGCGCCAGGGCAAGCGGGTCGATCTCCAGCAGCCGCGCCACGGTAAGGCACGCGGCCAGGGAGTTTTCCACCCAGAATGGTCCGGGAATTGCCACGCGCGCCTCGGCATCCCCTCCGTGCCGAGTCATGAGGAAAGTCGTGCCGGACAAATCCGCGCGTATTGCGCGCGCCCCGAGGTCCGCGGGCTCCCTGAGGCCATAGGAAAAGACGGGGACGCGCGCCGCCTGGCGGAAGTACGGCGCGCTGGGGTCGTCGGCATTGACCACGCCGAAGCGCGGGCATTCTACGGTCTTGTCCGGCGCGGACGCAAGGGCGCGAAACAGGTTGGCCTTGTCCGAGCGGTACTGCGCGAAGGAGCCGTGAAACTCCAGGTGCTCGTGCGTGACATTGGTCAATACGCCGGCGTCAAAACGAACGTCCGCCAGCCGGTTCATCCGCCGTGACAGGCCGTGCGAGGTGGTTTCCACGACGGCGAACTCCTTGCCGAGGTCCACCATCTCCCTCAGCATCCCGTGGATCTCGGTTGCCTCCGGCGTGGATTGTCGGAAGGGATTCTTCACGATCGTGTCGGAGGTCTGGAATGAGACGGTGGAAAGGAACCCGACTCTTCTGCCGAGGAAGCCCAGAAGCTGGGTGATGAACCACACGGTGGAGCTCTTGCCGTCGGTACCGGTGACGCCGATCACGCGGATGGACCGGGAGGGATGTCCGTAAAAGGCGGCGGCCAGGGGAGAGAGCGCTGCGCGCGGATTGTCCAACCGAATGCAGGTGACGCCGGCGGGCGTCTCGGAAAGCGGCTGCGCGTGCACCACCGCGGCCGCTCCCCTGGCCACGGCGTCCGGAATGAACCTGTGGCCGTCCGTGTGCAGGCCGTCCATCGCCACGAAGAGAAAGCCGGGCTTCACGTCCCGGGAATCGTAGGCAATGCCGCACACCGAACGGTCCATGTCTCCCCGGGTCTCCCTCACGGCGAGCGCCGCGCACATTTCCCGCAACGACCTCGAGCTCATCGATGGATGCTATCGGACGGCTGCGCCCTGTGCAAGACGCCGGCGATTCTCATTTTGCACGATCCGGAATCCAGACGCGCACATTTGCCTCGGGGGGATGAAATGAATATGCTCTCGATTGGAGACCGACTGACATGTACACCGTTCGCGTCGAGGACGGCTTCGCGGCCGCCCATTTTCTCACCCGGTATCACGGCAAATGTGAAAGGCTGCACGGCCACAACTACAAGGTGCTCGTGACCGTCTCCGGATCCGAGCTCGACGACGGGGGGATGCTGGTCGACTTCGGGCTTCTCAAGGCGTCCCTTCGGAAGATCACGGAGGAGCTGGACCACAGCAGCCTCAACGATCACCCGGCATTCAGCGACGGGTGTCCCAGCGCGGAGCGCATCGCGCGCTTCGTCTGGGAGAAGATGAGCGCGGACATGCCGGAGGTGAATTTCAGCCTCGTCGAGGTCTTCGAGACGGACAGGAACAGGGCGACCTTCACCCCTGACTGAAACCAGGATGGATCTCCATCATCCATTCCTCACCGAGCAGCTCATTGCCTACATAGGAAACAAGCGGGCGCTCCTGCCGTTCCTGCACGGCGTCTTTTCACGGCTCGCGCCGGAGCCTTCGCGCGCGACCTTCCTCGACCCATTCGCGGGAAGCGGTGCCGTCTCCCGGTTGGCGCGATTGATGGGCTTTGCGGTTGCCGCGAACGATCTGGAGCACTATTCATACGTGATCAACTCCTGCCATCTGGGCACCGCAGAGGCGGATGCGGACCTCCTGTTCAGGGAGAAAGGCGGCCTCGGGAGGGTCCTGGCGGAGCTGAACAGCCTGCCCCCGCCCCGCGAGGAAAATGCCTATATCAGCAGGCATTATGCGCCGCGCAGCACGGAACAGGCCGACTGGCGGACGGAAAGGCTTTTCTACACGCGGGAGAATGCGCGGGTGATCGACGCGGTGCGCGAACGAATCGAGGAGATGTACCCCGGCACGCCGGTGGAGGAAACGAGCTTCCGGCAGAAGATGATTCTTCTTGCTCCCCTCCTGTACGAGGCCGCCACGCACACCAACACGTCTGGCGTCTTCAAGGCCTGCCACAGGGGCTTTGGCGGGCACAGCCGGGATGCGCTCAAGCGCATCCTGGCCGGAATCATTCTCCGGCCGCCCGTGCTGATCGACGCGCCGGCGCCTTCCACTGTGGCGTGCATGGATGCGAAAGAGTTTCTTTCCGGCCGCGCCGCCGACATCTGCTACCTCGATCCTCCCTATGCGGTTCACCAGTACGGCAGCAACTACTTCATGCTGAACTCCATCGCGCTCTGGGACAAGCCGCCGGTGAGCGAGGCGCGAGGTCCCGACGGCCGGCTTCGGAGCAAGGCCGGTATCCGCGCGGACTGGACCAGGACACGCTCGGAGTTCTGCTATCCCTCGACCGCATTCGCCGCCATGCGGCGTATCGTGCAGGCAGCCGACTGCCGATGGCTCGTGGTGAGCTACAGCGACGAGGGGTTGATCGGCCTGGAGGAGTTGTCCGAGCTCCTGGCCGGTGCGGGCAGCCTGTCCATCAGCTCAACCGGCTACGTGAAGTATCCCGGGGGAAAGCAAAGCCTGGGCCGCACCACGCGCAATCAGGAGCTGGTCCTTGTGGTGGACCGAAACGCGAGTGCGCGCGCACGGGGCCCGCACGGTAACAGGCCGGTCAGCGAGCTTCTGCTCGATGTCCGCATGGCCAGGCTCATGGGCCAGGCGTTCGACCCGGCGCGTGTGCGCAGCACCTTTCGTACCCAGGAGGATGCGATCGTCGTGGAGCCCTGCCCGGGGAAGACAATCCGGCTCCCTATGCGCCACCACTGGAGGTTCACCGCGGACGCTGTCCCCCCGCGGTTTTCGGCGTCGACTGATGCAGAGCAGTTTGTCGCTGACCTGCGCGGTTGTCTGGTGCGCGACGTGAGAGAAGAGATCGACGTGCTCGTTGGAATCGTCAAGAGGGAAAGGGAAGCGCGAGAGCGGAACAAGCTGTTGAAGGAGATCCTGCGGCTGGCAAACAAGCTTGCCCACCGCAAATACGCCGACATATTCTCGGAAGCGATCAAAGGCCTGCGCGCGTTTGCGTCAGGGGATCCCGCTCTCGTAGGGTTCCGTGCGGGGCTGGACAGAATCGCTTTAACGGCCGCAAAAAGACGCGCGGCGAAGTAGGGCAAAAAAAAGCGGGCGCCCGGGATTCCCCCGGGCGCCCGATCCGCGCTGCACGCCGTCCGCGTGAAAGGCTATCTGCCTCTCTTGTTGTACAGGTACTTGTAGAAATCCCCATCCGTTGTCAGCGTCTTGTTGAACTTCGGGAGGATCGTCTTGTATTCCTCCAGCGCCATCCAGTAGTCGGCGAAGTCGGGATCCTGGCTGTACGCCCTGTTGCGGATGGCAAGCGCTTCCGCGTCGGCCTTTGCCTTTATCTCCTTGGCCTTGCGCTCCGCGTCCGACTGGATCTGCTTCAGCTCCCGCGTTGTCTGGCCGAGCCATTTCGCCTTCTCTCCCTCGCCGTCCGAGCGGAAAGCCTGCGCAATCTGGTTGCGCTCCTTGATCATGCGGTCGAAGACGCTCGGGGTAAGGTCGTCGGAGTACTTGATCTGGCGGATGAGCACGTCGATGAGCTCCATGCCGTACTGCGGCATGATGCTTCGGGCGTTTTCTCTCATATCAATGGAGAGCGCCCGTCGTCCCGTCTGGATGTCTTCGTACTTGATCTCCGCCAGCGTGGAGATATTGCTCAGGGCCTGCGTGCTTTCCGCGGACCCCGCCACGCTCGCCAGGACGTTGCTGCGCTTGATCTGGCTGATCACGTTCGAATCCCGCACCGCCTCGCGCAGAGGGTTCTTGGAGATGATCTTCCGCACCTCGGAATCGATCACGTCGTCCATCCTGCCCTGTGCCTGTGTCATGGAGCCGACAGATTCGTAGAACTTCTTGGGATCCGAGATGCGCCATCGCGCGGTCGTGTCCACCCAGATGAACTGGTTCTCGGATGTGGGGATACGCTGCGCATTGCCGTCCCAGGACTGCACTTTCTTGGAGTACTTGACCACGCTCTCCACGAACGGGACCTTGTATTTCAGGCCCGCCTGCGTGTCCACGCGCACGATCCTTCCGAATTGAACGACAACGGCTTGCTCTCCCTCCACAAGGATGTAGTAGGGCCCCAGAAGGGAGATGATGATCAGCGCGACCCCGATGATGACGAGGATGATAATCGTCTTTCTCATTGTGTGCCTCCCTGCGCCGCCGGCGCGGCCTGCGTGGGCGGCGCGCTGGAGGCTGCCGCGGATGCGGCAGGCGCTGCCCCACCTCCTACGCTCTTCAGCGGCAGGAAGTTTTTCAAATTCCTGTCGATCAGGTCGGTGCCTTCCGCGTTTGCAAACACCTGGTCGTACATTTCGTAGTACAGCCGGGTGCGGACTATGTCGGGCGCCTGCCGGTACTCACCCAACACGGCGAGGAACCGGGACACGTCACCGCGGGCCTGGTTCACACGCTCCGTGGCGTATCCCTGCGCCACCTGGATGGTCTGGTCGGCCTGGCCGCTTGCCTTGGGGATGGACAGGTTGTACGCCTCCTTGCCCTCATTGATCATCCTGCTCCTGTCCTGGATGGCCTTGTTCACGTCTTCGAAGGCATCCTGCACCGCGCCCTTGGGGGGAACGATGTTCTGCAGCTTGACGGTCGTGACCCTGATGCCCAGGCCGTAGGACTTGTACAGGTCATTCATGAGCTGCTGGCCCTGCAATTCGATGTTCGCGCGCTCCGCGCCGATCACGTCGAAGATGGTCCTGTCTCCGACCAGCATGTTGATCGCCGACTGGGAGATGTCGCGGATCGTTTTCTCCTGGTCCTGTACGTTGAACAGCCAGGCCCGCGCGTCCGTGATCTGGTACTGGATGATCCACTCCACATCGATGATGTTCAGGTCTCCGGTGAGCATGATCGATTCCGACGAATAATCCCCGCCCGAATATGTCGACACGATGCCGGATCTCTCCGTGCGGAACCCGAATTCCTCCTTCAGGATTCTCTGCGTCGGCACATTGTAGTTCCTCTCTACTCCAAAGGGGATCTTGAAATGAAGCCCGGGTCCTAGCATCCGGGAGAACTTCCCGAAATTGAGGACCACTGACTCTTCCTTCTGGTCAACGACGAAAAAGCTGGAAAACAGGAGGATGAGTGCGAGTATCACGCCGATGGCGATGAGAAGGATCGCCGGCGTGATGGTGCGGAAAGCCTTCCGCGGGGTGACGTCTGTCATAGCGCCTCCTGCACCCATAGTACGAGCCTGAGACACCGGAGTCAATGAAGGGACGCCGGCATGCGGGAAAGTTTGCGCCCGAGGACAGATGCGCGCCGACGGCCCGGTCCGCGCATTCTCAACCCGTGCGGCTCACCTGGCCCAGTTCAGGGTCCTCTCCACCGCCCGCTTCCAGCGGGCGTACAGGTCGTCTCTCTGGCTTGTGCCCATGTGGGGCGTAAAGGCCTTTTCCACGCGCCACTTCTTCTCCAGCTCGGCGGTTCCTGCCCAGAACCCGATGCCCAGGCCGGCAAGATACGCCGCTCCGAGCGCGGCCATCTCGGTAATCACCGGGCGCTGGACTCGCGGTAGGCCATGGAATGGATTTCAGCCTCCCGGTTGAACAGGATGACCCGGGTCCCGGTGGTCTCACGGGGTGATGAGAGCCTTGAGAACGCTTTCGCTCTTGAGCTCTTCGAACGCCCGCTCGATCCGATCCAGGGGATAGCCCTGGGTGACGAATTTCGCGATATCGATCTCTTTTCCCGACACAAGCCCGAGGACGTGCCGGTTCTCCTCCACGGTCGATGCATGGGAGCCGAATACCGAAAGCTCCTTGTAATGGATCGCGTTGCTGTCCAGGAATCCTGTTGCCTCCCCCGGCAGACCGCCGAACAGGCTGATGCGCGCCCTGCGCGCGGAGATCTCCATTGCGGTCCGATGCGTCGCCCCGACCGCGCAGGCAGTGATGACGACGTCCACCCCCCGATCGCCCGTGGTCTCCCGCACGTGGGAGACAAAGTCGGCGCGCGAAGAGTCCAGGAACTCGACCCGCGGAAGGAGGGGGGACACGGCGCTGATCCGCTTCCGGGACACGTCGGCCATGATGACCCGCGCGCAGCCGCTCTTCAATGCCAGGAGCGCGTGCATGCACCCGATGAACCCCGCGCCGAAGATGCACGCCGTGTCCTCCGGTCCGACATGGAGGAAGCTCTGGCCGTTGAGACAGCAGGCCACCGGTTCGACAAGAGACGCTTCCGCGTCGGTCACCGACGGCGGTACCGGGATCACGTTGCCCATGGCGAAAGCCTGTGGAGGAATCTCCATATATTGCGCGAACGTTCCATCGAACTCGAACCCGATCGTCCGCAGGTTCTCGCACATGTTCGTGCGGCCGCGCCGGCAGCTCCGGCAGCTCCCGCACCCGATGGCGGGGGCAACGAAGACCCGGTCCCCCTCCGCGAACCCCTGCACGCGCGCGCCCTTTTCACAGATGACACCACACGCCTCGTGACCGATGGTCCGCGGAGGCACGAGGCTGTCGTTGCCGAACCGGAAGGTGCGGATGTCCGTCCCGCAGATGGACGCGACGGACACTCTCAGGACGGCCCCGTCCTCCCGGGCAGTGGGGCGGGGGACCTGCATGATGCGCAGCGTGCGCGGGGCCGTGTACACATACGCGTGCATGGAAGGTGCTTGATTCTGACTCACGTTTTTCCCGCCTCAGATCATCGAACAGCGAGCAGGAGCGGAGGTGGGGATACTCGGGCTGCTCATGTGGTCGTTCACCCCTTTCTAGTCCTTTGTGGCTGGAATAGACTTCGTGGTCAAGAGTCAAAGAGTCAACGAGATCATCCTGCTGCTCCGCCAGGCAGCGGATCCTCGTGGTCGATTCGGCGAAATTCGGCAAGACGAAGAGCGTGTACTTCGCCGACCTCAAGAGCTTCCATACCGTCATCACGAACTCTGATGTTCCCGGGGTCTTCCGCCGCTGGATCCTTGATCAGGGAATAGAGCTCATCACCGCCTAGCACGTCTCATCATCAGCGAAGGGAGAAGGAACGCAATGCAGGCACGGTTTGCGGGAAGGGTTGCGATCGTCACGGGCGCCGCCAAGGGGATGGGATTCGCGACGGCCGTCGAGATGGCGCGTGACGGGGCGGCGGTGGTGATGACGGATATCGACGCGGCCGGGCTGGAGGCTCCTGGTGAACAACACCGGGCTGCTCCTGCCGGGCACGATTGAGGAAACGACTGACGACATCATCGACCGGACGCTGAACATAGACATGAAGGGGGTACTCTACGCCATCCGCGAGGTGACGCCGATCATGAAGGCCCAGAAGTACGGCCGCATCGTCAGCTCGGTCCGTACGGCATCACCTGCAACGCGGTGGCCCCCCACGCCGTGATGACGGAGATGATGAAATACTGGACCGATGAGAAGAAGCAGAAAGCTGCCGACGCCATTCCGGTCCGCCGGCTCGGCACGATCGAGGACGTCGCCCACCTCATCTGTTTCCTGTCCTCCGACGACTCCTCCTTCATCAACGGGGAGACGGTCAACATCAACGGCGGCTACTACATGGATTGACCGCGCGCCGCCCCCGCGCGGACCGGCCCTCTCCTTGACGCCCGGAGGCGCGTCAGATACATTTCCGTCACATATGGAAAGGCGTCTCATCACCTCCGCGCTCCCCTACGTGAACAACATCCCCCACCTGGGAAACCTCATCCAGGTGCTCTCCGCGGACGTGTTTGCCCGCTACTGCCGGCTGGCCGGCTACGAGACCCTTTATGTCTGCGGCACGGATGAGTACGGGACCGCCACTGAAACAAAAGCCCTGGAGGAGGGGATCACACCCCGCGAGCTCTGCGACCGCTACCACGCCATCCACCGGGACATCTATTCCTGGTTCAACATCTCCTTTGACAAGTTCGGCCGCACCTCGGTCCCGGTGCACACCGAGATCACGCAGCACATCTTTCTGAAGCTCCACGAGAACGGCTACATCAACGAGCGGGTGCAGAGCCAGCCCTACTGCGAAAAAGACCAGAGGTTCCTTGCGGACCGGTACGTGCTGGGTACCTGTCCGCATTGCGGCTACGTCGACGCGCGCGGCGATCAGTGCGAAAACTGCGGCAAGCTGCTGGACCCCGCCGAGCTGATCGATCCCCGGTGCAGCGTGTGTTCGACAAAGCCGGTGATCAGGGAGACGAAGCACCTCTTCATCGACCTGATGGCCATCCTGCCCAAGCTGCGCAACTGGATCGAGTCCGCGGCGGAGAAGGGATTCTGGGCGCGCAATGCCGTACAGATGACCTATGCGTGGATGCGTGACGGCCTGAGGGAACGCGCTATCACGCGGGATCTGAAGTGGGGCATTCCGGTCCCGCTTGACGGTTTCAGGAACAAGGTGTTCTACGTCTGGTTCGACGCTCCCATCGGTTATGTCTCCATCACTGCCGAGCACACACCGGACTGGAAGAGCTGGTGGTACGCGCCCCGGGACGTGAAGCTTTTTCAGTTCATCGGCAAGGACAATATCCCCTTCCACACGGTGATATTTCCTTCCAGCCAGCTCGGCACGGGAGAGGACTGGACCACGCTGTACCACATGTCCTCGACGGAATACCTCAATTACGAGGGCGGGAAGTTTTCCAAGAGCAAGGGTGTGGGGGTTTTCGGCACGGACGCCAAGGAAACGGGCATCCCCACCGACGTCTGGCGTTTTTACATCTACTATACAAGGCCCGAGAGGTCGGATGCCCTCTTCACGTGGAAGGACTTCCAGGAGAAAGTCAACGCCGAGCTGATCGGCAATTTCGGCAACCTGGTCAATCGCACCCTGCAGTTCATCACGCGCTTCTATGACGGGTCTCTTCCGGAGGGAACCGTCGATGAAGCGCTCTGGCAGGAGGTCCGAAAGGCGGAGGCGGAAATAAAGGACCTGCTGGAAAAGGTGGAGCTCCGGGAGGCTTTCCGCAGGATATTCGCTCTTTCCTCCATTGGGAACAAGAAGTTTCAGGATGGGGAGCCGTGGAAGGGGATCAAGGAAAACCCGGCCGCCACCGCCAGCCTCATCTGCAACCTCACCTACCTCGTGCGTGACCTCGCCATCCTCGCCAGCCCCTATATCCCCGGCACCGCGGAGCGTGTCGCCGGGATCCTGGGCACGGGAAAGATCTCCTGGGCGGATCTCGGCACGTTCAAGGGTATCGGCCGGGTGGAAAAACCGGACCTTCTCTTTGCCCGGCTGGAGGACAAGGAAATCGACGCGCTGCGAATCCGGTTTTCCGGCACGCAGAAAGAGCGCAAGGACGCGGCAGACGCCCTGGCCGCGGCTCCCACACCGACGCCGGCCGAGATAGCCGGCAGGTTCCGCGCGCAGGTGGATCTGCGCGTGGCAAAGATAGTCGAGATCAAGCGGCATCCCGATGCGGAGAAGCTGTACGTGGAGACCGTGGACCTTGGAACGGAAACCCGGACAATCGTCTCCGGGCTTGTGCCCCACTACAGGGAAGAGGAGCTGCTGGGCCACAACGTCGTGCTTGTTGCCAATCTCAAGCCCGCCGTGCTGCGCGGCGTGGAAAGCCGCGGCATGCTTCTTGCCGCCCAGGAAGCCAAGGTCGTGGAAGTCCTTTTCGTCGATCACGCCAGGCCCGGCGACCGTGTTATGCTTGCCGAGGGCGCGGCCGCAGGCGCCCCTTCGGGTGCACCCACCGCTGCCGCGGCCCCTGAGATGCCCGCAGAGATCGATATCGATACATTCTTCAGCACGCCTATTGCGGTGGAAACGTTTCGAGTCACGGTCGGCGACTCCGCCTTGGAATGCGCGGGCAAGCCGATCGTGACTGCAAAAGTCGCGAAGGGCAGGGTGAAGTAATCGCAGAATGTCGTCAGGAACGACTGCAGGTTTCCGTCCGTCCGGTTCCTCTCTCATTCCTCGACGACAGTGACGAGTTGCTCCAGTCCGGCTTCTGGGGGCAATTCAAACAGGCCCATGGCTGGGAAGCGCATCCGTTCAGTGTGACAGCCGCGGGGGAGAAGCGCGCAACGCGCAGGACCGGCGCGTCGGGAGAGAACGGCGCGGCATTCGGCATGCTCGTTCTCAGCCGGCGGCTGTTTCGATTCCTGTCCCTCGCCTATGTGCCATTCGGACCGGTCCTGGATCCGGTAGAAGGCCGCGGGGAGCTTCTTTCCGCGCTTGCGCGCGCCCTGCGCAGCCACCTGCCCCGCGCAACGCTTTTCCTGCGATTCGACCTGCCGTGGCGCAGGACCGGAGAACGACCCCGCGCATCCGGCCGCCCGCGCGCCATCAAAGCTGCCGGCGACATGCAGCCGCCGGACACCGTCATTGTCGACATCACACCGCCCCCGGAGCGGATACTTGCGTCGATGAAGGCCAAGACCCGCTACAACGTACGGCTTTCCGGCAAGAAGGGGGTCAGCGTCGCGGAGGGCGGCCCGGACGACCTTGACCGCTGGTATGCCCTGTACGAGGAGACGAGCAGCCGTGACAGGATAGCCATCCACTCGCGCGCTTATTACCGGGGGCTGCTCAAGGAGTCGCAGAGCTACCCGGGCACGAAGCCGACCGTGAAGCTCCTTCTTGCCCGTCACGACGAGGAGCTGCTCGCAGGCAACATCGTGGCATTCTGGAAGACCCGCGCCGCGTACCTTTACGGCGCCTCATCGGGTGAGAAGCGCAACCTCATGCCCACCTACGCGCTGCAATGGGAGGCCATCCGCATGGCAAGGGAGGCGGGCTGCACCAGCTACGATCTGTATGGAGTCCCCCCCTTGCCTGATCCCGATCATCCCATGTTCGGTCTGTACCAGTTCAAGACCGGATTCTCGGACTGCCTGCTCGAGCGATGGGGCACGTGGGACGTGCCTTTTCGTCCCGTCCTCTACGCGCTGTATCGCGCAGCCGAAGCCGCACGTATGTTCTATTATAGAAATCTCAAGAAGCGCCTCAGGAGACGCGGCCGCGGCACCGAATACGGTGGCCGCGGCCCCGACGCCTGAAAGCGCCGTGCGCCCCCGTATTTCACAACTTCTTCACATTCAGTACGTACCTTATACTATCAGGAGAGGAGATTGATTGTGGCAAAGCAGACCATGGCCCTGAACGTGGAAGGGATGTCGTGTCAGCATTGCGTGCACGCCGTGAAGGGCGCGGTGGCCGCGCTCAGCGGCGTGGAAAAGGTCGAGGTCAGCCTGGAGAAGAACCTGGCGACGGTGGATTTCGACCCGGGCGTCACGACCCTGCAGATGATCAAGTCAGCAATCGAGGAACAGGGCTACTCCGTAGCGAAGACCGGGGCTACTCCGTAAAGTGACATGGCCCGTCAGCCGCAACCGGTTCTCGTGGTGGATGACGAGCCGAAGATCGCGGAGGTAGTGGGCTCGTACCTGCGCAAGGCGGGCTTCGAGCCCGTGAGCGCCGCGACCGGCGCCCAGGCCCTGCAGCTCTTCGAGAAAGCGCGACCCTGTCTCGTCATCCTTGACTTGATGCTGCCGGATCTCTCCGGTGAGGATGTCTGCCGCCGATTGCGCGCCCGTTCCCGGGTGCCCATCATCATGCTCACCGCGAAGGTCGAGGACGGAGACGCGGTGCGCGGGCTCGACCTTGGCGCCGACGACTATGTCACCAAGCCTTTCAGCCCGCGCCAGCTCATGGCCCGGGTGCAGGCCGTGCTGCGGCGCGCAGAAAGCGGATCCTCTCCTCTGGCCCGGGTGCTGAGCTTCGGAGACGACGACCTGGTGATCGATACGGGCACGGATAACGTGCGCAAGGGAGGAGTGCCGGTGAGCATGACCCCCCGGGAGTACCGGCTGCTCCGCATCCTCGCGGCAAACCCCGGCCGGGTTTTCTCCCGGGAAGAGCTTATCAGCCACGCCCTGGGGGAGGACTACACCGGATTTGACAGAACGATCGACGCCCACGTGAAGAACATTCGGAAAAAAATCGAGACGGACCATCGGCGGCCGCGCTACATCCTCACCGTTCACGGGATCGGATACCGTTTCATCGCGGAGGAAAGGCCGTGACCTGGAGCCTGAGGACTCGTCTGACCTTGTCCTACGTGCTGGTGGCGCTTCTGTGCGTGGTCATGGTGAGCGCGCTGGCCAATGGCGTTCTCGAAGGGAGTTTCCGCAGATATGTGACCGAAAGCCTGGAGAACAACGCACGGCAGGTCGTTGCCCTGATCGGCGCCCAGGTCCGGGGGGACGGACGATGGGATGAGTCCGCAATCGAGGCCATCGGCATGGGCGCCCTGGAACAGGGGATGATCGTCAAGGTCACGAACCTCGGGGGCCGCACCGTCTGGGACGCCACAGTGCACAATAACGGCCTGTGCGTGCAGATGATCACCCACATGGCGCAGAACATGGCAAGCCGCTATGGGAACTGGCACGGCGCGTACACGGAAACCCTCTACCCCGTGCGGGCGAACTTCAGGGAATTGGGCGCAGTGATCATCGGGTACTATGGACCATTCTTCCTCAGCGATGCCAACCTTTCGTTCATCAACTCGCTCAATCGTCTGCTCCTCCTGATCACGCTCGCCGCGCTGGCGTGCGCCGTGGGAATCGGCCTCTTCATGGCCAGGCGTATCACGGAGCCTCTCGCGCGGGTGGTCGTTGCCACACGGAGAATCGCGGACGGCAACCGGGACGTGTTCATCACCCGAAAGACGCGTGTGCGCGAGCTTGACGGAATCACAACGGCGGTGAACGACCTTTCCCGCGCGCTCGGAGAACAGGAAACGCTTCGCCGGCGGCTCACCGCGGACATGGCCCACGAGCTGCGCACGCCCCTGACCACGCTCCAGAGCCACCTGGAGGCGCTGATCGACGGGGTATGGGAGCCGGACCAGGCCCGGCTCTCCGGTCTGCACGAGGAGATTCTTCGGATCAACCGTCTGGTCGCGGACCTGGAGAACCTTGCGCGGTATGACAGCGACGCGGTAAGCCTCCATCGAAGCGACACGGATATCCAGGCCCTTGTCGCAGGGATCGCCCGCAATCATGAGTCGCAGTTTCGGGAGAAAGGCGTCGCCTTGCGCCTTCAGTCGCGCGCCGGCGCGGCCGGCCCGGTCCTTGCCGTGGACCCTGACAAGCTGAGCCAGGCCGTCATCAATCTCCTGTCGAACGCGCTGAAGTTCACCCCGGCAGGCGGAGCCGTGGAGGTGCACGTGGAATCCGTGAAAGAGGCGGCGGAGATCCGGGTGACGGATACGGGGATCGGGATCGACCCGAAGGAGCTTCCGCGGATATTCGAGCGGTTCTACCGGGCAGATTCGTCCCGCAGCCGCGCAACCGGCGGATCCGGCATCGGGCTCTCGATTGCCAAAGCGATCATAGAGGCGCATGGAGGATCGATCCATGCGGCCAGCGAGCCGGGGAAGGGATCGGAGTTTGTGATTACTTTGCCGGGGAGCCCCGCGGCGCAGAATTCCTAGCAACCTTCGCGAAGCGCTGCAGGATTTTCCCTCCGCAGCTCGTGTCCTGGGATTCGCGGAGCAGCTGATCCGGGTCCTGACCATCCGCAATCAGTTTCTTGCGGCAGTGCTGAATGTACGCCTGGACGATCTCGCAGTCGAACTCGGGATGGAATTGCACACCCCAGGCGGTCTTCCCCACACGGAACGCTTGATTTGCGTCCCGAGAGCTCGAAGCAAGGCGGACCGCGCCGGGAGGCAGCCGGGTCACCGATTGCGTGTGGCTGGCATGAACCTTCACCGCGGTCGTGGAGTCGAGACGGCCAAGGAGCTCATCACGCCCTGCCGGCTCCTCGAGCTGTATCTCCACCGTGCCGAGCTCCCAGCCCATGGGATTTTCCTCCACGGTTCCCCCCAGAGCGTAGCCGAGGAGCTGATGCCCATAACAGATCCCCAGGGTAGGCGTCTCTACGGCCATCTCGAGGGCCAGCCACTGCGCCGCACGCTCGCTCCACCGGCGGTGCTCCGTCACCATGCTGTGAGACCCGGTGACCACGACCCCCGCGTATGACCCGTTCGGGGGCAGCGGCTCTCCGGCGGTGACATCGACAATCGTCACCTCATCCGCGCTCACGCGCATGCCGGCAATGATCCAGTTCTCGAAATCGCCCTTGCGGGACTTCAGCCCGGGGAGCGTGCTGCCGGTCTTGATGATAAGGATCCTGTCTCCGTCCACTCCCGCGGTTCCCTCAGCCGTAATGTACCATATCGGCGCCGCACGGGCCATGGGCGGCCCGCCATTGCTACCATCGTTTTCGTACCTTATATTAGCGGAAGAATGCTCGTACACGGGGGTGCACGTCTTGAATAAATTGCTGCTCATTCTGTCTGCGGCACTGATGGCGCTGGCTGCCTGCGGCTCCGGAGTCAGGCAGATTTCGGAGGATCAGCTCAAGTTCCAGAAGAAGCAGCAGGAGGACAGCCTCCTGGAAAAGACCGTCTACCGGCCGGGGAGCACCGCTCCCTACCCGAAGGGCACGAGCGGAGGGACCTGGCTGAGCAACATCAACAATGACTTGAAAACGTTCAACCCTGTTGTTGCAGTCTATGACGCAGAGAGCGCGGGGATTGTCGACAATCTGTCCAGCTACCTCCTGGACTACGATGCATACAAGAAGCAGTGGAAGCCCCTGGCCGCTTCCTACCAGGTTTCCGTGAATGAAGCGTCGAGCACTATGGACGTGACCTTCACACTCCGGGACGACATGTACTGGACCACCCTCGCTGACCCCAAGACGAGGGTCAAGGTGACCTCGGATGACGTGGTGTTCTGGTACAACCAGATCGTGGGAGATCCTGCCCTCCAGAACTCCGGATACGCGGGACAGTTCGTGCAGATGCCGGACGGCAAGAAGAAGCATATCGACATGGAGAAGCTCGACGAGAGACGGTTCGTCCTGCACTATCCGAGGATCGTCTCCATGCCCGAGCTTTCCAGCAACATGAACTTCGGGCCGCGCTACATTTTCGAGCCGGTGAAAAAGGCCAAGGGGGCGGAGGGTGTGCTCAATCTCTGGACCATCAACACGGACCCTCGGACAATCCCTTCCATGGGGCCCTACTACATAGAGTCGAACAAGCCGGGTGTCCAGGTGACCCTGGTCCGCAACCCGAACTACTGGAGGACCAGTGACGACGGCCAGAAGATCCCCTACATCGAAAAAGTCGAGACCAAGATCGTTCCCAACCAGGAGACAGAGAGGCTGAAGTTCCTGGCCGGGGAGCTGGACGGCTATAGCCTGCGGCCCGAAGACCTGCAGGAGATGGTGAAGAAGAGCCCGCGGGACTACACGGTATTCTACGCGGGCCCGAGCCTCGGCGCCTCGTTCATCTCCTGGAACCAGAATCCGAGAAACCTGAAGCCTGCGTACGTGAAGTGGTTCTCCAATACGGTGTTCCGCCAGGCAATGAGCTGCTTTTTCAACCGGGACAGGGTGGTCAGGGAAGTCTACCGCGGGCTGGCTGAACCGGACCTTTCTTTTTTCGCCAAGCCCAACCCGTACTATGATCCTGCCATTACGCAGCAGTTCACCTATAACCCGGAGCGCGGCAGGCAGCTCCTGGCGCAGATCGGGATCACGCCGAACGCCGCAGGCCTCATGCAGGATGCGGATGGCAACCCGATCACCTATGACCTCACGGTCCCGATCGAGACAAACATCACGATCGACATCGGGACAGTCTATGCGGACGAGCTGAAGAAAGTGGGCATCACGCTCAACGTGAAGCCGGTCCAGTTCCAGAAGCTGGTGGACAGCCTGACAAAAGCGTACGACTGGCAGTCCATCATGATCTCCGTGGGGTCGAACTACTTCCCGATCCAGGGCGACAATGTCTGGCTCTCTTCGGGGAATCTCCACCTCTGGAATCCCCTTCAGGCCAAACCGGCAACCGCGTGGGAAGCGAAAGTGGATGAGCTGTACTGGCAGGGCTATTCGGAGCGTGATCCGGTGAAGGCGAAAAAGATCTGGGACCAGTACCAGAGGATTCTCCTGGACCAGGTCCCTGTGATGTACATGGTCTACCCGGTCGCCTTCGCCGCGTACCGCGACAAGTGGGCGAACATACGGGTGGATACCCTTTCGGCTCCCGACCTCAACTACGCGTACCTGAAGGCCCAATGAGCGCTCCCGGGGCCGGCCTTGCCAGCGGGAGGGTGTCCCTCAGTCTGGCAAGGCTCCGTCAGCGGCATCCCCTTGCCACGTTCCTCACCGGTCGGTTCCTCACGATGGTCGTCATGCTCTTTCTCCTCGGGCTGGGAGCGTTCGGCCTCATGTCGCTTTCCCCCGGAGACATCGTGGACAACTACGCCAGGAGCCAGATCCTCCAGACGCGCGGCTTCCAGTCGAATACCAACACCCTCACCGATGCCCAGATCCAGGAGGCAAAGCACCGGCTGTGGCTGGACAGGCCCTTCTACGCGCAGTACATCCATTGGCTGCACCAGATCTTCGTGGAGCACGACCTGGGCCGCTCCCTCATCTCCCGGGCTCCCGTCCTTTATCTCGTGGGCACCAGGATGCTGAACTCGATAATCCTCAACCTCATCGAGCTCGTCTTTCTCACGATCATCTCGTTCGCCCTGGGGCTGTATTTCTCCTCGAAGGCCGGCACGCGGATCGATCCGGTCGTTGCCTTTGTCAGCCTGTTCCTCAACGCGTTCCCGGGCATTCTCCTTCTCATCCTCCTGCAGATGTTCGCCTCTGCAACGGGCATCTTCCCCGTGACCGCATATCCCACGGAGAACTTCGACGGCAACCCGGCAGGGTTTGCTTTTTCCTATCTCTACCACATCATCCTGCCGCTCATCGGGGCGTTTCTCGGCAGCATCGGCGGGGAGCTCCGCCTCATCCGGGCCACCATGCTTGACCAGCTCGGCCAGCCATACATCACGGCGCTGCGCTCGCGGGGGATCTCCGAGCGGCGGATCTATTTCAACCATGCATTCCGCAATACGATGAACCCGTTCATCACCAGCTCCTCCAATCTCCTTGCCGACTTGTTCTCGGGATCGCTGATACTGGAGATAATTTTCTCCTACCCGGGAATCGGGCGGCTCATGTACGAAGCCGTGATCCAGAAGGACATCAACCTCGTGATGACCAACATCATGTTCATCAGCTTCCTCATATTGATCGGGATGCTTCTTTCGGATGTTGCCCTGGCGCTTGTAGATCCGCGGATAAGGTACTCCCGCGCATGAAACGCTTCTGGAGCGCGCTCCGCCGCAGACCCATCGCCTTCGCTTCATTCATCGTGCTCACAATCCTGTACTTCGGAATGATCTTCTGCGAGTTCCTGGCCCCTTACGGACCCAACGACCAGTTCACCGGCCATTCCGACCAGCCGCCGTCTCTCCTGTTGTATTCCCCCACTCTGGGGTTTCGGCCCCAGGTGCAGACCCTCGTGCTGATCAACGACTTCACCCGGGAGTACGCGGGTCTCGAGGGGCATTACACCGCAGTGAACCTTTTGGCCGTGGGCCCTGATGAGAAGCTCTGGGGTCTCATACCGTTCCGGCATCACCTATTCGGCACTGACCGCTATGCGAACCCCGGCGCAGGGGCGGAGCCGGTTTTCCTGTTCGGCACGGACAACCTCGGCAGGGACATCTTCAGCCGGCTGCTGTACGGCTCGAGGATCTCCCTGACCATCGGGTTCGTGGGCGTGGCCGTCTCCCTCTTCATCGCGCTCCTCCTCGGCGGCCTGGCCGGCTACCTCGGGGGGCTCTGGGACTGGCTCATCATGCGTCTTGCCGAGTACATCATTCTGATCCCCGGCCTCTACCTTATCCTTTTCCTCCGCTCGATCCTCAGCACCAATATGAACTCGGGACAGTCGTATGCCATCATCACCGTGATCCTCTCCACCGTGGGGTGGCCGGGAACAGCGCGCATGATCCGCGGCATGGTCCACTCCATCAAGCGGAACGATTTCGTGGCCAACGCGGAGCTGGAATCCATGCCGGCCCGCGCAATCCTTTTCCGCCATATCATCCCGCAGATGTCCTCGATCCTCATCATCAGCGTTACACTGGGCATCCCCGGATTCATCCTCGGGGAGACGGTGCTTTCCTACCTGGGCCTGGGCATCGTGGACCCTGCCGTGAGCTGGGGCAGCATGATCAACAGGGACGCCACCACGATTACGAACCTGGTCCAGTTTCCCTGGCTTTTCGCCCCGGGGCTCTTTCTCATCATCATCGCGCTGGCGTTCAATTTCCTGGGAGAGCTCCTGCGGGACATCGCGGACCCGAACTGGAGGGAAACCCGCCGTGGATAATGTCGCCAGGAGCGACCGGGCTGAGATGAGCATCCTCGACGTGCGGGGCCTGACAGTCGATTTTCCGTCGCATGACGGCATTCTGCAGGCGGTCCGCGGGGTCGATTTCACGCTGCAGAGCGGGGAGTGCCTGGGCATCGTCGGGGAGTCAGGATCCGGCAAAAGCGTCAGCGCCCTGGCCGCGCTGGGACTCCTGGGAAAGGATGCGCGCGTGGGCGGAAGCATCCTCCTGAAAGGCGCCGAGGTGCGCGGGCTGGGCCCCGAGCAGCTTCGCGCCCTCCGGGGGACGGTGGCCTCCATGATCTTCCAGGAGCCGAGCCGCTCGTTCGACCCGATCTCCAGCATCGGAAAGACATTCCAGGAAACCCTGCGCGTGAAGGACCCTGCACTTAGCGCAGGAGACTGTCAGCGCAGGGCCGTGCGCCTCCTCTCGGAGGTCCACATCCCGCGCGCAGAGGAGCGGCTTCGCGGCTTTCCGCACCAGTTCTCCGGCGGGATGCTCCAGAGGATCATGATCGCCCTGGCCCTTGCCAACGATCCCGAGCTGCTCATTGCGGACGAGCCTACCACCGCCCTGGACGTGACGATCCAGGCCGAGATCATCGGGCTGCTGAGCGAGCTGCGCTCCCGGCGCCGGCTCTCCCTGGTTTTCATCTCGCACAACCTCGCGCTGGTGGGACAGATCGCGGACCAGATACACGTCATGTACGCCGGGCTCGTGCTGGAGGCAGGGCCGGCAGGCCTGGTCCTCTCCAAGCCGCGCAGCCCCTACACGCGGGCCCTCCTGGACGCCCTTCCTTCATGGGGAAGTCACTACAGCAGAGAGACGCTCCGAACGATCGCGGGATCCGTGCCGGATCCGACACGCCACGAACCGGGCTGCCCCTTTGCGCCGCGCTGCCCGCTCGCCGTGGAGCGCTGCCGGGAGGCGGTTCCTCCCCTGGTACGCGATTCCGCCGATGGGGCGGCAGGTGACGCGGCGTATCGATGCATCTTTCCCGGAGTGAAGACATGAGGGTCGAAAGCACCGGCACCTTTATCCGGGTGACCGACCTGACCAAGGTGTACAAGCTCGACGCCGGCCTGTTTGCCGCTGCGGGCCGATGGGTCTGGGCGTTGAACGGCGTCAGCATCGACGTCCAGCGGGGTGAAACCTACGGGCTCGTCGGTGAGTCCGGCTCCGGAAAGACCACGCTGGCCCGGGCGCTGGTGCAGCTTTTTCCGCACACCTCGGGCAGGATCGAGTATTTCTCCGGGGGCGATGGATGGGCGATCACGCGACGCGACCCCCGCTCGCTTCGCCGCTTCCGGGCGGACGTGAAATACGTATTCCAGGATCCTGCCTCGGCGCTGGACCCGAGGATGAACGTGCTTCGCATACTCACCTCGGGGGCCCGCTACTCCGATCGGTCCCTCGATTCGGCACGGCTTGTATCCCGGGCCCGTGAGACCATGGAAGCCGTGGGTCTCAGGGCAGAGGACCTTGGAAGGCGGCCGTCGGAGTTCTCCGGCGGCCAGCGCCAGCGCATTTCCCTGGCCCGGGCCCTTATCAGCAGTCCGAGCGCTCTTATATGCGACGAGGTGGTCAGCGCCCTCGACGTTTCCGTGCAGGGCCAGATCCTCAACCTTTTGATCGAACTGAAACGGAAGTATCAGCTGACGATGATCTTCATCGCCCACGACCTGACCGTGGTCTCCTACATGGCGGACCGCATTGGCGTGCTGTACGGCGGGAGGCTCATGGAGGAAGCCCCGACGGCCGAAATCGTGGAACGCCCGCTGCATCCCTACACGCAGCTTCTCTACCGCGCCATGCCTCGACTGGGAGGCAAGCTGCCGGAGCGAGGTTCCACCAGCGGCGCCCCCTATAATCCCACACGCCCGCCGTCAGGCTGCCCATTTGTGGGGCGTTGCCCGCTGGAACAGGAGAAATGCAGCACGGTCATGCCTGAGCTCCGTGAAGTCAGGCCCGGCCATCGCGTTGCCTGCCATTTCGTCACCTGAAAAGACTCACCCGCTGATGTCTCTTGACCGCCCCTGGCAAAATTCATATATTTCTTTCAATGACCATATGAACATAATGGTCATTGCGTATAATACCATGGCGGGAGGAGAAACAAGGGATGCCGCGGCACTTCGATGAGCCGGAGCGCAGAGCTATTCAGGCGGCCCTGATCAAAACGGGCACAGAGCTGTTCGGGCGCAAGGGCCTTGAAAAGGTCTCCGTTGACGAGCTCTGCCGTTCCGCGCGGATTGCCAAGGGTTCATTCTACGCCTTCTTTCCATCGAAGGAGGCGCTCTTCCTGGCAGCCGTCAAGGAAACAGAGGCGCGGATACGCGTCAAGGCCATGGAAATCGTGCGCGATGAATCCCTGTCCCCCGCGGAACAGTTCAAAAGACTGTACACGGACCAGTTGAAGGCAATGGAAAGCATCCCGATCGTGCGGGTCGCGATGCAGCCGGAAACTCTTGCCGTTCTGACCCGGCGGCTCCCTCCCGAGGCATTCGTCGACAGGGGGGACGAGGAGCTTCTCGCAGCCCTGCTGTCCGCCTGGAGGGCGCGGGGAGTGAAGTGCCGTTACACGGTGAAGCAGCTTCTGAAAGTGTTCTACGCGCTCGTGTACATCTACATGCACAAAGACGAGCCGCTCGTTTCAGGTGTCGACGCGTTTCAAATCCTCTGGGGGCTCCTCGTCGAGTCCCTGTTCAAAGGAGCCCCGCATGGGAAATGACCTGGCAGCCGGCAGGGACACGGCAATCGAGCTCGCAGGTCTTACGAAGGACTACGGCAACGTCCGTGCCGTTCAGGACCTGACCCTGCGCGTGCGCGCAGGAGAGATCTACGGTTTTCTGGGCAGAAACGGGGCCGGGAAGACCACGACCATACGCATGATTCTGGGGCTCATAACGCCCACGGCCGGACGCGTTTCGATATTCGGAAGGGAGCTCAGGAAGGATCGCGTGGCGGGCCTTTCGTCGATCGGATACCTCGTCGAATCTGCCGCCGCATATCCGAATCTCACCGTTCGCGAAAACCTGGAGATCCACCGGCGACTGCTCGGCGCATCGCCGGACACTGTGGAAGAACTCATTGAGTCACAGCACCTCGAGGCGTACCGGGATCGCCGCGCAGGCCGGCTCTCCCTCGGTAATAAACAGCGTCTCGGCCTTGCGCGCGCTTTTCTCGGATGGCCGCGGATCCTGGTTCTGGACGAGCCGGCGAACGGCCTCGATCCCGCCGGCATCGTGGAGATTCGCGGGTTGCTCTTGCGCCTCTCACGGGACAGGGGCGTGACCGTCTTTCTCTCCAGCCATATCCTGGGCGAGATTTCCCAGCTCGCTGATCGCATCGGCATCATCCACCAGGGACGGCTCATCGAAGAGATCGGTTCAGCCCAGGCTGCACGGGCGCGCTCCTCTGAAATCGAGATCGCTGTCTCAGACCCGACGCGTGCGGCGCGCGCCCTGGCTGCGGATCTCGGGCTCTTCGCGATCGCCGGGGCCGGACCCGGCAGCCTGCGGGTGACGTGCGATCAGGCCCGGGCAGCCGACATTGCCCGGGCTATGGTTGCGGCCGGTGTCGACCTGCTCCGGCTGTGCCCCGCATCCGAAGATCTCGAGCTGCATTTCATGCGGCTCACAGGAGCATCGTCATGACTCTGCCCACCATCATCTCTACGGAGCTTCTCAAGCTGAAGCGAAGCCGGATCACCTGGCTCTCAATGCTCGGCTTCGCACTCATCCCGCTCGTCGGCACGCTGTTCATGGCAATCCTCAAGGATCCCGCCCTGGGCCGGAAGCTCGGGCTTCTGGCGACAAAGGCCCGGTGGACCGCCGGGAGCGCGGATTGGCCGACGTACTTTTCCATGATTCAGCAGGGGGCCGGTGTGGCGGGGATGATCCTGGTGGGCATCATCACCTCCTACGTGTTCGGCCGTGAATACAACGAAGGAACGGCGAAGAACCTGCTTGCCATTCCTGTCCGACGCTCCTGGTTCGTCGTCGGCAAGATCGTGGTAGTGTCGATCTGGCTCGCGTGCATCTCGCTGGTGTTCCTGCTGGAAGCCTTCGTGCTGGGCGGCGTGCTCGGGCTCCCGTTGTATTCGCCGGACCTGGCTGTGCACTGTGTGGAAACGGTACTCACAACGATCGGGCTCGCGCTTCTGCTTGGTCCCGCGTTCGGCTGGATCGCAGTGGCGAGCAAGGGGTACCTGGCACCTACTGGCGCCACAATCGTGGCGATGCTTCTGGGCACCATCTTTGGCGCAACCGGTTGGGGAAAATGGTTTCCCTGGTCGATCGTGCCGATCCTCGGGGGAGCGGCGGGGGCAGATGCAGCCAAAGAGCTCGGCGCGGGGAGCTTCATTGTTGTCGTGGTAGTATTCGTCGCAGGGACCATCAGTGTGATGATTCAGATCGAGAAGTCGGACAATACGCAGTAAAGGCGCCGGCGCCTGAGGCTGCAGCGGCCGCCCGGCGCCGCCGCAAAGCCTATTCGAGCGCCTGGCTGATGTCCTCCTTCAAATCGGCCGCATCCTCAATGCCCACGGAAAGCCGCATCAGCCCTTCAGATATGCCGATTTTCTCCCTGTCCGCCTGGGGTATGGCCCCGTGCGTCATGGTGGACGGGTGGCAGGCAAGGGATTCCACGCCGCCGAGGCTTTCCGCGAACGTGAAGAGCCTGAGACGCTGCACGAAGCGCTCCACCGCGGGTCTGCCGCCTTTCAGCTCGAAGGAAAGCATGCCGGGGAAGCCGCGCATCTGGCGCAGGGCTGCTGCGTGTCCCGGGTGCTCGGCAAGGCCCGGAAAATACAGGCGGGCAACCTTCGCATGGCCTTTGAGCACCGAGGCGACCTCGAAGGCGTTCACCTGGTGACGCTCCATGCGCACGGCAAGGGTCTTCAAGCCCCTCTGGACAAGGAAGCTGTCGAACGGCGAAGGCACTCCGCCTGCGGCGTTCTGGTAGAATTTGCATGCCTCATACATCTCCGCGTCATTGGTGACGAGCGCTCCTCCGATCACGTCGCTGTGGCCGCCGATGTACTTGGTGGTGCTGTGCACCACAATGTCGGCGCCCAGGTCCAGCGGGTTCTGGAAGTAGGGGCTGGCAAAGGTGTTGTCCACCACAAGCAGGGCCTGCCGGCTCTTGAGCCGCGCAACCGCGGCAATATCGACGATATTCATCATCGGGTTTGTCGGAGTCTCCACCCACACGAGACGTGTCCGGGCGGTCATGCTTTCCTTGAATGCTTCCACGGAATGGGATTCGAGAAAGCGCGCCTTGATCCTGTACTTCTCATAGACCTTGCGCAGCAGACGCCAGGTGCCGCCGTACACATCCATGGTGGACACCACTTCGTCTCCCGGCTGCAGGAGGTTGAACACCGCGGCCGTGGCCGCTGATCCCGAGGCAAAGCACAACCCATGCGTCCCGTTCTCCGCCGCGGCGATGGCCCCTTCCAGGGATTTTCTGCTGGGGTTGCCGGTTCTTCCGTACTCCCAGCCAGCCCGGGGTCTTCCGACACCGTCCTGCTTGAAGGTGGCGGTGAGCGTGATGGGAACCGTTACCGCGCCCGTGAGGGCATCCGGTTCCTGGGATTCGTGGACATAGCGGGTGCCGGGCTTCATGAGCTCCTCCTTGTGTAGTAGTCGATGAGATCGATCCGGGTGACGACCGAACAGGGTGTTCCGTTCTCCAGGGCGATCAGCGCGTTGGCGCCCGCCAGGAGAAGCCGATACGCTTCCCCGATATCCGCGTCCAGGTCGATGGTCGGCAGCGGCTTGCCCATCACCACGCCGACGCCCTGGTTGGCCGGCGTGACGCCGTCGAAGACCAGCGCAAGCAGGGTTGATTCCTGCAGGCTCCCCACTGACCGTTTTCCGTCCAGCACCGGGATCTGCGAAATGTTGAACTTGTGAAAGAGATCGATTGCAGCCTGCAGCGTGTCCTCGGGGGACACGGAGATGATTCCGGCGAGCCCCTTTTTCTTTCCCAGCACGTCGCGCACAGTTGCCCCTTTCCGGACGGAAGATTCCCAGAACCCGTTCTCCTGCATCCATCGGTCCGAGAAAATCCGTGTGAGATAATTCCTGCCCGTATCCGGCAGCAGCACCACGACGGTCCGGGACTCCGTGAGCCGCTGGGCGTATTTCAATGCCGCCACCATTGCCGTCCCCGAGGAGCCGCCCACCAGGAGACCCTCCTCCCTGGCGAGGCGTCGGGCCATGTTGAAGGAATCCCGGTCATTGACGCGGATCATCTCGTCGACCATCTGCCTGTCGAATGTTTTCGGGATGAAGTCCTCGCCGATCCCCTCGACCTTGAATGGATGGGGGCTGTCGCCGGAAAGTATGGAGCCTTCCGGGTCCGCGCCTACGACAATGATGCGCGGGTCCTTTTCCTTGAGGTAGCGCGCCGTGCCCGAGATCGTGCCGCCCGTGCCCATGCCGGCTACCAGGACGTCGATCCTGCCGCCCGTGTCCTCCCAGATCTCAGGTCCTGTGCTCTGGTAATGGGCAAGGGGATTGCCGGGGTTTGCGAACTGGTTGGGACGATACGCATCGGGTATCTCCCTGCTCAACCTGTCGGCGACCCCGTTGTAGCTTTCCGGCGAATCAGGGGGAACATCCGTCGGCGTGATGACAACCTCCGCGCCATAGGCCCTGAGGAGACTGATCTTGTCCTCGCTCATCTTGTCAGGAAGCACGAAAATACAGCGGTAGCCTTTTATGGCCGCCACCAGGGCAAGCCCGACGCCGGTATTTCCCGCCGTAGCCTCCACGATGACACCGCCCGGCTTGATGAGCCCGTCGCGCTCGGCAGCCTCGATCATTTTCACTGCCACGCGGTCTTTCACGCTGCCACCTGGATTGAGGTATTCCACTTTTGCGAGGAAGGTTGCCTTGAGACCCTTTCCGATCCGGTTCAAGCGTACGAGGGGCGTCCTGCCGACCTGTTCCGCTATGTTTGCCAAGATCTTTGCCATTGTTCCTCCGTGTCGATATACTACTAATTCTATAGACTTGCGCATAAATATATTGACAAAAAGACCCGGGCATGTCAAATTACAAGCAATACTATAGACATGGTAGTGATTCTACCGTGAAAGAGAGGAGTACAGAATGGGCGAGGCAAAGCAACTCAAGTTCGAAACATTGGCGCTGCACGGCGGTCAGCAGGTGGATTCAACAACGTCGCGCGGGGTGCCTATTTACAGGACAAGCTCGTACGTATTTCCGAGCACTGAGAGAGCGGCAAACCTGTTCGCGCTGAAGGAGTTGGGCAACATCTATACCAGGATCATGAATCCCACCCAGGATGTCCTGGAGCAGAGGGTGACCCTCCTGGAAGGAGGAGCGGCCTCAGTCGCGCTTGCCTCGGGCACCGCCGCGGTCTTCAATTCGATCATTACACTGGCCCAGGTGGGGGACGAGATCGTTTCCGCCAACAATCTCTACGGCGGCACGTATACGATGTTCGATGCCATTCTGCCGACCCTCGGCATAACGACAAAGTTCGTCAAGCACGACGATCCGAAGAACTTCGAGAAGGCAATCACTCCGAAAACGCGTGCTCTTTTCATCGAAACAATCGGGAACCCCGCTCTTGATGTCACCGATATCGCGGCAGTGGCCAAGGTCGCCCACGCGCACGGGCTTCCCCTCATCGTGGATGCAACCTTTACGACCCCGTACCTATTGAGGTCGATCGAGTACGGGGCAGACATCGTGGTCAATTCTCTTACCAAGTGGCTGGGAGGGCACGGAACGGGCATCGGCGGCATCGTTACCGACGCGGGCAAGTTCGATTGGAAGGACAAGAAGTTCAAGCTCTTCAACGATCCGGATCCCAACTACCACGGCCTGCACTGGGCCAGCGATCTTCCCGCGGCGCTCGCTCCCATCGCATTCGCCCTTCGCCTGCGGACCGTTCCCCTGCGCAACCTGGGAGCGTGCATCTCGCCCGACAACGCGTGGATCTTCCTGCAGGGCATCGAGTCGCTGCCGGTACGGATGGAAAGGCACTGCAGCAACGCTCTGCTGGTTGCGCAGTGGCTGAAGAAGCATCCGAAGGTGAGCTGGGTGCGCTACCCGGGCCTGCTGGACGATCCGACGTATCCCGTTGCAAGCAAGTACCTCAAGAAGGGCTTCGGCGGAATGGTGGTGTTCGGCACCAAGGGGGGCAAGCAGGCAGGAGAGAAGTTCATCGACAGCCTGAAGCTCATCTCCCACCTCGCCAACGTCGGGGACGCAAAGAGCCTGGCCCTTCATCCGGCAAGCACGTCCCATTCCCAGCTCACTGAGGAGCAGCAGAGGGAAGGCGGGCTGACACCCGAGCTCGTCCGGCTTTCCATCGGTCTCGAGCATGTCGACGACATCAAGGACGACATCGACCAGGCGTTGAACAAATGAATATAAAAGAAAACGTTCTTGAGCTCATAGGCAACACGCCGCTCGTACGTCTGCAGAGGGTCACCGACGGGGCCAAGGCGGACGTCGTGGCAAAGCTCGAATCCCGCAATCCGCTCTCCAGCGTGAAGGACAGGATCGGCCTTGCGATGATCGTGGACGCCGAGAAGAGGGGATTGCTGAAAAAGGGCAGCGTGATCGTGGAGCCGACCAGCGGCAATACGGGTATTGCTCTTGCGTACGTGTCGGCGGTCAAGGGATACCGCTGCATTATCACGATGCCGGAAAGCTTCAGTGTCGAACGGCGCAAGCTGCTGAAGGTCTTCGGCGCGGAGCTGGTGCTGACCCCGGCCGCGCAGGGGATGAAGGGCGCGGTGGAAAAGGCCCGGGAGATCGTGGAAACGACCCCGAACGCGTTCATGCCCCAGCAGTTCGAGAACCCGGCCAATCCCGAGATTCATCGCAAGACAACGGCGGAGGAGATCTGGAAGGACACCGACGGCAAGGTCGACATCCTCGTCGGGGGAGTCGGCACGGGGGGAACGCTGACGGGCGTGGCGGAGTTCATGAAGAAACGGAAGCCGGGCTTCAAGGTGATCGCGGTGGAGCCGTTCAAATCCCCCCTCCTCACCGGTGACGGACCGCACACGCCGCACAAGATCCAGGGCATCAGCGCGGGATTCATCCCCGGGGTGCTCCGGAGAGAGCTGATCGACGACGTTGTGAAGATCGAGGAAGAGGACGCGGGAAAGATGGCGCGCCGGCTGGCAAAGGAGGAAGGGATCCTCGTGGGCATATCCGCCGGAGCCGCCGCGTGGGCGGCAATCCAGGTGGCGAAACGCCCGGAGAACGCCGGGAAGCTCATCGTCGTGATCCTGCCGGACACCGGCGAGCGTTATCTCAGCACCTGGCTCTTCGAAGACGTGTGAACCATGCCTCTGCAGATGTCCACCCGGGGCCGCTACGGGGTGAGGCTCATGGTGGCCCTGGCGTTGAACTACGGAAAGGGCATCAGCCTCCTGAAGTCCATTGCCCGGCAGGAGGGAATTTCCGAGAAATACCTCGGCCAGATCATCATTCCGTTGAAGGCGGGGGGACTGGTGGCATCCCAGCGGGGCTCTCACGGGGGCTATTCCCTCGCGCGGCCCCCTGAGGATATAACCGTGAAGGACATTGTCGAGGCCATCGAGGGGGCCATCGCGCCGGTGCCCTGTGTTGACCCCGCGGCGGGGGCAAGCGTCGGCGAGTGCGGTGAAGATCCAACCGGGTGCGGGCGTGCAACCACCTGCGTGGCAACCCGGGTGTGGAAGAAGCTCCGAGACGACATCGTGAGCTCCCTCTCAGGCTTCACGCTGGCCGAGCTGGCCCGCCAGGCGCGTGAGGTGGGCGCGCCGGCCGCGAACTATATGATCTGAGGAGGGCGGCGCGATGAATGTCGCCAGGAGCGACCGGCAATGAAAAAGCGCGTGGTCGTGGGCATGAGCGGCGGGGTGGATTCCTCCGTGGCCGCGCTTCTGCTGCGTGCCGCGGGACACGAGGTCATTGGCGTCACCATGAGGATCTACTCCGGCGGCCCGGCCAAAGGCCCTGTCATCGATTCCTGCTACGGTCCGGGGGAGCCGGCGGACATCGAGGAGGCGGCGCGCGTCTGTGCGCGGCTGGGCATCCCCCACCAGGTCGTCGATCTCCGCGACGAATATCGCTCCATGGTCATCGACTATGCCCGCGCGGAATATCTTTCCGGCCGCACGCCGAACCCCTGCGTCCTGTGCAACCAAAGGGTCAAGTTCGGCATGCTGCTGGAAAAGCTCACCTCGTCATCCGGCATCGACTTCGACGTGTTCGCCACCGGGCACTACTGCCGGGTGGTGCGTCTTCCCGAGACCGGACGCTACGCGATCCGCAAGGCCGCCCATTCCGCCAAGGACCAGTCCTATTTCCTCTGCATGCTCACGCAGGAGCAGCTCCGGCGCGTGATGTTTCCCCTGGGCGAGATGACGAAGCCCGAGGTGAGGCAGCGTGCCTGTGAAGCGGGACTGGCCAATCATGACAGGGCGGAGAGCCAGGACTTCGCTGCCGGGGGATACAGGGCGGTTGTGGACGCCCCGGAAAAGGAAGGCCCCATCAAGGACGAGGAAGGCAGGCTCCTGGGAACTCATAAGGGCATCTGGAAGTACACCGTCGGCCAGCGGAAGGGGCTCGGGGTGGGAGGCGGTGATCCGCTGTACGTAACGCGCATCGAGTCCGCCACCAACACCGTGATCGCCGGCCCGGACTCCCGGTTGTATGCCCGTGAGCTGGTTGCGCACGGCCTCAATTGGGCGAGCATCGAGGAGCCCCGCGCGCCTCTCCGCCTGGACGTGAAGATACGCTATCGCAATCCCGCTGCTCCCGCCGTGGTCACGCCCCGGGAGGGGGGCAGCGCCGATGTGCTGTTCGACGAGCCTCAGCGCGCAATCGCCCTCGGCCAGTGGGCCGTCTTCTATGACGGGGATACCCTCGTAGGCGGGGGAGTCATCGGCTGAGCCCTCCTGTGTGGACATAGTGCGGCGCTCCGGCTACACTCGGCCTTACGGAGGAGCGCATGACGGAGAAAGGGCTTCCGCTTTCGCGGGAAAAGCTCGAGAAGATCATCCAGTCCCACCCCACTCCCTTCCACATCTACGATGAGAAGGGCATACGGGAAAATGCGCGCGCGCTGAAGGACGCATTCTCGTGGGCGGAGGGGTTTCGGGAGTTCTTCGCGGTCAAGGCGTGTCCCAACCCCCACATATTGAAAATCACGAAGTCCGAGGGGTTCGGCGCGGACTGCAGCTCCATGGCCGAGCTGGTCATGTCGGAGCGTGTGGGTCTTGCCGGTGAGCAGATCATGTTCACCTCCAATGACACTCCCTCGGCCGAATACGTGAAAGCGAAACAGCTCGGGGCCATCATCAACCTGGATGACATCACGCACATCGACTTTCTGGCGAAGCACGCCGGTCTTCCCGAGCTGATTTCCTTCCGCTACAACCCGGGGAAGCTTCGGGAAGGGAACCTCATAATCGGAAAGCCGCAGGAGGCCAAGTACGGCTTCACCCGGGAACAGCTCTTCCAGGGATACCGGACGGTGCGGGACCGCGGCGTCAAGCGCTTCGGCCTGCACGCCATGATCGCCTCCAATGAGTTGAACCTCGACTATCACATTGAAACGGCGCGCATGCTCTTTGATCTCATCGCGGATATTGCGAAGGAGCTGGGCATCCGGTTCGAGTTCGTGAACCTGGGCGGCGGGTTCGGCATCCCTTACAAGCTCGACCAGACGGCCATTGACTGGCAGAGGCTCGGCCGCGGCGTGCGCGACACGTATGAGACGAAGGTGAAGGCAAGGGGCCTTCATCCGCTGAAGCTCTACATGGAAAGCGGCAGGGCCATCATGGGTCCTTACGGTTGGCTGGTGAGCAGGGTGCTGCATCTGAAGCATACCTACAAGGACTTTGTCGGCCTTGACGCCTGCATGAGCAACCTGATGCGGCCCGGGCTCTATGGCGCGTACCACCACATCACCGCAGTGGGGAAGGAGTCGCTGCCGGCGGACCGTGTATACGACGTCACCGGTTCCCTCTGTGAAAACAATGACAAGTTCGCCATCGACAGGAGCCTGCCCCGCATCGACGAGGGTGACCTCCTCGTCATCCATGACACCGGCGCGCACGGCTACTCAATGGGCTTCAATTACAACGGGAAACTGCGCTCCGCGGAGCTTCTTCTCAAGCCGGACGGATCGGTCCAGCAGATCAGGCGCGCGGAGACCCTGGATGATTATTTCGCCACGCTGGAGTTCCCCTCCGCGTGAAATCCATGGAAACGGCGGCCGGTTTCATTCCCGGACTGCGTCTGGGCAGCATGTTCTTCATGGAGGCTGCGCGGTCGATCATCGAGAGCGTCATTCCCGCTGATTCCTACGCGGCGGCTTTCATCGGGTACGGGTCCGATGTCCTGGGCTTTGATTCAGAAAGGTCGATCGACCACAACTGGGGACCCCGGTTCCAGCTCTTCCTGCCTGAAGATCTATTCGCGGCAAGGACCGCGGCGCTCGATGAGGAGCTGAAGAAGCGGCTGCCCGGCGTATTCCATGGCTTTGCCGTAGGCTTTTCCGATCCCGATCCGCTTGACGGCGGCACCCAGGTGCCCCTTCCTTCCGAAGGGGGACCGGTGCATCACCTCGTGGAAATCACCACCGTACGGGAGTATCTTCGCCGCTATCTGGGGATGGACGTGCGGGACGGAATCGGGCTCCTTGACTGGCTGACATTCCCCGAACAACGGCTCCTCGAGCTGACCTCGGGGGACGTTTTTCACGACCCCCAGGGGGAGCTCACCCGCCGCCGGAAGGAGCTTTCCTACTACCCTGCGGACATATGGCTGTACAAGATGGCCTGCCAGTGGCAGAAGCTGTTCCAGCAGGAAGCTTTCGTCGGCCGATGCGCGGAGGTAGGTGACACCGTCGGCATGAAGATCGTAGCCGCCCGGCTCACGCGGGACATCATGAGACTGTGCTTTCTCCTGGAACGCCGGTATGCGCCCTATGAGAAGTGGCTGGGCAGCGCGTTTGCCAGGCTGGCGTGCAGCGCGGAGGCGACGCCGCGGATCATGGGCGCCCTTGAAGGAAGGGAATACGGGTCGATCGAGCAGAGCCTTGCGGGGCTCTATCGGCTGCTCGGGGAAATGCACAATGCGCTGGGGGTCACCGATCGGCTGGACACGTCACCGCGGCACTTTTTCCATCGCCCCTATACGGTCATTCGCGCGGACAGGTTTTCCAATGCTCTTCTCGGTGCGATCGAGTCCCGGGAGGTGCGTGACATTTCCGTCCGGATCGGCGCCATAGACCAGTTCGCCGACAGCACTGACTTCATCGAAAACGTCGGCATGTACAGGAAGAGCCTGCGGCTGTACGAGTAGGGGAATTGTTCACAACAAGCCGCAACCTCTGACGTCACCACCGCGACCTCGCACAGAGCCTGCACCGTCGCGCAGCTCTTCGAGGCCAAACAATGGGAGATCGTCGGCCAAAAAGAAATCGATAGGCTCTCTCAACAAGTTCAATCAGGCTAATGACCATTCCAACGAGATTCAATTTGGGCAAGGGCAAGTCGATCAAATGCTTCGTTGCCGATCGCTGTCGCCTCAGCCTTTACACCTTGATGGTTAGCGTACGATTGTTCTCCCTAGGACAGAGTCAGAAACGATGGGTAGGAAGCGCGATCACTGGGTGACTGCCTCCTTACGCAGAAGTACGGCCATCGTTTTATCAATGCCTTCTTAGGTGTCCCCAAGAATCTTTTTGCCGAGACCAGTGTTGCGGCTATTGACATGTGCCCCGCCGAGTATATTCTGATGTCGCCAAGGCGAAACCACTTTGTTGGACCCGCGTCTGATTCATGGGCAATTCTTTCACCATCGGCTACTGCTCATCGTTCTGCAGCTCGTCGCAATTTGATGGTGGCTGATAGGAGGTGATCTCAATGCTGAAGGAAGCGGGTAGACCTCGCTCACAGGACAACCCCGATATAGCACGGTTCGACCAGTGGGCAGCATCGTACGACCACTCGATTATGCAACGCTTCTTCTTTGAGCCGATTCACTCAAGAATCCTCGGCCTTCTCGACGAGCAGTTGGGTCCAAAGGCTCATCCAGATTCCATCATTGACGTCGGCTGTGGTACGGGGCGTCTGCTCCGAGCAGCGGCAGTCCGGTGGCCAACGGCCCGATTGCTCGGTGTTGATCCTGCCCCACATATGGTCTCGGAAGCGCAGCGCCTCAACTCAAATGCCACGTTTACTGTTTCATTGGCGGAGTCCCTCCCCTTTCCTGACGGAGCCGCCGAGGTAATTCTTACAAGCATGTCCTTCCACCACTGGTCGGACCAGGAACGAGGTATCCGCGAGGTAGCCAGGGTGCTTCGCGCAGGGGGCTTCTTCTGTCTCGCCGATCATGCCTTCATGCCCGACAGGCTCCTGATATGAAGTGACCCGTCAACAAGAATCTTTTTCTTTCTCTATCTTGTGTCCTCCATACTATGGGACGACCCGAGCGAGGGCCGGGCAGGCAATCGACGACGGTTGATCA